>OCTW011593555.1_pt1 | contig 38189 bp, 36 predicted proteins | sample 1539671 | NCBI WGS metagenome assembly OCTW01 (sample SAMN02144230, study PRJEB22623) | gut metagenome | biome: sheep rumen | host: Ovis aries | place: New Zealand
CCCCCCGCCAATACCACCCCCTGGGCGGATTTGCCTCTCGTCCCTGCTTCCAGGGCATGTCGCTGCTGCGGATTTATATATGGAGGGGCTGCGGCCCCTCCATACCACCCGGGGATTTCCGATCTTCTGACATTATTTACATGAAGATGATATTCAACATTAAAATGGGGCTGCTGCAGAAAAGCTGTTGCAACAACCCCGTTTTATTATTCTTCTACTGTTACACCTGATCTGCCCGGAGGGTGATGGAGGCGTAGCGTTGGATCCGCTTGATGCAGGGGAGTTCCGTATCGCTTTCCCGGACCAGGCCGATGATGGTGACGGAGCCGCCGTTTTTAAGGGCACGCCCCGTTCCGAAGAAGGCGACGGCGCGCTGGGGGGTCAGGGCTTCTTCTGCAAGCTCGGCCACCGCCGTCAGGGAATCCACCAGGAGCACAGCCCGGCGGCCATTTTCGGCCAGGCGCTTCGCCCGCTCCAGCATGTAGCGGACTTCGCCGACCTGCTGCTCCAACTCCACCGCCGCATCGACGGCCAGGCACGGGCAGGGAGCCTGCTCCATGAAGATATGCCCTTCCTCCGGAGACTGGCCCAGGCTCAGCAGAAAGCAGGCCACATCCTCGTTCTCCTTCTGGATTTCACCCGCCAGGCGCATGATCAGGGCCCGGCCGTCCTCTTCCCCATTCAGGATAAGCAACGCCCTGTGCCCAAAACGGAGGGCACTCCGTCGGCTGGACTCCAAAGCGATCGAGGTCTTCGGCGCGGCGACGTCCAGGCCCAGAAAATCGGGCCGGTCCTTGACATCCTCGGCCGGCTCCCCGTTCACCTTTTCCAGGTACACCATCAGCCGCCTGCCTTTCGCGCCGCGGATGGTCTTGGTCTTGCCGGCGATCAGGTCGCCCTCGCGCAGGGCGTAGCGGCGGATCTGGGTATGCGAAATATAGACCGGGCGGCTTCGCCTTGGATGACGCTCGTCAATCATCAGTCCGCTGCCGTTCTTATCAATACTGAGCACGCCCTGCTGATCGACAAATTCCCCTTCGGCCAAGAGCTCTGGCAGAGTGGTCTTCTGGACGGCGGAAAAATCCTTTAAATACCGGCTGTCCGTCCCGTAGGACTGGCCCTCCATCCGCACCGGTATTTCCTGGGCCGCACCGGCAGGCTGGACGCCCGGCCGGGTCTGGTTGGGCCGCTGGTCCTGGTACTGACCGGCCATTGGGCCCTGGGCAGGCTTACTATACCCCTGCCGACCTGAGGACTGTTGATAGCCGCCCTGGTTATAGGAACCGCCCTGCTGGAAGGATTTGGGGTTATGCCAGGCGCGGACGCCGTCGATGTTGAAGGCGGGCGCCTTGCTGGAAATCGTGCTGAGCACATCCGGCTTCGAGGCGGCGGGACGGGCGGGCTCTGCCGGCCTAGCCGGGGCCGCGGCGGCAGGACGCTGGGTGTACGTCGGCTGCGGCGTCACCCGGGGGGGCTGGCGGTAGGACAAATCCCCGTCCTCATAGTCGTAATCGCTGTCATCCGCGATGATGGAGGCCGTTCTCGGCCGGGCGGCGGGGGCCGGCGCCTGAGGCACCTCCGCCGGGGCGCCGCTCTCTTTTGCGGCCGCTTCCGGCTGAACGGAGGCCTTCAATTTGTCGATGATGCCCTGTTTGTTGATCCCCGCGGGCAGCGGAATATGATGCTCCCTGGCGTAGTCCCTCAGTTCGATCACCGTCATCGTCTCAAACCGCTCACTCATATAAAAAAGAAGCCCCCTCACCGATCTATTCGTCTGACATCCAGCCGTTTCGCCATGTTCCATCAGGTATGATTACAAAAAACCCTTTGCCTTGCAATTATTATAACAAATGAACCCGGCAGATGCAATAGCGAAATGATGGGATTTTTGATTAAAAAACAGTATAACCGCGGAAGGAAAACCCTCCGCGGCCGTTTTTTATGACAATGAATCTATCACATTTTCTGGTACGCTTCTGCGATCTTCGCTGCCAGCCTGGCGTTGTTGTACACCAGCTGGATGTTGGACGCAAGGCTGTCTCCCCCGGTTAGCTCGGCGACGCGGGCCAGCAGGAAGGGGGTGATGTCCTTGCCCTTGATGCCCTGCTCCACGGACTCAGCCACCGCCTGATCGATGGCGCTGTTGATGCCCTGGTCGTCCATGGCGTATTCTTCGGGAATCGGGTTGGTCACCAGCATGCCGCCCTTGAGCCCCATCTGGGTCTGGGCATAGAAGATCCGGGCGATCTCCTCCGGGGTGTCGCAGCGGTAGTCCACGGAAAAGCCGGAATGGCGGGAATAGAAGGCGGGAAGCTCCTTGGTGCCGTAGCCGATCACGGGGACGCCGTGGGTCTCCAGGTATTCCAGGGTCAGGCCCAGGTCCAGGATGGCCTTGGCCCCGGCGCAGATGACGGTGACGGGGGTATTGGCCAGCTCCTCCAGGTCGGCCGAGATGTCCATGGTGGTCTCCGCACCGCGGTGTACGCCGCCGATGCCGCCGGTGGCAAAGAAGCGGACGCCGGCCATGTGGGCGATCATCATCGTGGTGGTCACGGTGGTCGCCCCGTCCTCCCCGCGGGCGCACAGGGCGGCGATGTCCCTGCGGCTGGCCTTGGCGATGGCCCGGCCCTTCTTGCCGAAATACTCGATCTCCTCCGGGGTCAGGCCGCACTTGAGCCTGCCGCCGATGATGGCGATGGTGGCCGGCACGGCCCCGTTCTCCCGGATGATCCTTTCGACGTTCAGCGCCGTTTCCACATTCTTCGGATAGGGCATGCCGTGGGAAATGATAGTGGATTCCAGGGCGACAACCGGCTTCCCGTCCGCCAGCGCTTTTTGTACCTCCGGGCTGATATCCAGATAACGGTTCATAAAAGTCCTCCTTATTGTTTGATAGATCGTGAGAATCTTAATGGCAAATGCGTAATGCGTAATGCGTAATTGTGTGTTTTCCGAAAAGGCACTCAGCGGATACCTAATGCCTATTGCCTAATGCCTAATCCCTAATGCCTATTGTCCTCCGCATCATCTCACCGACAAACTCAAATCTCCACTCTTCACTCTCCACTCTGCGAGCGCAGCGAGCCTCCCATGACCTGAAAGACCGCTTCCGGGCTCATGTCCTCGTTGACCGTTCCTTCGCCCTGGACGGCGACGGCGGCGGCGGCAGAGGCGAAGCGGGCGGCTTCGCGGAGGGAATAGCCGTTTAGGTGGCTGTAGACCAGGCCGGCCAGGTAGGCGTCCCCCGCTCCGGTCATGTTGCGGGCGTCCACCGGGAAAATGGGCAGGCGGAGCTGTTCCTTTTGGTCCGCCGCGTACACGCCCCGGCCGCCCAGGGAAATGTGTACCTGGGACAGGCCCCTGGAAAGGAGGGCGTTGGCGGCTTCGGCCAGGTCGCTCTCATTGCGGATCTTGACCCCGCTCAGCAGCTCCGCCTCCAGGCGGTTGGGTTTGATCGTGTGGAGATGCCCGGCCACCGGCCGCAGCTTTTCGGCCTTGGCCATCGACACGGGGTCGGCAAAGAGCGGGGCGCTGACGTGGCTGGAAAGCCATTGGACGCTTTCTTCCGGGATATTGGCATCCAGCACCACGGCCCCGGCCCCGTTTAAAAGGGCCTCATGCTGCCGGAGATATTCCGGGGTGATTCGCTCGCAGATGGCCATGTCGGAGATCGCCACCTGCATCTCCCCCATCTCGTCCGACACATAGAGATAGACGGAGGTCGGGGCATCCCGGAGCCGCAGGGCGGAGGACAGATCGATCCCCGCCCCCTCGCAGGCCCGCTCCACCGCCGACCCGTTTTCATCCCAGCCGTAGGCGGTCAGAAAATGGACCGGCACCTTCAAAAGCGCCAGGTTCCTGGCGATATTCTGGCCCACGCCGCCCACCGCGGTACGGACGGAACCGGGGTTGGAATCATGGCCCCTCAGCGGCGCGAAGGGCATGCCGCCGATGTCCATGTTGACCCCGCCGACCACGGCGGCGTAGGCGCCGGCTCCCTTTAGGCTCATCATCACAACGCTCCTGACTGACGCCTTGCTTTTTTCCCCCGTCTCCGCTATACTTTTTATATAATGGCGGGAAGGCGGTGAAACCATGACGCTGGCGGTTTTCGACTTTGACGGGACGATGATCCGGGGGGACAGCATCATCTCCTATCTTTGGTTCGCGCGCAAAAAAGGCCTGCTCTCCCTGCCCTGCCTGGTCCGCGCCGGCCTGTTCGGGGCGCTCAGCCAGGCGGGGATCGTGAGCAGACAGCGCGCCAAATCCGCCGCTCTCTCCTTCCGAAAGACGCTTTCGGAAGCCCAGAAGACGGCCCTGGATCAGGCCTTCGCCAAGACCCTGATAAATCGTATCCGTCCGGAGGCTTTAAGCGCCGTGAAGGACCACCGCCGCCGGGGCGACCTGGTGGTGCTGCTGAGCGCGTCCACAGACAACTATATGCGCTATGTGGCGCAGGGGCTTCCCGTCGACCTCCTGATCTGCTCCACCACGGATGAAAGCGGTCAGGTGCTTCGGAACGTCCGGGGGGAAGAAAAGGTCATGGCCCTGCGCGAACTCCTCAGTGAGCTTCCGGAGGAAGCGGACCTGTCCCACTCCACCGGCTACGGGGATTCCGCCTCCGACCTGCCGCTGCTTCGCCTGCTGGGCCGGCCCTATCTGGTCAACCCCGGCAGGAAGGCGCGAAGGAAGGCCGCAGGCCAGATTCCCATTCTATCCTGGAAAGAAATCAGCTGAATACGCCGAAGATGGCCGCCACGCTGGACAGGATCAGCAGGCCCGCCATCACCAGACAGATGATCCGGGTCCACTTCTTGCGGTTATCGTTGTTTTTCTTTTTTGATGAAAAGGACATATGTGCTTTCCCCTTTTTTACGCCTGCGCGGCCGCAGGCTGATTTTTTTGCTCCCAGGCCTCAATGGCGCGGGAAAGCTGGTCCGGGCAGGAGGTGTTGCCCTGGCAGGGCACGCCGCGTAGGAGGTTCTTGACCTCGTCCGCGTCCCGGCCGATGACCATACGGGCCAGCCCCTCGGTGTTGCCCTTGCAGCCGCGGTGGAACTGGCAGTGGGTGATCTTGTTGTTCCCGTCGATCTCCAGGTCGATGGAGACCGAGCAGGTGCCGTGGGTCTTATAGCTGAACATCGCTTTCTCCTTCTTGCCGCTGCTCCCATTCCTCCCGGAGGATCGCCCAGATGCGGACGTCGGACCAGCGGCCTTTGTTATAAATTTTTCCCCGGAGGATCCCCTCCGGCTTCATGCCCGCCTTTTCCATCACTTTCCCGGAGGCGGGATTGTCCACCTCGTGGATGGCCTCCACCCGGTTGAGCTGCAGGGTTTGAAAGGCGTAGCGGAGCACGGCTTTGAGGGCCTCCGTCATCAGCCCGTGGTTCCATTGAGAGCGGGCCAGGCTGTAGCCCACCTCGGCGCAGCGGTGCTCCTGGGACAGGTTCATAAAGCCGATCGTCCCGATCAGCTGGCCCGTCTCCCGGTCCTCGATCCCAAAGGTGGCGGGCAGGCCCAGGCGGTACTGCCGCCTGAGCTGGCGGATGAAGGCCCTGGACTCCCACAGGCCCTGGTGCGCCGTCCACAGCACGTGGCGGGACACCTCCGGGTCCTGGGCGTAGGCATAAAGGGCCCGGGCGTCCCGAAGGCGCACCTTGCGAAGGATCAGCCTTTTCGTGCCCAGGGTGGGCAGATGACGAAACCGCCAGGCGTAGGAGCCCGGCGCTTCCGTCTCAAGGCCCCCCTTGGGAGGGGCGGGGGACAACAGCGCGTCCATGGACTCAGCCCTTCTTCTTCATCGCCCGGTCCGCCAGGAGAATGCCGGCGACGGTTTTTAAATCAAACAGCTCTCCGTCTTCCACCATCCGGACCGCTTCGCTGAAGGGCACCTTGGTCAGGAACAGGAATTCGTCCGGGTCAGTGTGGGCCTCGTGCTGGCTCAGGCCCGTCGCCAGGTAGATGGCGATCTTTTCCGTGCAGAAGCCGGGGGTGGTGACCACGCTGCTGAGCAGCTGCCAGTGCTCAGCGTTCAGGCCCGTTTCCTCCTCCAGCTCCCGCTTGGCGCACAGGAAGGGGTCCTCGCCCGGGGCGTCCAGCTTCCCCGCGGGGATCTCCCAGGTCATCTTGTCAATGGCCACCCGGTGCTGGCGGACCAGGGTGATGTTGCCTTTCTCGTCCACCGGCACGACAGCGGCCGCGCCGACGTGCTTGACCACCTCGCGCAGGGCGGTTCCCCCGTTGGGCAGGCTGACCTCCCACTTTTCCAGGTGCACCACCTTGCCGTCGTAAATCGTTTCCCCGCTCAGGTATTCTTCCCTCAACAGAGCGTCATCCATCGCCGTTTCCTCTCTTTCCGCCGGAACCGCCTGTTTTTGCGGGCGACCGGGCAGCTAAATGTATATATTTCGCCGCGGACGAGAAAGATTCCTGCCGCGTCAGACGGCGCGCTTACAATTTCCTTTCACCCCGCGGCGCGAAAAGGCAGGATATTACTTCCGGATAAACCGTCCGTCCGTCTCCAGGTCCTCGCTTACAAAGCGCTCCGCCGTCATGTGCAGGTCGTACTTTTCCCGAAGGGCCGCGATCTTTTCCATCATCGGGGAGGCGTGGTGGGCGTCGATGGCCTCCTGGTCGGCCCAGCTGTCCACCAGCAGCACCTCCTCCGGGTCGTCCAAGGGCATATAATAGCGGTAGCCCAGGTTGCCCTTTTCTTCCCGGATGGCCGCGGCGACGCCGGAGGCTTCCATTTCCTCCGCAAAGGCCCGCGCGCTGCCGTTTTCTCCCCGGTAATGCAGATGGATGGTGATCATGCTCTCCCTCCGTTCGCATAAGCTCAATCCGTGCCTTTATCATAGACACTTTCTCATCTTCCGTCAAGCGTTTTTACAATCGTTCCTTTCATCTTCTCCCCGCCGGAAAACAGGCGCTTAAAGGCAATTGAGCACGCGGGAGCCCGCGCCCGCTCACAGCGGACCAACACATGCGAAAAGCGGCACAGGCTCTTTACCGTGCCGCTGTTGATTACGCTTTGTATTCAGTTGTTCATCTACCGGGAATCAGGCTTTGGTTCACGTTTCCTCGAGGGTCTTCAGCAATTTTGGATTTCCTTGAGTTCTCAGATGCTTTGCTGTTCCCTGCCTGACGGCCTTCGATGCGCTATTCCCCTTCCGCCATTGCGGATTCCGATCGGGGGAATTTCCCGGGCGTTCTGCGGGTCTGCCTGACTTTCTGACACATCGTCATTTTGCGCTTTACTCTGTTCTCTTATTTCCACTTCGCGCTTCACTGTTTGTTATGTTCAGGCTTTTCCCCGGGCGAACAGCGCCGGGAGAGACAGTATCGTTTCTGCATCGTACACTGGAATCGCCCCTTTCCGCCGTTCCTGGCCTTGTTGTCTTTCTTCCCTTGATCCGATTGAAGTATAACACAGGACGTCCCATCCTGTCAAGTACTTTTTGTAATTTTCGGAAAAATTTTTTCCAGATTTTACGTCACGCCTAAACCGGCCTTTCCCACTAAAAACGCTTGCTTCCCGGGTCCATCCATGGTAAGATATAGATGGTCATGATGACCATCATGGTCAGATAAAGGAGGGAAGCAACATGCAGGTCAACATTCAGCAGGCAAAGACAGGCCTGTCCGAATACATCCGACTGCTGGAGACAAAGCAGGAAAAGCAGATCAACATCGCCCGGCGGGGCAAGCCGGTCGCCAAGCTGACGCTGATCAACGAAAAGCCCGTCAGCAGCCGCATCGGGATCGCGGCGGGAAAATTCCAGGCTCCCGACGATCTGGACCTTCATAACGATGAAATCGCGGCTTTGTTCGGAGGGGACGAATGAACGTTCTGCTGGATTCTCACATCCTGCTCTGGGCGCTGACGGACGACGCCCGTCTTTCGGAAAAAGCGCGGAAGATTATCCTGGACCCGGAAAACCTGATTTATTTCAGCGCCGTTTCCGTCTGGGAGCTGACGATGAAGCGCCTTCTGTACCCAAAGGAAATCCCCTTTTCCGGGGAGGATTTGATCGCCTACTGCACGGAGGCGGGGCTCATTCCCCTGGACCTGACCCCAGAGGACGCGGCGGAGCTGGAAACCCTGAAGCGGCCGCCGACGGCCCCCAGGCACAAGGATCCTTTTGACCGGATGCTGATCAGCCAGGCCAAGCGCCAGGACATGGCCTTCCTGACCCACGACGAGCTTCTGCCCTACTATCAGGAAAAATGTATCATCCCTGTTTAAGAAAAGGGGCCGGTGCAGCGTTGCTTCTGCATCAGCCCCTTTTGCATTATACACGGGCGGCGGCCTTCTTTTCGGGCTCTGCCTCTTTTTTATTTAATATCGTACACGCTCCGCACTGTCCACCGGGTCGCTCCGCCCTTTACGATGCGGACGGTCTTTTCGCCGGGCAGCATGTCAAAATCGTTGTCGGAGAAGACGGCGTCTCCGTCCGCCCCGTTGATTTCCACCATGCGGGCATAGCGTTTCGCGCGGACCGTCAGATACTCCCCGTCCTGGACGACACTCAGCTCCGGGTCCTCAAAGGGGAAGTATTTGGGCGGGCAGAACAGCGCGGTGGACGCTGAAACGGTTTCGTCGCCCCGGCTCATGGCGTAACAGAGGAAGTGCTTTCTCGGGTCGAGCCCTGGGAAGGAGAGCTTTTGAAGCTTTACGGCGGAAAAGGCCGGGACCGCCAGGGCTTCCTCCCCCTGGAGGTCCGTTTCGGACCCGTCCGCCCGGCAGACCTTCCAGCGCACGAGGACCTGAACGTCCTCCCGCGTATCGTTGACGGCGGTCAGCGTGGCCCCGGGCACAACGGCAGACATCGGCAGCTGGCTGTTCACGTTTCCGCGCTGGGTGTGCTCGCCCTCTTCCTCGCAGGCCAGCAGCAGCGGGGCGAAGAAGCGCGCTGCCCCATAGTGGAGGGCCTTCCAGCGGCCGAAGTAGTCGATGGAGGCCCAGGAGGCCACGGGCCAGTTGTCATTAAGCTGCCAGTACACGGCCCCCATACAGGTCCCCCGGCGGCTGCGCCAGTGCTCCACCCCGCAGCGGATCGCCTCCATCTGCATCAGCTGGCTGGCGTAGACCAGCAGGTCGAGGTTTGACGGATAGAGGTACAGGCTGGACAGGTAGTTCATGATCTTCCCGTTGGCGGAATGGTTCCGCTGGTGCTTTTCCATCACGTAGGAGAAGATGTTGCGGTCCTGCGGGAGGGTGAAGCTTTCGATGGTCTTCATCGAAGGGAAGGACTGGAAGCCGAACTCGGACACGAAGCCGAAGTCGTGGTTGCGGTAATCGGAGAAGGGCTTGTTGCCGTGCCAGACATCCCAGTAATGGACGTCCCCGCAGGCTTCGTCGGACGGGGTCAGGAAATCCCCGTTGGACGAGGGGGACGAGGGCCAGTAGAACCGGTCCGGGTCGAGGCGGCGGATGGTTTCAGGCAGGATCCCCATAAAAATGCGCTGGTAGTCCCTCCGCAGGGCCGGGGTCAGCGGATACCAGTTCCCGCGGACCGCCGTCTCCACCTCGTTGTTGCCGCACCAAAGCGCGATCGAGGCGTGGTGGCGCAGGCGGACGATATTGTCCCTGAACTCCGCGCGGAGGTTTTCCTCCATCCCGTCCTCCAGGGAGTACACCCCGCAGGCGAACATGAAATCCTGCCAGACCAGGATGCCCAGCTCGTCACAGCAGTCGTAGAAGCAATCCGGCAGGTAATAGCCGCCGCCCCAGACGCGCAGGCAGTTCATGTGGACGCAGGCGCAGTCTGAAAGCAGGTCCCGGATTTTCTCCTCCGTGACCCGGGGCAGCAGGCAGTCCTGGGGGATGTAGTCCGCCCCCATGGCGAAGATGTCCTGGCCGTTGACGCGGAGCATGAAGCCCTCGTGCCCTTTCTGTTTGGGCTGATCGACGGTGACGGTCCGAAGCCCAATGCGCCGGACGTCCTCGTCCAGCAAGTCCCCGTTTTCCGCGTACAGCTTCGTTTTCAGGGTGTAGAGGGGCTGATCCCCGACGCCCTGCGGCCACCAGAGGCGGGGATGATCCACAAAGACATCGCTTTGCTCCGTTTCAAAGACGACCGCCCCCTCCGGGTCGGTGAGGGTATAGACCGCCCGCCATTTGGTGCCATCCGTCAGGGCGCAGACCTCCGCCTTCATGGACAGGAGCACCCGGTTTTTTTCGTGCCGCTGGCGTACCATCACGCTCTCCAGCCTGGCCCGATCGGTGATTTCGAGCTTCACGTCCCGCCAGATGCCGGCGTCGGGCAGACGGGGACCCCAGTCCCAGCCATACATGCAGTGCGCCTTGCGGATGGAGGTAAAGCCGTCCAGGGCGTCGGACGAGCCGGCAGCATGGTTTTTCTCAAACGCCTCTCGGGCCGCCCGGTTGGGAGAATAGAAAAGGACCCGAAGGACGTTTTCCCCGGCCTTTGCAAAGGGGCGGATGTCCGTCCGCCAGGTGCGGTGCATATTGTCCGCCCGAAACAGCAGCCGCCTGTTCAGAGTTACTTCCGCCACCGTATCCAGGCCGGCAAAGACCAGGTCCAGGGAGGGCGAACGCCTCTCCTCCTCGGAAAGGTGAAAGGTCTTTTCATACATGTAATCCTTTTCCATCAGGTCAAAGGCCGCGTACTCGTTGTCCCGGTAAAAAGGGTCCTCCATACGTCCCGCCGCCAGGAGGTCCGTGTAAACGGAGCCGGGCACCGTGGCGTTCAGCCATTCGTCCTCCCCCAGGGGCTTCATCCGCCATTCGTCGTTCAGGGAAATGCTTCTCTTCATCGCAGTATCCTTTCCTTTCAGCAGAACAGGGCCGCCCGTTCGCGGGCAGCCCTGAAGGCCTTGCGCCGGTGTTTATTTTCTGGGCGCGTACACAAAGGTGATATAGATGCTTTCAATGTGGGAAATGACGGGGTCGTTGCGGTTGATGAGGGTCGGGGAGACGCCCGTCAGATCGCCGTAGAGGACGCGGGCCTTGTCCCGCGGGACCTTGGTGACCCACTCGTTGAACAGGTTGGCGCGGGTGCAGTGGCCGTCGTCCGAGGTGGTGTAGGGGCGGCCCTTGAGGGCGTACTTTTCGCCGTTGATCAGGCACTCCTGGATGTGGATGCAGTAGCCGGGGAAGAGGTCCTCGCCGTTGCCGATGGCCAGGGCGGCGAAGGCGACGCCGGCGGAATAGCCCTGCTCGGTGCCGGTAAAGTCGATGCCGACGGTGTAGGTGCCCTCGCCGGTGATTTCCACGTCGGTCACCTTGAGGCCGGGGGTCTTGGCGTCGGGATTATAGGTGTCGCCCACGCTGTAGGAGATCGCCCAGCCGCCGTCGTTCCACATGATCCAGGCAACCGCCTTTTCATCCGTCAGCTGAATGGCGTCGGCGCTGAAGGTCGCCGGGGCGCTTTCCACGGCGGCGTCGAAAGAAGCCTGGGCCTCTTCCTTGGTCCTTCCAGCGGAGAAGCGGGCGTAGACCTCGGCCATCGCCGGGTCGGCGAAGGAAAGGTTCCTGCGGACATAGAAGCCGCTGGTATCCCACAGGCAGGACACGAAGCCGTGCACCGTGCACAGGTTGAGGAAGGACTGGTGATACAGAGCGCTGTTTTCCTTGGACACCCCGTCGGCGGCCGGCAGAGCGCCGTATTCGCCGATGATCACGCCGTAGCCGGCCTTGGTGAACTTGTCCATCTTGGAAAGGGACTCGCTCATAGCCTGCAGGTCCTTTTTCGTGCCCCAGCGGGTCGCGGAAGCAGCGCTCGCGTTTTCGCCACAGTAGCTCCAGGGATCATAGTAATGGACGGAAACAAAGAGCTTTCCTTCCGCGCTGTCCTTGGGCATGATGAAGCGGCCGTCGCAGGTCTGGTCGATGTTGGTGCCGTAGCCGGGGATCAGCAGGAAACGGGTGGCGTTCTTCCCGCCGGCGGCGCGGACGGTGTCGACGAAGGCCTGGTTGACCTGGTTGGCCAGGGCGTAGCGCTCGTCGTCGTTCAGGTAGGAATTCACGGAATCATTGCAGTACAGGGCGGAATTTTCGTCAAAGCGGGCGCCGATTTCCTCGTTCGCCCCTTCAAAGATCAGGTGATCGCCTTCCTCTTTGAAGTATTCCGCCAGCTGGGACCACATGCCCCGGTAGGCTTCCATCGCCAGGTCCCGGGTCTCCTTGGATTCGGAGCCGAACATGCCGTACCAGCCGCCGTCCCAGTGGTCGTTGAGGATCACGTACATACCTTCGTCCAGGGCCCAGCGGACCACCTCGGCCACGCGGTCGATGTAGGCCTGGTCCAGGGTGTAGTCGCCCTTGGAGAGATGGGAGGCGTTGGTCATCCAGGCCACGGGAACGCGGATGGTGGAAAAGCCCGCCTCACGCAGACCGTGGATCATTTCCCTCGTGGTCACCGGCTGGCCCCACAGGGTTTCATAGCGGGTCGGTTCGGCCCCGGTGTTGCCCTGGTTGGCGTCGCAGGCCTCAAAGGTGTTGCCCAGGTTCGTGCCCAGGCCCATCAGCGGAGCGGTTTCAACCGCCGTTTTGTCCGTTTCTTCGGCGCAGGCAGGCAGACAGAGCGCCAGGGCCAGCGCGGCCAGCAGCAGCGTCATGATCATTTTCTTCATGTGGTTCTTCCTTTCTTTGCGGGTACAAAATATCAGGGAGAAACGTTTCTGACCACATTATAACAGACAATTTTCATTAGCGCAATCGTTTGCGAAAAAGAAAAGTGAGGAAATTGCCCAAAGCAAAAGGAGGCCGCGTCGATAGCGGCCCCCGGTTCCACCGGCCCAGCCGATGGGAGGGAATTTTTCTTGTTTATTCGCTTACGGCGGGGGCTACGATGAGGGCGTCCAGATCCGCCCAGCCCCAGAAGCAGGTAACGGTAATGGTATGGTCACCAGCCGTCAGGAAGACGGGGCCGGTCAAGCAGGCTTCCTTTTCCGTGCCCTGGACGACCGTGTTGCCGATCCTCTCACCGTCGACGGCCAGGTAGTTTTCCTTGTAGCCGCCGATGCCGTTCTGCAGGATCGTCAGGTCGTAATACCCGTCCGCCGGGACGGTGACGGTGACGGAGACGCCGTCGTTTTCGTCGTTGGAGGCCAGCTCCACGTAAGAATCCTGACCAAAGCCGCCGACCTTGACCTGGCCCAGCAGGACCCCGTCCTCAAACTCATAGCGGGTTTCAGAGGCCCCGGCGTTTTCCGGCAGGAGGGCCAGGCTGTTCAGCCGCACCCATCCCCAGAACGCGCCGATCACGATCTCGTGCTCGCCCTTGGTGAGGGTGACGGAACCAAAATCACAGGCGTCCTCCGCTTCGCCGGAGACGACCGTGTTGCCCTTGAGCTCCCCGTCGATGTAGAGATAGTTTTCCTTGCCCCCGCCGATGCCGGCCTGCACGATGACCAGGTGATAGTCGCCGTCCTCCGGCACATTCACCGTAAGAGAAACCTTGTCGTTTTCCTCGTTGCCCCAGAGCTCGACCGTGTCCCCGCTCTTCCTAGCGTTGCCGGAGAGCACGGCGCTCTCGGCAAAGGACCAGGTGAGGGAGCTTTGACGCTCTGCTGCCTTTTCTTCCTCGGCGGCCTTCCGGCCAAAGTCGGGCACGTCCCGGAGGGTCACGACGTTGTCCATCTGGTAGAACGCCTTCAAATCCTCCGCGCTGGTGTAATCCTCGCTGTACTGTCCGTTTTTGAGGACGAATTCATAGCACCACACCGCCCAGGAGCTCCACATCACCCCGTCGCGCTCGCAGGCTTCCGGGGACGGCACGCAGCCGCACTCGGTAAGCAGGATCAGCTTCTTGGCCTCGGTATAGGTCCTGCAGCGCAGGAAGGCCTCGCTCTGGGAGCTGTGGATGTGGTTGCCAGGATACAGGTCCTCGCCGATGACGTCCACCACGTCGTCGCCCGGATACCAAGCGGCGTTCTGCCCGTTCCACACCCAGATCAGGTTGTTGAGGCCGTGGACGTTCACAAAGCGGTCGTACATGAGCCGGTAGAGCTGCTTGTAGGGCTCCGCCCCGGAAGCGCCCCACCAGAACCAGCCGCCGCTGGCCTCGTGCAGGGGACGCCAGAGGACCGGCACGCCCGCGTCGCGCAGGCGCTGGAGCTGCTTGGCGATGGCGTCCATATCGCTGACCAGGAGGTCGTAGCCCTGCGGGTCCTCCCCGCTCATGGCCTTCTTTAAGTCAAAGGTGGTGTTTTCGGTATAGAAGCCGCCCCACCAGCTGTTGTCCTTGGTATTGACGTAGGGCTTCGGGGCGACCCAGTGCCAGCACATGGTGATGATGTGGCCCTGCTGCCAGTAGTCGATGGCCTGGTCCACGGAGATGGGATGGGTGCCCAGGCTCACCGAGGTCGGGGAGTAGTTGAGCATGTCCAGCCCCAGCAGGGCCGGGCGCAGGCCCGTGACCCCTTCGATGGCCTTGATCTCGTTGCCGCGCTGGCCCTCGTCCAGATACTGACCGGAAATCATCTTTTTCCCGTAGACCTCGCACATCCAGTCCATCAGGGCCTGGGCCTCCACGGAGGGAGAAGGGTTGGACAGGACGGGCTCCGCCTCGTACAGGTTTTCCGGCAGGGCTTCGGAGGGGTTCAGCTCGATAAAATCAAGGCTGACCCGGCCCCAGGAAGCAGTGACGGTGAACTCATGCTTCCCCGCGCTTAAAAACACGCGGGAAATGGTGTGACGGCCAAACTGGGCGCTTTCCGCCACGGTGTTTTCGAGGGTTTCCCCATCCACCGACAGGAGGCTTTCCTTCCGCCCGTCCACCCCGGCGGAGCAGACGGTCAGGTCAAAGAAGCCTTCCTTTGGCGTTTCCACCGTCAGCGTCACGCTGTCTTCCCCCGGGCGAACCAGAGAAACCCAGGCGCGGGAGCCCATCCCGTCCACCTTGGCCTCTCCGGCCAGAACGCCGTCCTCAAACTGTACCCGAAGCGGAGCTTCCTCCGCCAGGGCGGCGCAGCAGCATAGGAGGAGCACAAGGATTATCAGAAGCATCTTTTTACTCATATTTTCCGCCTCCGTCCAGTCGATTTTTCCGTTCAGCGTTCTGACGGCAGCTTTCTGATCTCTTCCAGCACTATAGCCAGGCAGTCATGGGCGTTCTCCAGGCTGTCGCACGCCTCGTCCCACGCGTCCCGGACCTCTTCCAGTTTGTCTTCCTTCATCAGGAACCGGGGAGGCTGGAAGCCTTCGTATCGTTCTTCCAGCTCGCTCTCCAGGCTGTCCAAGGCTTCGATGATTTCATCCAGCCTTTTTTCAAGATCCGGATACATCTTAGCCTTCTTCCTTTCCCAGCCGGCTCAGCAGGTACGCCACCGCGCAGCCCGCCAGCAGGCACACGATGGAGGCCACCCAGTTGCCGGGGGTCGCCACGTCAAAGCAGGCGCGGTTCTGGTACAGCAGGGCGATGGGCGAAGCCACCACCAGGCCCAGGATCGCCGCGAAGGTGAGGGCGCTGTGCTTCTTTAACAGGAAGTTCATCAGCTTGGCGATAAAGACGATGCCGATCAGCAGGCCCAGGGCGTAGGGCAGCAGCACGCCCATGTCGAAGCTGTGCAGGGCGCCGATGATCGAATGATAGTAGCCCAGGATCAGCAGGATCATGGAGCCGGAAACGCCGGGGATCACCATCGTCGCAGAGGCCAGCATGCCCAGCGGGATCAGCAGCAGGATGTCGCCGAAGGAATGGGTGATGGTCTTGTCCGCGCCGGCCTGCAGAAGGGGCAGGATGACCACCAGGGCAAAGAACAACACGAAGAGGAGGCCGCCCTTCCAGGTGGTCTTTTTAAAGTCCACGTTCTTCCAGATGATCGGCAGCCCGCCCAGGATCAGGCCGATGAAGGCAAAGATCGTGGGCATCAGGGTGATGGGCGGGGGCACCTGGCCCTCGTCGCCGATCAGGGGCTTTAAAATCCGGGCAAAGCCGAAGATGCCCACCAGCACGCCCACCAGGATGGGCAGCAGGTCCATGAGGGCCTTGCGCCAGTTTTTGCGGAAGTTGTTCACATCGTAGATGATCCGGTCATAGATGCCCATGGTGACGGCCATCGTTCCCCCGGACACCCCGGGAATGTCATTCGAGATCCCGATCACAGACCCACGAAGGATGTCCAGGATCCAGGAAACCAAACCTTTGTTCGTGTTCTTCTTTTCCATAGTTACCTCCAGAAATTCGTAATTCGTAATGCGTAATGCGTAGTTATTTGTCATGAGAGGGATTAGGCATTAGGCAATAGGAATTAGGGAATAGAGAATAGTGCTTGTGAATCGGGAATTATGCATTACGCATTAGGCATTACGCATTTGGCGATGCCCATTATACGAAATGCAATACTGTCAGGCTTCCCACTCCCATAATCACTGCCGCCAAAAGTACGCCCAGCATGACGGCGCAGACGGAGGACTTGAAGTCCATGTCCAGGATGCTGGCTGCCAGGGTGCCTGTCCACGCGCCGGTGCCGGGGATGGGAATGCCCACAAACAGCAGCAGGGCCAGGAAGAGGCCCTTTTTGCTGGCCTTCTGCTTGAGCTTTTCCCCGGCCATATGTCCCTTTTCCAGGCACCAGGTAAAGAAGGGACCGATGAAGCGTTTGTCCTTCCCCCACTCCAGCACCTTCCTGGCAAAGAAAAAGATGACGGGCACCGGCAGCATGTTGCCGACCACGCAGATGATATAGGCCGGCAGGGTCGGGATCCCGTTGGCCAGGGCATACGGCAGAGCGCCCCTGAGTTCAATCAGGGGCACCATCGAAATCAGAAATGAAATCAGATAATGTTTGAGCATAGTCCTCCAACAAATTGAAAGCGTAATTTTTGATCAAATGCGTAATTCTTAATGCGTAATGAACCCGTTCTCCCGCTCCGTTTTTCTTACTGTCGCGCTTCTGCGCAGAAGAAAAAATTACGCATTAGGCATTAGGCATTACGCATTATACGATCAATAGCCTCCCGCACGTCTCGCATTCCACGTCCTTGCCCGACTGCACATCCTTCACCACCCCGCTGGGGAGGGACATGTTGCAGCCGGTACACTGGCTGCCGTTCAGGCGGGCCAGCGGCGGGAAGGCGTGGCGGCGGATGGTGTTGTACCGCTCAATCCAATTGGGCTGGATGGCCTTCGCCTTTTCGGCCAGCACGTTTTTGAGGGCCGTCAGCTCCTCGTTTTTCTTTTTGTATTCCTCGTCGTAGGAAGCCTTCAGCTTGTCAAACTCGGCCTTGGCGCGGGCAGCCCGGACCTTGACGTCGTACTGCAGGCGGTCGCGGTCGGCAGCGTCCTTGCGGATGCGCTTGATTTCCGCTTCGTATTCGCTCAGGTTGCTCATCATGCGCTGTGCGTCGCTCAGGTAGTGCTCGGTCTGTTCCACGTCCTGCGGCTCGTTGGCTTCGATTTTCTTCTGCAGGCTGTTCAGCTGATCCTCCACCAGTTTCACGGCGTCCTCCAGGACCTCCAGGCGGTCCTGCATGGTCAGGACTTCCTCCTCGATCCGCTTGATGGTGTTCTGCTGCTCCAGCAGATAGTCACGGTATTTCACCAGCTTCTGCCGCTCCGGGGAGCCTTTGATCTCCTTGGCAACCGCTTCGGCCTGAATGTCCGTCTGCTGATAGTCCCACAGCAATTCCATTTGGTTCATGGGGTACCTCCTTATCGTTCCAGCGCGCCGGGAAACGGCACACATGACGTCTGCTTGACCTGGCAGGAAAGGCCGTTTTTCTGTATGCCCTCCTCCAGGAAAGAAACCAGCGCCGGAATCATCGGCGCTTCGCTGGCATAATGGCCGGCTTCAAAAATGACGATCCCCCGGGCGGCGGCGTCCGTGATCTCGTGGTGGCGGATTTCGCCGGTGAGATAGGCATGGGCCCCGGCCTGGATGGCTTCCAGATAGCCTTCCCCATAAGCCCCGCCAGCAAAGGACATGACGGAAATCCTCTGATTCAGGTCGCCGTAGACGCGCAGGGGCGTGTGCACGGCGTCTTTGAGGAGCTGGGCCGCCTGACCGGCGGTCAGGGGCTTTGAAAAGCGGCCGGTAAACAGGTAGCCGGTCTGCGTGAGGTCACTCAGGCCCATGGCCCGGGCCACGCAGGCGCTGCCGCTTAACACCGACTGGTCCCAGTTGGTGTGGGCGCTGATCAGGCTGATTCCGCGCCGGACCAGCTCGCACAGCACCTCAGCCTCCGGCTGGCCCCTGACCAGCCTTTTGATCCCGTGGAACATCAGCGGGTGGTGGGAGACGATCAGCTCCGCCTTCATGCGGTCCGCCTCCAGCACGGTGTCCATCGTGACGTCCAGGGAGCAGAGGATGTTGGAAACCTCCTGCTTGGGGTCGCCGACCAAAAGGCCGACGTTATCGTATTCCTCCGCTGTCTCAAAAGGGGCGAAGGCGTTGATCATCTCACAAATCTGCTCCACCGTCGGCTTGGACACGTTCCCATTCCTCCCTGATCCATTGTCGTTTCATTTCCGCGGCAGGGCCGCGTTCGTTTTCCCAGTCCCGGGCCTTTTTCTGAAGATACCGGCGGTAAACATCGTCCGCCGGCCGGCGCAGGAGCACGGGCCCGAAGGTCAGCTCCTTTTCGGAATAGGCCTGTGTTAGCCCGGGCTTGGCCAGGAGGACCGGGTAAAAATGGCCTCCGGCCTCCGTCAGGGCCTCGTCTTCGATCCGGTAGCCCAGGTCCATCAGCGTCCGCCGGACGGAGGGCATTTCCGTGTTGGCGGAAAGCACCAGGGCGCAGCCGCGCAGAAGATAGGCCTGCTCCAGCAATATGTTTTTGATGTTGACGCCGCCCATCCCTAAGACGGCGGCCGCCTCCACCTTCTCCCCCACAGCCTGAAAGCCGTCCCCTACGCCGAAGCGGACGCGGGCGGACAGGCCGTTTTTCTCCATCAGGTTTTGGGCCTTTTGCAGGGAGGAGGCGCTGATATCCGTCGTCCACATCCTGTCGGCGATGCCCCGGCTCAGCAGGGCAAGGGTCAGGTAGCCGTGGTCGGCCCCGATATCAGCGCCTGTACGCACCCGGGGAAACAGGCGGATGGCCGTTTCCAGCCGGGCGTCGAGCTGCCTTTCTCTCATCAGTCCAGATAATCCTTGAGTTTCTTGGAGCGGCTGGGGTGGCGCAGCTTGCGCAGGGCCTTCGCCTCGATCTGGCGGATGCGCTCGCGGGTGACGTTGAACTCCTTGCCGACCTCCTCCAGGGTGCGCTGGTGCCCGTCGTCCAGGCCGAAGCGCAGGCGGAGCACCTTCTGCTCGCGGTCAGTCAGGGTGTCCAGCACCTCGGCCAGCTGTTCCTTCATCAGGGCGTGGCTGGCGGCTTCCGCCGGGGCGGGGGCGTCGTCGTCCTGAATGAAGTCTCCCAGATGGCTGTCCTCCTCCTCGCCGATGGGCGTTTCCAGGGACACGGGCTCCTGGGCGATCTTGATGATCTCCCGGACTTTGTTCTCGCTGATGCCCATGGCCTTGGCGATCTCCTCCGGGGAGGGCTCCCGGCCCAGCTCCTGGAGGAGCTGACGGGACACCCGGATCAGCTTGTTGATGGTCTCCACCATGTGGACGGGGATGCGGATCGTGCGGGCCTGGTCCGCGATGGCGCGGGTGATGGCCTGACGGATCCACCAGGTCGCATAGGTGGAGAATTTATAGCCCTTGGTATAATCGAACTTTTCGACCGCCTTGATCAGGCCGAGGTTGCCCTCCTGAATCAGGTCCAGGAAGAGCATGCCGCGGCCGACGTACCGCTTGGCGATGGATACCACCAGGCGCAGGTTGGCTTCCGCCAGCTGGCGCTTGGCCTCCTCGTCGCCCTGCTCCATCCGCATGGCCAGGTCGGTTTCCTGGTCCGCGGTCAGAAGCGGCACCTTGCCGATTTCTTTTAAGTACATGCGGACCGGGTCGTCGATGCTGATGCCCTCGGCCAGGGAGGCGTCCGGCAGGATCTCCGGCGAGGTATCCGGGCCGGGCTCGTCGGAGCTCTTTTTCACCGTGATGCCCCTGTCCGCCAGGCTCTGCAGGACGTTTTCAAACTGTTCCGGATCCACCTCCAGCGACGAAAGCCGATCTATCACCTCGTCATAGGTCAGAAAGCCTTTGGTCTTGCCCAGTTCAAACAGTTCATTGAGCTTTTGCTGCTTGCTGTCAGTTTTTTCGCTCAATGTATTCATATGAGATCTGCCCCTTTCATTCGGTTCGGTTGCTTCAGCTTCGTCATTTCCGCATTCAGCCGCATGACTCTCTCAAGGGCTGCTTTGCGCCTGTCGGGATCGGTTTCTTCCGCCGCCTGCTTCCGGGCGGCCGTCATCTGTTCTTCCAGCCTGGCCAGGCGCAGCCGCCTCAGGCAGTCTGCCGCCACGGTCAGGGCGTCCTCCTCCTGCTGGAAGGCCTGGTCGGAGAAGACGGAAGCAGCCAGCTCCCTTTCTTCCACCGAGGCCTCCTCGAGGATCATCGCCGGGGTGACCCCGGCCAACAGCTTTTCGGCGATGGCCCGCAGGCCCTCGTCCCGGATGTCTTCCGGGCGGAACAGCTCTTTGGGCATATGGCCGCCGGCCAGGAGGTTCACCGCCATGCGTTCGGCGGCCAGGGCGGTGTCCTTTTCCTGGGTCCTTCGGGTTGGAGCTGCCGTACGGACGGGGGCGGGCTTTTTGAGGGCCTCCGCCTGGGCCGCCGTTACGCCGATCTGGGCGAGAACGGTTTCCCGTTCAAAGCCAGAATGGGCGCACACGTCGCGCAGGTAGACCTCCAGCTCCACCGGGTCGCGCACCCGGCGCAGCTCTTCGGCGGCGGATTTGACATACTGGATGCGGCCCTCGTCGCTGCTCAAATCGCTGGATAAAAGCAGCCGGCTTAAGCGGTAGCGGGCCGGGGCCATGGGCTTGAGGGCCTCAAAGGCGTCCACACCCCTCTGGCGGATGAACTCGTCCGGGTCCAGCCCGTCGGGAAAGCGGATCACCTTGACGGCGACCTTGGCTTCCTCAAAGATGCCCAGCGCCTTTTCGATGGCGTGCTGGCCGGGCTCGTCCCCGTCGTAAGCGACCCAAACCTCCGGGGCAAAACGCCCCAGCAGCTGCGCCTGCTCCGGCGTCAGCGAGGTGCCCAAAGTGGCGGCCGCTCCCCTGATGCCGGCCTGGGCCAGGGCCACCACGTCCATATAGCCTTCCACCAGCAGCACCCGGGAAAGATGGCGTTCCTTCCTCAGGAGGTTGGCGGCGAAAACGCCTTTGCGCTTGTTGAACACCGGGGTGTCCCCCGTGTTCAGGTATTTGGGGGGCAGGTCCTTTTCCAGGGTCCTGCCGCCGAAAGCCAGCACGTTCCCAAACTGGTCGATGATGGGAAACATGGCCCGGTCCCGGAAAAAATCCCGTGGCTCCTGGTTTTCTTTCGCCGCGCTCAGGCCCGCGCTGATGAGCTCTTCCTTCGTGAAGCCCTGGGCCTCCAGGTCCCGCGTCAGGCGGTTCCAGTCCCGGGGGCTCGCGCCCAGGCCGAAGCGGCGGATGATGTTGTCGTTCAGGCCTCTGCCGTAAAAATAATCGAGGATCCGCCTGCCCTCGTCCGTCCACAGGAATTTGTGGTACCAGTTCGCGGCCTCGCGGTTGGCGCTCAGGAGCCGCTCCCGGCGGCTGCGCCTTTCCTCATAGCCCGGGTCCTCCACCAGCTGCGGCAGAGGCATCTGCAGCTGGTCCGCCAGGCGTTCCACCGCCTCCTGATAGGGAAGATGCTCCATCTCCATCAGGAACTGGATGGCGTTCCCTCCGGCCTTGCAGCCGAAGCAGTAATACAGGTTCAGGTCCGGAGAAACAGAAAAAGAGGGCGTTTTTTCATGATGGAAGGGGCACAGGCCCCAATACCTCCGCCCGTTCCGCTTCAGTTGCACATAGGGGGATACGATCTGGACGATATCCGCCCGGGCGTACAGCTCGTCCAGCCAGGAGGCCGGATAGCGTTTCAAGGCCATATCATCACCCTTTTGTACTTTCGCCGTTTTTTATTTTTTTCCTGCAAGGAAATCTGTCTGTGAAATATTTTACTCAACTTCATGATGAAATACAATGTAACTTTTTGTAAGATCTGGTGTCTCATGTAACTCAATCCCGACAGCATCGGGGGCAAAAACATTATTCCCCCGAGAAGGCGTCCGGCAGGAACAGGCTGGTGTAGCAGCGAACGGCGTAGCGGTCCGTCATGCCGGAAATAAAGTCGATCACGGCCCGCTCCGTTCCCTCCTGATAGGCGATCTCGATGTATTCCAGCGGCATTTCTCCGGGGTTTTTCGTGTAGTAGGAAAACAGGCCGCGGATCACGTGGTCGCACTTGTTTTCTTCCGCGCGCCGCCAGCTGTCCCGGTACACCTTGTCAAACAGAAAGGCCCGCAGCCCGTCCGTCGCCTCCTGGATGAGGGGGCTCATCTGAAGCTCCTTTTTCCCGGCGCTCTGCTTCACGATGTCGCAGATCATCGTCTCGATCCGCTCCCCGTGGGTCTGCCCAAGGGTTTTGAGGCAGTCCTTTGGGAGTTCATATTCCTGCAGCACCCCGGCCCGAAGGGCGTCGTCGATATCGTGGTTGATATAGGCGATGCGGTCCGCCCGGGCGACGCAGCAGCCCTCCAGCGTCATGGGCTTTAACGCCCCGCTGTGGTTGAGGATGCCGTCCCGCACCTCTTTGGTCAGGTTCAGGCCCTTGCCGCCGTTTTCCAGCCGTTCCACCACGCGCAGGCTCTGCTCGTTGTGGCGGAAGCCCTCCGCGCTCAGTTCGTTGAGGGTCCTTTCCCCGATGTGGCCGAACGGCGTATGCCCCAGGTCGTGGCCCAGGGCGATGGCTTCCGTCAGGTCTTCGTTCAGGCGCAGGGAACGGGCGATGGTCCTGGCCACCTGGGCCACCTCGAGGGTGTGGGTCAGGCGGGTGCGGTAGTGATCCCCCTCGGGGGAAATGAACACCTGCGTCTTAAACTTGAGGCGGCGAAAGCTCTTGCAGTGCAGGATCCGGTCCCGGTCCCGCTGAAACTCCGTGCGGAGCTGATCCGGCGACAGCGGCCGGTCCCGCCCCAGCGTTTCCTTGCTTTTGACCGCGTAGGGAGACAGCAGCGCCGCTTCCGCTTTCTCGATTTCTTCCCGTACAGACACAGGAACACCCCTTTACAGGTAGGAGGGAGGAGGGAGGAGGGAGGAAGGAGGAGGGAGGAGGTTTAATTAGAGTGAAGAGTGGAGAGTGAAGAGTGGAGATCAGATAGTGAGGAGTGAGGAGGTAGGAGTTAGGAGTGAAGTGTTCGTGAAAAATGGTGAACGGCCGGGGGTGGAAGTCCGGCTGTCATTGTCTCTATACTACATAAATCGGGAAAATCCTCTTTTTCGGGGAACGGTTGTTTTTTGGATGATGGGGAAGCGCTTGGGTTTGGGGCAAGCAACTGGGTCGGATCACGCAGCTGGGCCGGATGGCGTAAGGCACACTGTGATGATCCGGTCATCGGTATCCCCCAAACGAAAAAAGACGCCGCACCAACCGGACGTCCTCTTTCGACCCTTCCATTCTACCACGGAACCACCGAAAAGCAAGCTGAAAGCCCGTTGAAAATTCGTTGAAATCCCGTTGAAAAACCGTTGAAAATCAAGAGCAAACTCTATCTCCACTCTCCACTCTTCACTCTCCACTCTAAACCTCATCCCTCCTACTTCCTACCTCCTACCTGATCCTCACTTTCCCAGCAACTTCTGAGCCAGATATTTCCCCCACCCCAGCGCTTCCCGGGCGCGGTTTTTGAGCCAGTATTCGGGCAGGGTTTTGGCGGGGAGGCCGGAGACATCAAGGCCGCAGTCCCGGGCGATGGCCATGGCCCGGGGCAGGTGGTAGTCGCTGGTCACGACCAGGACCCGGCCGGGGGCCTGAGGGAGCAGCAACAGGGCGTTTTTAAAGTTTTCCTTGGTGTTGCCGGAGGTCGTTTCCGCCAGCACGTCCTCTTCCGGCACGCCGCGGTCGATCAGCCAGGCGCGCATGACGGTCCCCTCCGCCTCGGGCTCCTGGCCGGCCTTTCCACCGCAGCAGACGATCGTCTGCGGGTGGGCCTGATAGGCCGAAAGGGCCGCCTCCAGCCGGTATTCCAGCTGCACGCTGGGCGTTCCGTCGGGCTTGACCTGGGCCCCCAGGACGATGATCAGGTCCGTTTCCCCGGGTTCGGGGACTGTCTTTTCGGCGATGCAGACATAGGCGAACAGGCCCAGGTAGGCAAGCACGCCCAGGGCCGCTAACAGCAAGAGAATTTTCAGCATCTTTTTCAACTTGAAGCTCCTTTGGTCGGGTTCAATATTCCGTGCCGGGCAAAGCTGTAGGTCCCGTCCGTCCCGCAGATCACGTGGTCGTACAGGCGGATGCCCACTTTGTCCATCACGTCGCTGAGCAGCTGGGTCATTTCAATATCCTCCCGGGAAGGCTCGGCGTTCTGCCCGGGGTGGTTATGGGTCAGGATCGCCCCCTGGGCGTTTTGCCTGAGCAGCAGGCCCAGCACCTGGCGGGGATAGACCGCCACCTCGTCCACCGTCCCCTCCGAAATCACCTGCGTGGCGATGATTTTGAGCCGCGCGTCCAGGCTGACCAGGTAAAACCGCTCGTCCGTCACCCCTTTAAAGAGGGAGGCGCAAAAGTCCCTCGCCTCCCGGTCGCTGGACAGGGTCTTGCGCTCGGCCAGGCGGTCGTTTTCATACAGTCGGAAGAGGGGCAGCAGCATCCGGATCAGCATGGCGGTGCTGGGGCCGATCTCCTTGACTTCCGTCAGCTCCTCCTGCCTGGCCTCCAGCACCCCGTGGAGGCTGCCGAAATGGTCGAGCAGGCGGTGCGCGATGGGGTTCACGTCTTTCCTTGGGATGGCGTAGGTCAGCAGCAGCTCCAGCGCCTCATGGGGCGCAAAGCCCGTCATGTTGCCGTCCCGGAGGAAGCGCTCCCGCAGCCGGTCCCGGTGGCCCTCGTGCTCGCTCATTTTCTCAGCCCCTTTGGATAGTGGTTCTTGATCTGCCCGTCCGAAGCCTTGCCAAAGCCCAGGGGCAGCTGGTCCAGTGTCACCACGCCGAAGCCCCGGACGCCGTCACTTTTAAGTTCCAGCGTTTCGCCCCGCAGGTAGGAAAGGGCCTCTTCCTCGGACACCGGGAACACCGTTTTTGGCCGGCAGACCCGGGACAGGGCGTGGTCCGGCACGAAGGTTTTCCCGCGAAGGCGACCCACCGAAAGCCCAGCCCTCAGCACCTGAACCCCGCGAAGGGGCGGGACCAAAGGGGGCAGGCGGACCAGCAGGTCCCCGAACAGGGCGTTGGGCAAGACGCTCTCTACGTCTTCCGCGATGGCGGAGAGGGCTTCCTTTGCCGCGGCGAAGGTTCCCTTGTCCGGGGCGGGGAGGGACGATACAGCGGGCTTTGGACAGGGCCCTTCCTTTTTGCGCAGCAGGGCGATAAAATGGCCCTCCCCCCGGACCCGGTGGGGCCAGAGGTGCAGGGTTCCATCCATCGCTTCGGGCAGGCCGCTCAAAGCAAAAGGAAGGGCCTCAAACTCCGGGTGGCGGGACAGGAAAGCGGCGATCTGCTCGTCGTTTTCCAGGCGGTTAAACGTACACGTGCTGTAAGCAAGCCGTCCGCCGGGGCGGAGCATTTTGGCTGCGCAGTCCAAAATCCCCTTCTGCCGCTCGGCGCAGCCGGCCGGGGAGCCGGGCTGCCACTCCTCCGCGGCCTCCGGGTTTTTGCGGAACATGCCCTCCCCGGAGCAGGGAGCGTCCACCAAGATGGCGTCGAAGGTGTCCGGCCAGAGGGCGCAGAGCTTTTCCGGTGCGGCGCTGGTGACCACGGTATTGGCGCAGCCCATCCGCTCGACATTGGAGGACAGGATCTTCGCCCGGGCCGGATGGATCTCGTTGGCCACGAGGGTCCCGCCCGAAAGTTTCTTTGCAAGCTGGGTGGATTTGCCGCCCGGGGCGGCGCAGAGGTCCAGCACCAGGTCGTTTGGCCCCGGGGCCAGGACCTCGGCGGCGGCCATCGCCGACGGCTCCTGAATATAAAACGCGCCCGCCTCATGGGCGGGAGACTGGCCCAGGCGGGAATCGGCTGACAGGTAGTACCCATCCGCCGCCCAGGGCACCGGGCCCATGAGGTCCGGCAGATCGGCTTCCTGAACAAAACGGCGGTTCAGGCGCAGGCCGCGCACGGCGGGCTCCTCCATGGCCTTGAGAAAAGCGGGCAGCTCTTCGTTCAGCTGCCCGGCGATCATCGATACAAATTCGCTCTTCAGGGTCAACGGTCTTCCCCTCCAGGCTGTGCGGCGTTCCTGCCGCGCTGACCGCCCGGATAGACGGGGGCGCGGAAGGCTTCTTCCTTGCTCATGATGGGCGGCAGTACGTCCGGCTCAAACTCTTCCTCTTCCTCGTCGCGGAAGCGTTCCCGCACATGGCGGACCGCGCCTAAGAAGCCCATCCGGTACTTATCGCTGCGCCGCCGCCTTTCGGGGGCGGCGTCCTCTAAAGGCACCGGGGTATCCAGCAGGCGGGTGGGCCGGGTCACGCCCAGGTCAGCCTCCAGCTGCTCCCTTTCCTCCAGCACGTCCACCGGGCGGAAGCTCTCCTGGAGCGGAGTCTCCGGGGCCTCCGCGGGCGCTTGTTCCCGGATCGGCCGGGCGGCCTCCATGATCTGAGTATTGTCCTGGTCATAGCCGCGGTGAAAGCGGACCTCGTGGAGAAAGCCCCGGACGGAAAAATTCCGCAGCCGCTTCCACCGGCTCCGCCAGGCGATGTCCGGCCGCCAGCGCAGCAGCCAGATCAGCAAATCCGCCGCCGTGCCGATCAGCACCAGCGGCAGCACCAGCCCCATCCAGTGCCCGGTCACCCAGGCGAAAAAGATGTCCAGGCGGGTCCAGTCCCCGTCCCACAGGGCCGTCAGGCTCCGCACCCAGCCGATGAGCAGCTGGAACAGTCCCCGGGCAAAGGCGTTCATGGATTCCCCGCCTCCGCTTCCGTATTCTGGGCGGGCGTCTCCGCATTCGGGTCAGACGTTTCCGCTTCTTCCGGCGCGGCGGCCTCGCTGTCGGCGGGCTGGTCCTCCGGAATCTGCTCCACCTCCACGGTCATCCAGGTGATTTCCCGCTTCATGTGCTTGATCTTGGCGTCGGCCGGGCGGCTCAGGTCCACCCGGTAATCCTGGGTCAGGGAGATCCCGCTGATGTCGACGGGGCTGGCGGCGTAGAGCTTCGTCCCCGTCAGGTCGGTTTCAGGATCCTCCGGGGCGACCTCCACCCACGCGGGCGAAAAGGTCACCGAGCGGATCCTGTACCCGGGGGCCGGCTGGCCGACAATCGCGTCGTCGGTGCTGACCTCCAGTTGCTGGTAGGCGTACATTTCCTGCTCGACAATGATCGAGTCGATGACCATCCCGCTGCTCAACGGGGTGATGCGAATCATGTCCCTGGGAATCTCGTTGCCCTCCTGGTCCACCAGGCGGAAGGAGGTCACGGCGATCTTCTTGGTATCCGGCGTCAGGGGCAGGGAACCGCGGTCAAAGTCCACCAGGCAGCGGGCGACGCCGCTGACCAGGGACCTGGGTCCGGCGATGTTGATGTACAGCGGGTCGCAGGTGGCGGCCGGATAATAGAACAGGTCGGACCTGGAGCCAATATAGTTGATCCCCACGGGGATGCGGCTGCGGGTGACGTACTGCTCCACCGTCACCTCGATGGAGGAGGGAATAATCTCGTCGGTGGCGCCGTAGGTGGCGCTGTCCGAGGTGATGATGTCCACCTTCTGTGTCCCGGCCGCGTTGATCCGGGACAGGTTCACACGGGGGTTAAAATTGTCCGCGGTGACGGACATATAGTTCTGCATCGGCACGTCGACCCGGAGGGTAAAGCCGCTCAGCTTTTCCGCCTCCAGCCCGGACACCACCACAAAGCCCTTGGATTTCAGGGATTCCTTGGCGCTCTCCGAAGCGGACACCGTGACGCCGGTGAACTCCTTGGGACGCATCAGCGTCTTGTCGCTGGCCATCAGGTTGGTCCAAAGACCCACCGCCACCAGCAGGCACCCCAGCTTCCACCCCCAGTTATGGGTCAGCGACTTCCACAGCCGCGGGAAGAGGGGCGTGTTTGATTTCTGATTTCTGACGCTCCGCGGCGTCTTGATTTCATTGGACACCCGCTTTCCTCCTCCATGGCAGATGATTCATCAGCTTCCTGAGGACGGTGTCCTCCTCCGCGTACAGGCCGTTCAGCGCGGCGTTCAGGGATTCGGCGTTCAGGTGGCGCGTCATCCGGCCTTCCTGGGTCATCGAGATCGTCCCGGTTTCTTCGGAGACGATGATGGTCACCGCGTCCGTGGTCTCGCTGATACCCAGGGCCGCCCGGTGGCGGGTGCCCAGCTCGCGGGACAGGGCGTTGGACTCGCTCAGCGTCAGCACGCAGGCGGCGGAAACGATGCGCTGGCCGCGGATGATGACCGCCCCGTCGTGCAGGGGGGTGTTGGGCTCAAAGATGTTTTCCAGCAGGGGGGCGGAGATGGCCGCGTCCAGCTGGGTGCCGGTCTCGATTACTTCTTTTAAGCCGATCTTCTGTTCAAACACGATCAGCGCCCCGACCCTGCGGCGGGACAGCCGCAGGCAGCACTGGGTGATTTCGTTGATGATCCGCTGGTTTTCCGTGGTGTTGGACATAGCGTGCTCCAGCCTGGCCCCCCGGCCCAGCTGGGCCAGAGCCCTTCGGAACTCGCCCTGAAACAGCACGATGATCAAAAGGGCCGTATTGCTCAATACCGCGTCGATCACACTGGAGACGGTGTACAGGTGGATCAGCTCGCTGACATAACGGAAGACCAGCAGCACCGCCAGCCCCTTGAGCACCTGCACGGCCGGCGTCTGCTTGGTCAAAATGACGAGCTGATACAAAAGCGCCGCCACGATCAGAATATCCAGCACATCCGTCAGGGACAGCAGATGGGTCACGCTCCACCAGAAATTGTCCAACGCGTTCCAAACAGACTGCATACCTTCACCTCTGCCCCAGGATGTAATAATTATATAACAATTTAAGACAGGAATAAAGACCTTCTTGTAAATTTATTCGCAAGGGTTTGCTGCCCAGGGCCTGACGACCTGCTGTGGATTAACATCAGGAGGGAGCTTTCCTTGATCACCCCGCGATATAGTGATGATCTTACTTTATTTCTGTTTGTTTTTTTGTTGTTTCCGTTAGAAAGCCGTGAAAAGCGGTGAAAAAACCCTTTGAAGAAGAGGGGCGCAGATGTTATAATGAAGCGTATTCATTTTGATTCCGTTCTCTGAAAGGGAAGCACATGACATTTTCCAACATCCTGAAAATGGCCGCGACCGTGGCGGGGTACGCGCTGATCACAGGCCTGCTGTGGCGTTTTGTCTGGGCCAATAAAAAACAGACCAGAGCGAAGCAAATCCTGATCGGCCTGATCTTTGGGGCGTGCTCCGTGGCGGCGAACCACTTCGGTGTGATCATCGAGGACTTTCTGATCCTAAACGTCCGGGACATCGGCCCCCTGGCCGCCGGTCTTCTGTTCAGCCCCCTTTCCGCCGTCATCGCCGGCACCATCGGCGGGGCGGAGCGGATTTTGGCAGGGGAGCTCTGGGGCTTTGGGAAGTTTACCGAGATCGCCTGCGGCATGAGCACCTTCCTGGCAGGCATCCTGGCCGCCGTCCTAAAGCACCGGATCTATCAGGATCGCCGCCCGCCGATCACCCAGGCCCTCTTCCTGGGGGCGGTGACGGAAGTCTTCCATATGTACGCGATTCTCTTTACCAACCGCGAATCGCTGAACCTGGCCTACGTGGTGGTCCAGACCGCCGCCATCCCGATGATCGTCTTTACAGCCCTGGGCCTGGCCCTGTGCACGGCGGTGGTGATGAATCTGGCCGGAGACCAGACCTTCCCAAAGCTTAGGGTCGACCCGGAAAAGACCCGGCTGACAGTCCTGTTCCAGCGGGCCCTGCTGCTGGTCACGGTGGTGCTGTTTGCGTTTAACTTTATCGTCAGCTACAACCTTCAGACCAGGCTGGTCAACGAAAGCGCGGAGACGGAGCTCGACGCCATCGCCTTTGAAAAAAAGGTCTTCTATGACGAAGCCTACTCCTCCGAGCGCCTGTCCTCCTTCTTCGCCGCCGCCGACTCCTCCACGATGTTTTACGTCATGGACCCGGACTCCGGCGACGCTGTCTTCTATTTTAACGGCGCTCCGGCGGAGGAGTTCTCCTTCCCCAAGGAAGACCTGGAGGTCCTTTTGAGTATCCAGGACCAGGACCCGGTCAGCCTCGAACTCAAGAGCATGGAGGGACTGGAATTCCTGACCAAGGTCACCAAGCTCAGCGACGGCCAGCTGCTGATCCTGATGCGGGAAATGTACACCGTCTATTCCGTCCGGGACTCCCAGATCTACGAAAGCACCCTGTCGGACATCCTGCTGTTCACGGTATTATACCTGCTGGTCGCCATGCTGGTGGACCGCCTGGTGGTCCGGAACCTCCACCGCGTCAACGAATCCCTCCGGAAGATCACCGGCGGGGACTTAAACGAGCTGGTCTGGGTGCACAGCAGCCAGGAATTTACCGAGCTGAGCGACGACATCAACACCACCGTCCTTTCCTTACGCCGATACATCGACGCGGCCGAACAGCACATGCGGGACGAGCTCAAGCTGGCGGCCGACATTCAGGACGCCGCGCTTCCTAAAAACTTCCAGCTCCCCACCGAGCGCGTGGAGCTCTACGCCCTGATGACCCCGGCCAAAACGGTGGGCGGAGACTTTTACGACTTTTTCTACATTGACAGGGACCAGCTCTGCCTGGTGATCGCCGACGTCAGCGGCAAGGGCGTACCGGCCGCCATGTTCATGATGCGGGCGAAAACCTCCATCAAAAACTACGCCAGAAGCGGCCTGAGCCTGACGGAAATACTGAAGAAGGTCAACCAGACCCTCTGCGACGGCAACAACGCGGAAATGTTCGTGACGGTCTGGCTGGGCATATTGGACCTCACCACCGGGAAGATGCAGTGCTCCAACGCCGGGCACGAATACCCGGTGCTGATGCGCGCCGGCGGCCAGTACGAGCTGATCAAGGACAAGCACGGCCTGGCCCTAGCTGCCATGGAGGAGGCCCCCATCCGGGAGTACGAGATGGAGCTCCACCCGGGCGACCGCCTCTTCGTCTACACCGACGGGGTGCCGGAGGCCATCAACGAAAAGTTCGAGGCCTACGGGACAGAGCGGCTGGTCAGCCGCCTGAACCGCCTCAAAAACGCGGACGAAAAATGGACTTTGGAAGACGTCCTCCAGGACATCCGCAACTTCGCCGGCAAGGCCGAGCAGTTTGACGACATCACCATGCTGGGCCTGACCTTCCGCTAAAGGCAAAAACCAACTGATGAAACGGCCCCCCCCCCGGGCCATTTTCCAGGGCGGACCGCCTCAAATAGGAAAGGAGCGCGCTTATGAGCAGCTTTGACGAAAAATACTGTCTGGACCAGTTCCAGAAGCTTCTTGCCATCGACAGCACCACCGGCCAGTACCGGGAAATCCAGAACTACGTCTGCGAAGAAATCGCCCGCCTGGGCTTCCCCATGGAGGTCACCCACAAGGGCGGCGTCATCGCGGACCTGGGCGGCGAGGGCAACGACCTGGTGATCACCGCCCATCTGGACGACATCGGCCTGATGGTCCGCAGGATCAACACCGACGGCACGCTGAACGTCTGCCGGGTCGGCGGCCTTTATCCCTTCTACTGCCTGATGGAAAACGTCCGGGTCTACACCCGGGACGGCCAGGTCTACACCGGCTCCGTCTGCCGCACGCCGGGCTCCGTCCACGTGACGGAAGAAGAGCTCCGGGTGGACGGGCCGGACTACCGCAAGAACATCTGCATCGTCCTGGACATGCCGGTCAAAACCGCGGCGGACACCCGGGCCCTGGGCATCGAGACCGGGGACATGATCGCCCTGGAGCCCCGCTTCACCATGTCCGGCGGCTACATCAAATCCCGCTTCGTGGACGACAAGGCCTGTGCCGCCGTCCTGCTGGCCGTCATGAAGACGGTCAAGGAGCAGGGCCTTCCCCTCAACCGCCGGGTGCTGGCCTATTTCGCCATGTACGAGGAAATCGGCCACGGCACCACCTACCTGCCCGCCGGCGTCAAGGACATCCTGGCCATCGACATCGCCCCCACCGGGCCGGACCAGACCTCCGACGAGCGCAAGGTCACCATCTTCGCCAAGGATTCCCGCTTCCCCTATCATTATGAATTCGCCAACGAGCTGCGCGCCACCGCCAAACGCTGCGGGGCGGACTATGTGATGGACGTCTTTACTCCCCACTACGGCACCGACGGAGACGCCTCCGTCACCGCCGGCTACGACATCCGCCACGCCGGCATCGGCCCGGGCACCCTGAACAGCCACGGCTACGAGCGCACCCACCTCGACGGCCTGCGCAACGTATACGACCTGACGCTGGCCTACATCACCGAATAACTTCTTTGGATACCAGGATACAGAAATACAAAAAGAAAACAGCCCGCAGGCCCCGCCTGCGGGCTTCCTGGTTTGACATCGTGGTTTGGATCATGTAAAATATTTCTCAATATCCGGCTTTTCAGCCGGCTTCCATTTTTCACAAGGAGGAAACATGTTTATGAAGAAACTGCTTGCCATCCTGGCTGCAGCCGTGATGCTCCTGTCCGTCGCGTCCTTTGCTTCCGCCGAAGGAAAGGTCCTGCGCTTTGGCCAGATGGACGCCAAGGTCGGCTACGACCCGCAGACCAACACCAACTCCGGCGCGACCACGACGGAAGACTGCGTGGTGGAGCCCCTCTACTACTGGAACGACCAGAACGAGCTGATCCCGCTGCTGGCCGAGGACTTCCCGGAAATCTCCGAGGACGGCCTGGTCTACACCATCAAGCTCCGTCAGGGCGTTAAGTTCTCCGACGGCACGGACCTGACCACCGACGACGTCAAGTTCACCTTCGAGCGCATGTTCAAGCCCGAAACCCTGGCCAAGTCCACCGCCATGTACAACATGATTCTGGGCGCCAAGGAAATGCTGAGCGGGGCCGCCACCGAACTGGCCGGCTTTGAAGCGGTGGACGATTACACCTTCAAGTTCACCCTGACCCAGCCCTTCTCCTGCTTCCACAAGAACCTTGGCATCATCTATTCCGCCATCTTCCCGCGCGAGGCCTGCGAGGCCGCCGGCAGCGACTGGGGCGTCAAGACCCTGATCGGCACCGGTCCCTACATCCTCAAGAGCTCCGACGCCACCGGCAACGTCCTGGTCAAGAACCCCAACTACTGGGGCGGCGACCCGCACTTTGACGAAATCGACATCATCTTCTACGACAACAACAACACCAAGCTGATGGCCTTTGAAAACGGCGACATCGACCTGTGCGACATGACCAGCGACCTGTACATGCAGTACCAGGGCACCGAAGTCGAAGACAAGTGCCACCACTTCTCCAAGCTGGGCACCTACTTCTTTGTCACCAACAACAGCGAGACCTTCAAGGGCGAAAAGAACCCCCTGGCCGACGTCCGCGTCCGTGAAGCCATGTCCCTGGCCATCGACCGCGACCTGCTCTGCGAAGTCATCCAGAACGGCCTGGCCGTGCCCGCCACCGGCATGATCAACCACTTCCAGCTGGGCTACACCGCCCGCGAGCCCTATGAGCACAACTTGGAAAAGGCCAAGGCCCTGCTGGCGGAAGCCGGCTACGCCGACGGCTGCACCATCACCGCCACCATCCGCAAGCAGGACGAGGCGGACACCGTCCAGATCCAGAGCGACCTGGCTCAGGTCGGCATCAACCTGAACATCGAAATCGTGGACGCCGCCGTCTGGTCCAGCGAGCGCGCCGCCGGCAACGTGCAGTGCCTGCTGCAGGGCTGGTTCCCGCTCTACGCCGACGCGGACAACAACATTTACACCTTCTTCCACTCCGATTATTCTCCCGCCAAGTCCTGCTTCTACAACAACCCCGAGTTTGACGCTCTGATGGACGCCGCCCGTCTTTCCACCGACGACGCCGAGCGCCAGAAGCTCTACGAGCAGGCGGATGAAATCCTCAGCCGCCAGGACTACGGCTCCATCCCGCTGTACTATCCCTACGGCGTGTTCGCCGCTCAGGAATATGTGACGAACTTCACCGTCGGCAACCTGATCTACCACGTTGCCTACGATATCGATTACGACATGGATATCTATAACGCTCAGAAGTAAGTTTCCGTATTTCCGGCAGGCAGGCACATTGGGAGGCGTGAGTCTTTCACTGCGCCTGCCTTCTCTCTTTATTGGAACGGGGGATTTCATGGTCAATTATCTGGTCAGACGCGTGCTGCAGGCGCTGGGCGTGATCCTGGCGATTTCCCTGATCACGTTTTTTATCCTGAACATCGTGCCCGGCGACCCGGTGCAGATCATGCTGGGCGACCTGGCCACGCCGGAAACCGTCGCGCAGGTCCGCGCCCAGATGGGGCTGGACCAGCCGGTATGGCGCCAATACCTGCATTGGGCGGGCAACATGCTACGGGGGGACTTTGGCTCCTCCTACTTCCAGCGCCGGCCCGTGATGGAGCTATTGCTGGTGTCCTTTGGCTATACGGTCCGCCTGGCGCTGTTTGCCTACCTGCTGGCTGTGGTCATCGGCCTGGTGTTCGGCATTTTGGCGGCAGTCTTCCATAACAAGTGGATCGACAAGGCGCTGATGATCCTGGCCGTGGGCGGCATCTCCGCCCCCAACTTCTGGGTGGCCATCATCCTGCAGATCGTCTTCGGCCTGACCCTCAAATGGTTCCCCATCTCCGGGGCCAAGGACCTGAGCTACTACGTCCTGCCCGCCATCGCCCTGGGGACGCGCTACGCCGCCTCCATCGCCCGGATCACCCGCAATTCCATGCTGGAAGTCTCCAAGCAGGACTACATCCGCACGGCCGAGGCCAAGGGCCTGCACGACTGGCTGATCGTCATGCGGCACACCTTCCGCAATGCCCTCATCCCCGTCATCACCGTGGCCGGGACGGACCTGGGCAACATCCTGACCGGCTCCATGCTGATCGAATCGGTCTTTCAGATCAGCGGCATCGGCAAGCTGATGGTGGACGCCATCGGGCAGCGTGACCTCCCCCTGGTCCAGGGCGGCGTCATGTACATCGCCATGATTTGCGTGGTGATTTATCTCATCGTCGACCTGCTGTACGCCGTCGTCGATCCGCGCATCCGTCTGGGAGGAGGGAGCGAGCATGAGTAAGAAAGCAAAGAAAACCACCGCCGGTCAGTCCTATTACCAGGTGTCCTTCGCCATCCTGCGCAAGAACAAGCTGGCCATGGTCTGCCTGGGCATCGTGATCGCCCTGATCCTGATCGCCGTCTTCGCCCCCTGGCTGACCCCCTATAACCCCAACCTCAACGACGTGCGCAACCGCTTCCAGAGCCCCAGCTGGGCCCATCCCTTCGGGACGGACGAGTACGGCCGCGACATTTTGACCCGCGTCTTCTACGGCTGCAGGATCTCCCTGTCGGTCGGCATCATCTCCCAGCTGATTGCCTCCTTCCTGGGGTATTTTATCGGGGTGTTCGCGGGCTATTACGGGGGCAAGGTGGACTCCGTGCTGTCCTTTGTGATCCAGGTCTTTTCCTCCTTCCCCTTCCTGCTGTTCTCCATCGCTGTCATGTTCATCCTGGGGCCGGGGCTGATCAACCTCTATATCGCCCTGGGGCTTCTTGGGTGGACCTCCACCGCCCGCCTGATCCGCGGCGAGGTGATGCGGCTCAAAAACAGCGAGTACATCCAGGCCTGCATCGTGGGCGGCGGCTCCGGCTGGCGGATCATCATGAAGCACCTGCTGCCCAACTGCGTGCCCACCCTGATCATCACCATCACCATGGGCATCCCCAGGGCCATCCTGTCGGAAGCCTCGTTGAGCTTCCTCGGCCTGGGCGTTTCCCCGCCCACCGCCTCCTGGGGCGCGATGATCTCCCACGCCCAGCCCTACATCCGCAAGTTCGCCTATTACAGCCTCTTCCCCGGCTTTGCCATCATCATCTGCGTGCTGGCCTTCAACCTCCTCGGAGACGGCCTGAGGGACGCACTCGATCCAAAGCTTCGCAGTTAATCGCCTGAAAGGAGCATTACCTTGAGTGACATCATTCTCGATGTGAAGGATCTTTCCATGAGCTTCTTCACCGATCAGGGCGAGCTGCCGGCCGTCAACCACGTCAGCTTTCAGGTGGAAAAGGGCAAAACCCTCGGCATCGTCGGCGAATCCGGCTGCGGCAAATCCATGACCTCCCTGTGCGTGATGCGGCTGTTTCCCTCCCCGCCCGGACGGATCGTCGGCGGCAGCGTCCTCTTTGAGGGAAAGGACCTGACCAAGCTCAGCAAAAAGGAGATGCGGGCCATCCGCGGCAAGGGCATCGCCATGATCTTCCAGGAGCCCATGACCTCGTTAAACCCGGTATTGACCATCGGCAAGCAGCTGACCGAGGCCATCCTCGCCCATGAAAGCGTCAGCAAGGAGGAAGCCAAAGAGCGAGCCCTCCGGATGATCAGCCTGGTGGGCATCCCCATGCCGGAAAAGATCTACGCCTCCTGCCCCCACCAGCTGTCCGGCGGCATGCGTCAAAGAATCATGATCGCCATGGCCCTTTCCTGCAAGCCTTCCCTGCTGATCTGCGACGAGCCCACTACCGCCCTGGACGTCACCGTCCAGGCCCAGATCCTCTCCCTGATCAACCGGCTCAAGGACCAGACGGGCACCTCCGTCATGATGATCACCCACGACATGGGCGTCATCAACGAGATGGCCGACACGGTGCTGGTCATGTACGCCGGCCAGGTCGTGGAATACGCCGAAACGGACGAGCTGTTTTCCAGGCCCTCTCACCCTTATACCACCGGGCTGATCGCCTCCATCCCCCTGCTGGACAAGGAGGAAGAGGAGCTGCACGTCATCCCCGGCTCGGTGCCGATGCTCTATGAGCTGCCGGAAGGCTGCCTGTTCTCCCCCCGCTGTCCCTACGCCACCGACCTGTGCCGCAAAAAACGGCCCGATCTGACTGAGATCGCGCCGCGCCATCAGGTGAGATGCTTCCGCTTTACGGAAGAATGGAAGGAGGGTCAGCCGTGAGCGAACGCCCGCTGCTTCAGGTACAGCACTTAAAAAAATACTATTCCATGAAAACGGGGGTGTTCTCCCGGGCCAAAGGCTGGGTCAAGGCGGTGGACGACATCAGCTTTGACTTAAACCACGGGGAGACCATCGGCATCGTCGGCGAATCCGGCTGCGGTAAGAGCACCATGGGCAAGGCCATCCTGCGCCTGATCGAACCCACGTCCGGAAAGATTCTCCTGGACGGAGAGGATTTTACCGCCCTGTCCGGGGCGGAGCTCCACCAGGCCCGCCGGAAGATGAAGCTAATCTTCCAGGACCCCTTCGCCTCCCTCAACCCCCGCATGACCGTCAAGGACATCATCGGGGAAAACATCGATATCGACCACACCTATAAGACCAAGGCCGAGCGGGACGACCGGATCCGCGAGGTGATGGAAATGTCCGGCCTCAACCTGGACTACATGGACCGCTACCCCCACGAGTTTTCCGGCGGCCAGCGCCAGCGCATCGGCATCGCCCGGGCCATCGTCCTGCCCCCCAAGCTGGTCATCTGCGACGAACCGGTCTCCGCCCTGGACGTGTCGATCCAGGCCAAGATCATCAACCTGCTCAAATCCATGCAGAAAACCATGGGCCTGAGCTACATCTTTATCTCTCACGACCTGGCCGTAGTCAAGCACATCTCCGACCGGGTCGGGGTCATGTACCTGGGCCACATGATGGAGCTGGCGGACAAGAAGGACCTGTACAGCAACCCGCAGAACCCCTACACCCAGGCCCTGCTCTCCGCCATCCCCAAGATGCCGGGCGAAACCGTAGGCGGCGACAAGATCGAGCTCACCGGCGACCTGCCCAGCCCGGCCAATCCCCCCTCCGGCTGCTGCTTCCACACCCGCTGCCCCCGGGCCCTGCCCATCTGCAGCCAGGAGCGCCCGGAGCTCAAACAGACCGCCCCCCACCACTGGTGTGCCTGCCATTTGTGCCCGGGTTGTGCGAACTAAAATGTACCCCGTAAAATGGACACATGAATTAGCGACAAACCCGAATTGTGTACATTTGAAAAGGTGAAAATCCCATCATATGGACAC
>OCTW011534328.1_pt1 | contig 38083 bp, 46 predicted proteins | sample 1539671 | NCBI WGS metagenome assembly OCTW01 (sample SAMN02144230, study PRJEB22623) | gut metagenome | biome: sheep rumen | host: Ovis aries | place: New Zealand
CTTTGACCACTTGCTGCATTATCCACATATAATCCATCTGCAAATCCTGTAGAAGTTCCTGATCCACTTTGACCTGCTTCTGTAGGTACCATTAAACCATTAGTAATATCATAATCGTATCTAGTTATGTAATTCCATGTGTTTAATGTAGTTGGTTGAATTGATAAAGAGGACTTTGTATATGTATCTTTAATAGTTGCAACAGTTCCACTTAGTTTTGTTGCATTATTCATAACATAAACCTCTCTCTTTCCTGTATCATCTACAATATCTAATATTGCATTACCAGCAACTTCATAACCTCCTACAGCTATTTCTATACCATTAAATACCATACCATGCTTTCCGTTAGTATTATTTACTGGTGAACCATATCTACCTCTTACATACTTACTATAACCACTTCTTTCGTGCATTGTAGAAACATATGTAGTTGAAGTAGTGTTAAAGTTAGCATGATCAAGAATTAAAGCTGTATGATCTGTATCTACAGTTTCTTTAGCTATTACTCTAGCACATTTACAAATATTGTGCATGTATTTATTAATACGATCGTTATTAGTAGCAGTACCTCTATCACCAACAGAAACACAACTTAATAAATCAATATTAGCTGCTTGTGCATTAGTTAATACAACTCTATGTACATCAGTTTCAGCAGTAGCTACAGCATATTGATAACTGTTTGATGTATTTCCAGCCATAATTGATTGAGTGTTTCTTGTTCCAAACTTTAACCAAAAATCTCTCATAATGAAACCGTATTCAGACATTAAAGCTGCTGAATAATAATTTCCTCTAGTATGGAATATATTAATACAATTAGTATAATTCATATTGTGATCTGCATTCTCATCTCCTGCAGAACTACCAGTTAAATGACACGCTGGATCTAACCCTGCAGCACTTCTTACTTTATTATTTCCATCATATCCTGCAACATATTTTGCAATAATGAAATATGGTTTAAAGTTTCCATTTTTATCTTTTCCTAAATCAATAAGAGTATATCCATCTCTTGGAATCCATGACATAGAGTATTCCATTTTCCCTGAACTATTTATTCCATATTTTTCATATCTTGAAAAATGTACAGTTCCAACGTCAGGAGTATAAGTTACTCCATCAATTGTAACATCTTGTATTTCTGAAGGAGTCTCACCATAATTAGACATTCCTTTTAATGCTGTAATAATATCTTCTCCATTAATATTGATATAATTACAATCAATTGATTCAAATATTTTAGGATAATTGTTTACTTCTGCAACTGAATCAGTTCCAGGAGTGATACTTAATCCTACATTATCATACAATTTAGTACAACTAGAACTATTGTTAGTTGCGAACAAATCCCATTCAACACCATATTCGCCTTCTGTAACTAACATAGCTCTCATCATAGTTAAAAAATCTTTTATTTTTGTTGGATTTGTTCCATTAAGAAGGAATCCATTTATATTAGCAACATTATCATCAACATATTTTTTCCTTGTAAATTGATTATTTGTAGTAGGATCTATATTCGCTTCAGGTAATGTTGTAAATGTAAACTTATTAGGTATTGTCTCAGGATTTGTCTTTTGTACAAAATCAGCCAATTCTTGTGGGGTCCAGTAATCAATTCCTTTAACTGGTGAATATGCTAATAAAGTCCATGCACTTGTATCTGTTGGACTACTAGTATTATTATCTGTTCTTGATACATAACTAGATCCATTATAATTAACAACATCTAATCTGTTATAAGAATTTGATGAATTATATATTCCTTTATGAACATAACTTACTTTTCCTATTTTTTCTCTTATAGCCATTAAATAATCACCTCCAAATAGCCATTTTCATCAATATTAAATTGTAATAACATATCATCTGTTTTTCTCAAATATAATTCTCCTGTATCAATATCTAATTCAAAAGTAGCAAAATTATAATTACCATCAATAAGTAATTGATCAACTTCATTTTTTGTATAAGTTGTGTTTTTATCAGCTTTACCTGTTTCCAAATTAGATATTGCTGCATTATAATCGGAAACTAAAACATAATCATCTAATGTAGATTCCAAAGTATCTTCATTAACAAGACCTGAAATAAGTGATGTTAATGGAACTCTAGTAATAGATCCATTTTGAAGAGTTATTACTAATTCTTTATCTGTACTGCTGTATGTAACATTCAATACAACAGATTCCATTGGTAAATCAATTTCATTTGAAGTATCAATAATATTATTATTTTTATCTTTTAATATAGCTTTTATCTTATAAGTCGAAGTATCCATCAATAATTGAATTTTATTTCCAGTCTCATTTATTAATGAATAGTTCAATAAATTATTATTAAGTTCTTCAATTGCGTCTGCATTTTCACCTATAGTTTGAGTATTTTCATCTATTTTTTCTTCTAAATAGTCTTTAACATTATCTACATGATTATTGGTAGTAAAATCACTATCATTAGATAAATCACTAGTTTTAGTAGGGACAATAACATCAACATTTTTATCTATAATTGGTATGTTAGTTCCATTTATAGAGATACTCTCAATTAAATTGACATCTGCTGACTCATCTATTTCGTCCAATTTAGATTTAAGAGTATCAGTAAAATCATTTTTGGACAAACCATATCCTTCAACTTTATCAACTTTATTTTCATCTAAAATCTCAATATTATTTGCATTAGTTTGAATTGCAGATTCTATTTGCTCCTTATCAGTTGGAGTAAGAGGAACTGTATTGGTTGTATCAGTTGTATAAGAACCATCTATTACCTCTTTTGAAACAGGATCAGGGGAATATACTTTCTCAAGAACATTGTTTGATGAAATCAAACCAAAAGCACCAATTTCAATATTTCCTCTATAAGTTAAAGCTTCATTAGGAACAAAACATTCATTATTTGAATCTAAGCTTAATTCGACAGCAGAATCATTTACAAAAAATACAGCCTTTTTTACAAGATTGTTATAATCGGTTGTAAAAACAAATCTACACTTTGTAACATTATATTCTCCTTTATTAAGGATAGCATTTTGTTTTATTGTTACCTTTTCTGTAGTAACATTCAATATTATTAGTTTTATAATTACACCTCCTAACACTTAATAATGTAATTCATTAACATACTTGGTTGAATCAAACTGAAAGGATCACCTTTTCCAGTATTTCCAATTGTAACTGAGTGAGAATGATCGCCAACACTACCAGTATAGTTATCAGCCAAACCATCTTGATTCCAACCATTACCTGGTGAAGTAAATCCGTTACCACTTGAATCACCTGCAGCATAAGTATTCCATTTGTTATACATAAAGTGATTATGTCCTCCAGCATTTCCAGTTGAGCCACTATGATTATGCTTTGCAAGCTCATCAACTGATAAAGAATGAGTTTCATTTCCGATACTATTACCTAAAGTATCATATCCTTGATCAGAGCTTGAATAACCAATAGGAATCTTTTTTCTTAAATCAGGCAAATTAAAAGTAGTGGATCCATCACCACTACCATAAGTCGTTCCAATAACTTGAAATAATTCATCATATAAAATACGTGAAACTGCACTTCCATCACATATCAACCAACCAGGTGGAGCATTGCTTCCTCCAAACGGACTAATTATTCCTATTGGTGGAGTTTCTATACTATCAATCTTATTTTCTATATAAGATTCGAAGGTACTTAACGCACGATCTAGGCTTGTATAAGAATCTCCTAAATCATCAAGACTATTTAAAATATCAGTTTTTGATAAACCATCAAGAGATAAAGCATTATCAGCATTATCAACATTACCGTTATCATTGGTATCATAAACTGATTTACTCATATCTCCAGGTTTTCCTTTAGGTATATTAAAAATGAATAACATTTTATTAAGTAAAGTTCTAACTGAAGCTGAAGCTTCTTCATTATAATCAACAGTATTAACTTCTTCTATTTCAGGAATCCAAGTAATTCCATCAGCACCTTTTGGACCAGGTGGACCATAGCCTTCGATATCAGTATTAATACCACTAGAAGAATTTATAGAAGAAGATACACTATTAGATGAATCAATATTAGTATTAATATTATTATCTCCTGAGATAGAAGTATTAATACTACTTGACGAAGATACATCAATTGTTATTTCATTTTCTTCTTCTATCATGAATCAACACTTCCAGTTGGATAAACTTTAAATATTTTAGCACCTGAATCATCATGACCTATAATTGTTGAATAATCCGCACCTTCAACTTTAATATCATATTCATATTCAATTGGTTCAGATATTAATGAACTTAAAGATATACTTTCTTCTGCAGTAATAGGAAATTCAACTTTATCACAATCATTTTCAACGGTTATAGTTTTTCTAAGTAATACATTATTTTCTCCAAAATTTTCTTTAACACTTAGTATAACTTTATCGCCCTGTTTGAATTGTTCTATATTTCCATCGCTATCAGTTTTAGATATATCAAAATGACCACTATCTCCTCTAAAAACTTTTATTGTTGTACCATCTGTTTTAACCATTAACTACCACTTCCTTTCAAATCTACATATCCTAAAATATTAACTACAGCTCTAGCCATTCCTGTATTAGAAACCATAGTATTAGCACTGCTTGGAATCGAATCACCTGTTCTAACAACAAGTTTTGTTTTTCCTGTTGAATTAATATAATTTTTTAAATTAACAGAATCTTTTCTTTCAACAGTAACATTTTGCGTATTTGCAAAAGAATAAGATGTTGCTCCAAAAGCATTAGGTATTTCTGTTAAATTAGAAGCATTTATTTTCCATCTATAAGTTAAAGAATTTTGATATAAGAGTTTAAGATTTTTTTCTTCAGCCATCTTATACAATTTAACGTTTTTAGAAGCACCCCAAGCATTTATAGAAGTACCTCCTGTAGCATATGACCAATAAATAGGAGTATGATAAACTGATAGGAAAGCAGAAACAACTTTAAAATTATCAGGCAAGTCTATATCAATAGCTATATCTGCATAACCTCTATATAAACCTCCCATGACAGCAATTTCTCCACTCGTGTCTCCTAATCCTAAATATTCATCAAAACCTAAAACATCATATCCTCCATGTTTACCAAATGAAGAATATTGTAAATTAGAAAATACGTTATTTGCTGAAACCATTTTTCCACCAATAGAATATAAATTAGCTTTGATATTTAATTCATTTGATATTAATTCCCAATCTGTTTCTGTAAAAATATTATTTGAAACTCTTGCTTGTAAAAAATCATTTAAAGCTATATTTGTAAACAAATCAACATCATTAGTGTTATTTATTTTCCAAATATCTCCTTCATCATAAGTACTTGGCCTACTTGTAAATATTCTTCTATGTCCTGTAATATTATTAAATATTATAGTTGTAACAGATACTTCTTCCCACTCGTATGTAGTCGAATATTTATATGTTTTAAAAGTTGTTGAATTCATGTAATAATCTCCTACATGATTAGGCTTAATGGTACTATTCCAATTTGTAGAAGGATCATCAGATTGATAAAAAGTTTCAATATATCCATCATCAGTTTTAATTAAATCAATTGAAGATAAAAACTGAAAACTATTAGATATTATTTCATTAGTCTCCTTATCATATAAGACTTGCCAATCTTCTTCTTTAAAATTGCCAACATCTCTACTATTAATACATATATAAATATTATCTCCTCTGTTCCACGTATCTCCTTTAGTATAAGGAACAGTCGGAGTGGATCCAAAGTTCTTAGAATAACTTATAGAAGTATTTTTTGTATTTTCATAGAGTTTATCACCTAAAACTTTTTTTAAAAAACCATAAGATACATTATCAGTATCATTTTTAGGATCATACAAAGGCATTAAGATCACACTCCTTAAAATATAGAATTATATAATTTTTGCTTTTCCTGTTTACTAATATTCATAGAATTAATATAGTTAAATACTATTTTTTTACTTGTTGAATCACTATAACCAGCTTCTTTAAATAAGATACTTTTCTGAACTTTATTTAATTTTAGATTATTAATATATTTAAATACTAATTCTTTCCTTATTTTAGAATTTTTATTTCCACTATATCTTGTGGAAATTTCTTCAGAATATTTTTTAACATTATAATAATCGCTATATTTTAGATTAAACTTATCTACAACAGTTGATAAATTATCACTACCATAGTCTTTATTATATAAATACCATTTAGTATCATCATTTACATTTAAACTATTTATGTAATTCATTAAGTTATTTCTTGAATAATTAGATGTATATGTATCTTTATATTCTTTTCTAGTTTCATAATACTTAATTAATTCACTAGAAGACATTCCTAAATCATTAAGTTCATTTTTAAATGTCTTTCTATTATCTTCATTTAAACCAAAGTAAAATTTATAAGTCTTTTCATCTTTCTTTAGATTATTTAAATCGCTTAAAGACACTGCATTATCAGAACTAGATAAATTAGAGATTAAATATTCTTTTTCTTTTTTAGAATAATTACTATTCATAATAGCAAGAGCTTTCTTCGCAGAAGCTGTTCCTTTGATTGATTTTCCATCTGAATCCTTATCAGATTTTATTTCATTTAAACCTAATTCTTTCTTATCGTCTGAATATTTTCTATATTCATTAATAGATACACCTTGTTTTTCTAATTTATCTATTGTTTTAGAGTCAATCGGAAGATATCCTTTATCAAAGTATTCTCTTGCTTCTTTACTAGAATATTGCCCAAATAAAAGATTCTGTGCAACAGAACCTACATCTTTTTTAGCTTCAAATCTTAGTTTACCTTTATTGGTATAACTTCCTTTAATCTTTTTATCATTAACATACATTGAAGCCCCTTCAGTAGTCTTTTTTAATTGACCACCACCAAAAGGAAGAACTGTATAATAAAGAAGTTTTTTAGCTTCATCTCCGACTGTACTTTCTCCTTTTATTACATTAAGAGGATTAGCAACACTACTAATTGGAAGACGTCCACCACCTACTAAACTACCAACAAATGGAACATCTTGAGTTAATTTTTCAAGAATCTTAGAACTTTTTTCATTTATTTTAAGATTTTTATCGGTTGAAGTATCATATATTTCTTTTATTGTATCAGCTGGAGAAAATGCTGCTTTTCTACCAACAACTTTTTCAGTTAATTGATTATAGATCCATGCTCCAAAAAACATCTTAGCAAATGCAGCAATTAGTTTCTTTTTAGGTTCATCTGCTAAATCTCTTGGAAGATCCTTAAACATATATTGATATTGGTTGTTAACCTCTAATTGAAATGAAGTGAAAAGCTTAACAAATGGATTCTTAGAATTAAATATGGTAGGCATTTCGCCTTTAGTCCTTCCAGCCATTAAATCACGTGCAAATTCATCAGCATTTCTCATTGCATTGTATTCGCTCATACCATTCGCAATATTTTCGTAATACTTTCCTCTAACAATAGTATTAGCTGTAATAGAATCAATTCCTTCAAACATGAAGTTTGCTTTTTCAGAAAACTTTTCTAAACGTGTTTTAAATAACTTATCAGCCTCGTTTAGTCTTGAAGTAAGGAAAACACTTTTACTCTCAAAATTATCGGCTACAGCCTGATTTTTAATAGATTCACGAAGTCCTTTTAATAAATATTTGGATTTAACTTGTGAAGTTGCTTGTGTAATCGGAATAAAGTTTGTAATAGCACTTGAAAGATTTAATCCAACCATATTAGCACTTAATCTACTACTTATATTCTGCATAACACTATAAACTTTTCTATTCGTTGCTTGTTCCATTGTTCTATCTAAAATAGATTTTTTATTGGCTATACTATTTGTATAATCTCTTATTTCACTAACTAAATTATTTAATGGAGTTTTATATTTAGTAAATATCTTATCAATCTTCTCTTGTCTTTCTTCAAAATCAATTGAAGTATCACTTAATATCTCATCAATTTGAGTTTGTACACCTTTTTCAGAATGTTGATAACGTATTTCATTTTCTAAAGCTCTAAGCTTTTGAATATCTTCTGTGAAGTATATTGTTTCCATAGCTCCACGTACATAATTATCAAAACCTTTTAAAGCATTAAAATCAGTATATTTTCCTTTCCTTTGTTGTGCATTACGATTCCATACTTTACCTGGTTTAAATGTATCAGTTATTCCTGCAATATCAGTTGGAACTGAATCGTCTTTGAATTTCCAACCCATTTTTTCTAAAACTTTACCAAATTTAGTCTTAGCACCTTCTTCAACAAAGTGTGGGAAATAACCTTTACGATATTCTATTTCTTTATATCCTTGAGATTTAAGAGTTTCATTAACTCTTTCTATTAATTCATCATAAGTAGATCTAAATACTTCAACAGCATTTTCAATCTTTTTATGATCTAATTTATTTTTAGTAATAAATTCATCAACTTCCATTCCTGTTACTAATGTTTCAGGATTATATTTATATTCTCCAAACATCTGAACTGCAGTTGATTCTTTATCATTTAATTTTAATTTACCAATCTTTTCATTATAAGAAGAAATATCATTCTGCATTTGAGCATTATGATTAAAAATAGGTTCAATATAACTATGGTATAACCTTCCACCATCTTTTTTACCCATAACATCATAAAAATTACGTTTCATTGTATTAGTTTTATATGAAAGACCTAATTTCTTATCAACCCAGTCTTCTGAGTTATTAACAAAGTCTTCTGCATATTCTCTATATTCTACAGTTTTTTCTTTCCTAATTTGTTTTGGTGAAATTGAAATACTATTTATTAAATCATCAATATTATCTTTATTTTTTATAGAATCATAGACATATTGTGCTGCTTCATTGATAGCATTATCATCTAAATTGTATTTCTCATAGAATTTATCATCTTCATTCATAAACTCAGACATTCTTTCTAATTGATCTACTTCATTAGTTATATCTTTGCTAAATACTGAAGGATAATCTTCTGCTAATTCATTATAAAAAGAATCAATTGATTGTCCTTGATTCTTTAGTTTTAATTTATTGAAATTTTCTTTTCTGAAATTTCCGAAATCAGTTAAATTTCTTCTAACATAATCAGTTATTTGTAAATCAGTTCCTCTAATTACATTTTTAATATCTTTAACATAATCATTAACATACTCAATTCTTTTTTCACTAAAATTATCTCTAATATCTTGTTTAATTTTATTTAAATCAGGATTATCGTAATATTCTGATACTAAATCAGTAAATTTTCTTTTTTGTTGATAATCATCAAATTCAAGAATCTTAGAAGCCTCTTTAGTAATAATTTTCTTATTTTTATTCTTTTCTCGTTCATATTTTTTTGTTAAACGGTCAGTTTCTTTATTAATAAGATTCTGTTCAGTATTGTTAATATCTAATCTAGTATCTTCAAAATTAGTTTTAGTTCCTTTTGATTTATAATTTTTTTCTAAATGTTCTTGCCATGATGAATTATTTAAAGAATCTTTAGTATCAATCTTAGCATATTGACCTTGTGTAGGATCTATCCATGCAACATCATCAATATTTACTTCCTTAGAATAAACTTTACCATCTGCAGAGTATGATTCTGCTTCCATTTTAGAAGGACTAATAAAAATACCTTGTTCTATTGGATATGATGAATAAACTGTTATTTTCCCTGTCTCAAGAGCTTTATCAATATCTGCTCTAGTTAGATCAGGATTAAATTCATCATAATCACTCCAATCACTGTCTTCTAATGTCTCTGATAATGTTTTAATATCATCAACATTTCTTATCCATGTATGATAATCATCTTCAACAGGATTGTTATTTTTTATTATTTCTAATTGTTTTTCTTTAAAATTATTTACATTTTTTTCGTTTTGTGGTATATTATTATTACTAAGAGATGTTTGCTCAGCACCAGACTGAGTGAATATCTCTTTTATTTTACCCTCTTGAAGTAAAGTGTTTAAATAATTATTCTTTGTTTCCAAATAAGAAGATTTAATTTTATTAAAATCAATTTCAACTTGATTATATTGCCCTTTACTATTAATTTCTACAGGAACAATAGATTTTTTACCATTTATCTCAACTGGCGTTACAACAATAAAATTATCTGTTGAATATTTTCCTTTATCAGTATATTGATACACAGCGATTGGATTATCCATTGAATCAATTATTTCTAAATATGTTTTTACACCCAAGCCATGAAAATGTTTATTTTTGGTACTATATCCTAATTTTTTTGCTTCTTCCTCAGTTAAAATATTCTCTCTTACATGACCATTTCTTTCTAACATTGGTAAATCTTTAATACCATAATCAACTAATGCTTTTATGGTATTATCTTTTAATTTTACAAATTGTCTATTATCAGTTTCTGCTTCTTCTCTTGTTTGTTTTACAACATCAGATACTTCTTGTAAAGCATTTTTACTTAAAGATAGTTTTTCATTATTATTTAAATTCTCTCTAGCTGTATTTAAATCAGATTGTCTATATGCTTTTTCCCATTTATTTTTTAAATCTTTTATAAATAAAGATTCTCTTGAATTTCCTGTTATTTTGTTAGCAAAACTTATGATTTTATCATATATCTTCTTAAATAAACTAGGTTTAGTTGTGGATAATTTATTAATAAATTCTTCAGTTCCAAATAATTGACCTGAAATATCAGCAAGAACTTCATCATTAACATCATCTACACCATAAGTTTGTTTCAAAGATTCTAAAGCCACATTAAATTCACTATTCTTTTTAGCATAGTCTATAACTAAATCTCTCATATCTTTGTTATCAATAGCATGAGTTATTTCGTGTGTTAAAATAAATTCTCCTGCACGATCTGAATTAGGATTGATTTTAATATCAACTTCTCCATTTTCATTGATTCTAATTCGACCATTTACATTGTCTCCAATTGAATTATCAAATGTAACATTATAACCTTTATCATTAATAACTTTTTCAACTGTCTGAACGAAAGATTTAGTTTCATTACTATTATTCATAAACTGATTGGCACTTCTTCTAAAATTATCAATCTTTGAATTATCACTTGTTTCATAAATAAATCTTTCTTGATTCTGATTAACAGTGTTCAATTTTTGAACGGTATTTTTATCTAAAGGTAAACTTACAGGATTTTTGTTTTCAATTAAAGGATTCCCTTCAATATTGTTTTGTGTTTGAAGACTATTTTTATTTACTGCATTTGTATTAGCAACTGGAAGTGTTGCTTTTTTTTGCTGCATATTATTATTAGCTTCAACCATATTATTATTAAAATCAACTGCAGTATTAGGAGCTTCTAATATTCCACCAGTTAATCCTCCAACAATAAAACTTGAAAAAACTTCTTGCCAATTAATTTTTTCTCCATTAGAATACGTTGCATTTTTTAAATATGGATCAAGTATTTCAGAAAGACCTTCTTCAAGGCCTTCTCCTACAAATTTATAACCATAATTAGCTAAAGTCTTAGCAAAAGCTTTTGCATATTCATTTTTAATTTTTCCTGTAGTTTTATCTATTAATTTTTCTGCAGGAAGATCAAGGCCTCCTTTTCCTCCTAATCCAGGAATACCTCCTGTAATCCATTCAGTAGCCATTTCTTTTGCAGAATTACCTATACCATACATTCTAGCTTGTTCTATTGTTGCACCATTTTTTAAAGCTTCTTCCATTCCACTTCCATAGCTAGATGTACTTAACATGATATTAGAAGGCATTTGACTAGTAAAACTTTTACCCATATTACCAGCAATTACTTTAGCTTTATTTAACCCACTTAAACCCTCTGTTGATTGCAAAGTAGGTTCGGCTCCTGCAAATGCTTGTCCCATAACTAAAGCAGGAACCATACCACCAACTGCTTGTGTTACTTGTCCTGCAAGATTATCTCTTTTAATAAGAGAGTTTTTTTCTAAATCATCAACTATATCAGTATAACCAACTGTATCTTGAAATTCTTTAGTTAAATCTCTTTTTATATCTCTTTGTTGCATTTTCTTTAAATCTTTAAGATTTTCATCTGCAACTTTTTTACCACTTTTTAAATAATCAACAGCATAATTAATTTTTTGTTCTGCAGGATTAACAACCCAATCACTTATAAGGTCGGCTGTCCCTTCTAAACTCTTCATAGCACCAGTACCAAGATTAGTTGCAGCATTAACTAGAGTGTCTCTTGCTACCTCTTTTGCTTTAACTGCGTCACCTATAACTGGAACAGATTTTGCTACATTATTACTTGCGTCAAATAAATTAGCTAAATCAGTAACAACATTTGAGAAAGATAAACCATTATTTCTAGTAAAACTATTATTCCAAGTATCACCAAGTTTATCTATTGCAGTAGAAAAGGAGTCCTGTTTAGGCTCCTTTTGTTTTGCTTTAGGTAATTGTGCTTTTTTAGGCTCTTCATATACTTCTTCAATTGTAGATCCATCTTCTTGTTGAATATAATTTTTACCATTTTTCTTATTCTTTCTTTTTAAAGATGTAGAGCCATCATCATTTAAGAAATAATTAGCCATAAATTACACCTTCTTACCTGTTTTTGTACATTGAATATATCTATTATATCTTCCGTCCCAATAATAGTATTTTTTACCTGCTTTCCATATGTTTTGAGTAACAGTTTGTTTTTGACCACTTAAAGTTTTTGTATTAAATGTAATTGTATTACTTGTTTTAGATAATTTAACTCCATTAACATTATTAGGTTGATATCCATTGCTGAATGTTCCATTTCTTGCGTCAGGATTTAAATCACCTTGATAGTATGCAGTATTAACAGCATATCCTCCACCACCATCACTCCAGTTAGATCCACTTGCACTACTTCTTAATTGTTGTAATTGAAGTTGATATTGACGTTCTGCTTCTTCTTTTTGTTGTTCATAATTAGCATAAGCTTGTTGTTGAGAAATATAATCATTATAAGCTTGCATACCTAATTGTTCTGCTGCATTATTAATAGCTGCTTGTTGTTGAGCAAATGTTGAAGCATATTGAGCAATTAAATTTCGTTTATTAGTATCATAAGTTAAATTAGTATTATTTATTTGATTTTCAATATCTCTTAGCCCAGTGGCTTTATCTTTTAAAATAGTATTTAAATTAGTTCCATAGTTATTATTAATAGAATTAACCTGAGAACCAACTAATCCTTGTGAAGAAAGACCAGCACGACTCAAAGCTTTTTTATTATCTCTTAATGCAAGAAGTCTATTAACATTAGCAGCTTTTGCATTATTTAAAGCTGTCTCATTAACAGTATCTTTATCTTGTTCAAATTTATTTAAAGCTTGTTGATTAGAATTTGCTAGTCCTGTTAATTCTGCGTCTTTTTGACTATTAATTGAATTTAATATACCTTGATTTTTATTAACATAATCATTTTTTGTTTGTTGTTTTAAATTATTAGCTGCATTAATCCAATCGTTTATTGAAGACATATTATCACTCCCCTCTATATTTACCTGCTACTATGTATTCAAGTATCAATCTTTCGAAAGTCATTTTCGAAGTTGATTTGTTTTTCATAAAAAACTTTATAAACATAAATTTTTTGATTTTTTCTTTTTCCTGAATGGTCTTAGGAAAATCATCATCTAAGCAATGATAATTTTTAGAGATAATTTCAGTCGTTTCATCATCTAACTTATATCCAAAAGTAATATCAGAAGAATGATTAGGATTTAAAGTTAGAGTTACATTTTTAATAGTTTTTGCTAAATAAGGATTATTTAGTTCCAAAAAAGGTGTTTCCCAGTAAGAAAACACCTCTTTATTATTATCTAAATATTTATAATTAAATTTACATAGTTTTCCATCATCTGTACCAAAATACAATTCATTATTCCATGAAAAGAAAACCCTAATAGGAAGATTTTCCCAATACCACCATTCATATTGGTATTGTTCTGTATCTGCATTTTTAGGATATGATTTATATCTGCTATCAGCAATATACACATGATTATTAATTGCTAAATAATATTTTCCTAAAAAACTGATTGCTACTGCATTTTCAAGATTTTCTTCTTTTATTAATTTACCATTAACATAGTAACTTCTTTGTTGAGCATATTTTTCATCATTATCACCAATACAAGCATATACTCCTTGATCTGATAAAAATAAAGGATCATTTTCTAAATTACAATTGCAATATTTAGAAATACAACCAACATTTTTAACACCATCTTTTAAAGGAAATACTTCTTGATTATCTAACATATTAGAAGTTCTATAATATACAGTACAATCTGTATCTGATTGTTTCTTATGGATAGATAAACTACCATTACTTAATCTTAAATAACCTATAATTGGTTCTGTTCCAATTTTAGTGAAGTTTTCATCAGGCCAATAAGTAGGATCATCTTGTTCACAATGAAAATCCCAATTAGGAAATTCAGGATTCCCTGTGACAAATATTCTATTATTATTTCCATCATATCCAAACAAAGTGGCAATATTACAATTATTAATTCGATTTTTATTTTCTGTGGAATCTTTTCTATATCTGATAGATACATTATCTCTACCTAAAACTGGACTATCTCCTGGAGCTGTTGCAAACGTAACAGTTCCTGTAGTTAAATCAACTGTATAATTGCTAGAACTAATAACTTGCCAACTTCCATTATCTTGTAAAACCTCAACAAGTTCTACGGAAGTTATATTAGAGTCATCTAATTTAAACACAGTTTGAGGATTATTTTGTATTTCACCATTAATTGTAGTTTGGACCATCTCAGTTAAGAATGTATTTATTCTATAAGGAGACATAAGATTAATCTTTTCATAATCAGTACCTCCACCTGAAGAATCACGAGCAATAGAAGTTGTTGGAATATACCCTGATTCATCTATATAGTTGACTACTAAATCATTTGAAACTATCGAACATAATAATGCTCTTAAACCATCAAAAATAACCAAATAACCATTAAAATAAAGACCAACTGATTTATCATTATTTAAATTGGACTTAACAAGTGTCTTTAAGGAAAAATCACTGCTACATTTATATAATTCTGTACCAGCATGGACTAAAACTATTTCAGTATTATTTATATCTATATTCCATATACCATTTATTTTAGAAGAAAATGTTTCAACTATTTCATAACCATTTCTTGTTTCATTAAAACCATTATTATTAATCATATTTATAGCATTAGGGCTTCTTCTTTTGTCAACTTCAATAGGACTTGAAGTAAAGTCAACACCTAAAAAATTGTCAATACTATAATAATTTTTCTTTTGAGCTGCAGGAATATTATACATTACCAATCAACTCCATATACTGTAGTAATCATTCTAGGATTACTAATTATTGTATTCATACTTTGCTTAATTTCAGATAAAGCTGTTTCAAACTCATTAATCCAAATTGTTGATTGTTGAATATCATCATCTTTGTAAAGTTCTCCAGCAATATATAATGGAAGTAATATTACAAGTTCACGATCTAAATCAATAGCAGTTGATGGACTAGTATCTGATTTTATTAAATCGTGAAATGATTCATAATAAATTGTGAAAGTTTCATCTACATTTTTCCAATTATCTATTACAAGAATGTTATCTCCTTCAATATGATAAGATGGAATTACATTTCCATTATAGACAACATCATATAATTGCTTAAATTTTGGAATAATTTTTTTTAAATCATATTTATTTGTATCTTCCTTATGTTTTAATGAATAACTTTTGACATTAGGTTTAACACTTAAAATCTTTCTAATCCCCTCATTACAGGCCTGTGGCATTGCAAAAAGATATGTCCTGTATCTTTTATCAGATTTATAATTATCAAGCTGAGAGACAGTTATATCGTCATTATTCAAGTACATTTTCTTTAATGCTTCAATTTGTATTTCTCCCCAATTCATAATAATCCTCCTTCGGTCATGTTTGTTAGAGTTGCACTAACATAAATCTCTTAACATGAAGAAAAAGCAAAATTAAATATATTTTGCTTCTATTAAAATTCTTTCTACTTCTATTGGGACTTCAACAGATTGTCCTCTTTCAATTTGGTATGTATATCCTGAAATTGTAACAGGAACAAATTTGTCTTCAGGATTTTTTTCATCTTTTGGAATACGTATTTTGACTTTATCCATTTTAGATAAAGTTTCACCCACTTTTTTTGCACTTTCAACTAATTCTTTATCGTTAATAGCAGGTAATTTAACCTCTGCTTCTTTAACTGCTTTTTCAAAATTAGCTGTTTTTTCATCTATTTCTTTAGATTTTTCATCTAATTCTTTAATTTTTTCATCTAATAGTTTTAACTTTTCGTCTAAATCATTACTATTATCAGTTGTTCCTTCAACTTTTTCATCTATTTCTTTAGCCATAATTTACCTTCTTTCTATAAAAAATAAGAAGCAACACATTAGATTTGTGTTGCTCCTGTTTCAATTCTACAAATTGCTAATTCATTTAATCTCTTAGCAACAAAGAACATTTTCCAACCAATTGTAGCTCTTTGGTTTAATGGATCAGCTGTTCCTGATGAACCAAGTGGTTTAACAATGACAGAAGCCTTACCTTCTCCTTTTTCAACACTTGTAACACCATAAGCATGTCTACCATACATAACAGCTTTATGAACTGATACAGCAGATGAACCTGAACCAACTGTAATAGTTTCTATATTAGAAGTAACACAAATTCTTACTCCATCATATTTACCAATTTCACCATCTAATAGTTTATCTGGTTGAGCATATTTAGAAACTTCAATAAATCCATTGCTTGCAACGTCATTTTTAAAGTCAAACTCTTGCTCTGCGTCAATAACTAAATGATAGCAGCCATCTTCAAATGGTTTAACATTGTTTTTCTTTAAACGAGCTTTTGCAAGACGAACTTCACGACCTGTTAAAACATCAGTTTGAAGTAAAGCTGCTTGTGTCGCTCTACCATTTGCATATTGAACTGTAGTTCCTGCAGTTACAACATCACGTATTCTGATATCAACTGTTTGTCCTGATTGTTCACCACATAATTCAGAAGTTTCAGTAATAACTGGATCTTTAGAAGCAATGTCTAAAACATCAGATACTTCTACAAAATCTCCTTCTTGTTTTGCAGTCGCAGTAATGCTAGTAATATTCAAACTATTACCAGCAGGAGTTACACCTTCAGTTAATGAAGCTGCAGGAATAGGTAAACTATTAAATTTTCTAAATTCAATATTTGTTCCTTTTCCTCTAGGAATTACTTTTTTATCTGCGTCTCTATAAAAATGTAATTCAGGTAATAATCTTTCTAATAAAGTTCTATCATAGAAAGTTTGATTTTCTACTGTTAAAGTAGCAATTGTTTGAGTAGCCATTTATTATCCCTCCTTATATTATTAACTACCATCTTTGACTCGTGCAACAACCTTCTCAAATTCTTCTTTAGGCATAGTTGCATAGTCAATAACATTTTCAGACCCATTGGATAAACTACCAGGAGAACTAATACTATTAGCAATAGTTTTCTTGGCTGTCTCGATTCCTTTGTTTCTGAAACCTGTTATAAATTTCATATATGAATCATAGACATCAACAAGGCTTTTATCTTTACCTTCAGCATAGTCTAAGAAATTCTCATTTTTAAATAAATCACTAAGATTTACATCAGGATATTTCTTTTGAAAATCATCTATATCCTTCTCTGCTTTGGCTTGTCTTTCAGATTCCTCTTGCTTTATTCGAGCCTCTTCTCTTTTCTTATCTGCAGAATATGAAGCATAATCTTTTAGAGGATCTCCACCTTCTTCAGCAATCTTGAACATATCTTCATATACTTCAACATCAGTTAAATCTTTAATTTCAGTATTAGTATAAGGGTTCATTTTACCTTTATAGGCTTCTAATCTTCCTCTCTCATATGCTTTATCGAGTGCCTTTTTATGTTTCTCTTCAACACTCTTTTCTACAGTTCTTCTTGCCTTAGCATACATAGCTCTTTCTTCTTTAGATAAAACACTAGGTTTTCCTTTACCTGGTTTTTCTTCTTGAGCTTCATCTGATTCTTCTTCATTTTCTTCTTCTGTATCATTATTTGATTCATCATCGGCCTGATTATCATTTTCTTCAGATTCTTCAGTATCAGAAAATTCCATTTCATCAGATTCATCAACAGACTCTTCCTCTGTATCGATTGGCTCAGCGACTGCCAATTCTTTTTCGCTTTCATTTTCCATATATTCCTCCTTGGATTTTTAAGCTCTTCCATGCTAAATTTATATATAAACAAAAAGTTTATACCAAAAATAAAAAGAGTTTTTTACTCTTAAACAGGTTGTGCAACACTCTCAATTGATTGTTGCATTGGTGGCTGATTCAACGTTCGTTGATTCATTAATAATTCTCGCATTTGTTGTTCTTCTAACTTCTTAGCTCTCATTTTCTTTAGAGTTTCTTTAAAAGTCATAATTGAATCAGGATATAATTCTATATAATCATCAACATCAATAGCTTGTTGTTGCAATAATTGATCTAATAAACTAATAATTAAAGATTCACTAAATACACCTCTAGCACCAACTTCGATATTAGTTGAAAAATCTATATCACTATAATTTGATCCATTCATCTGACTTGTATATGTCTGTTGATCTTCTTCATAAGAAAATAATCTATCATCAGTATAGTAACATTTAAAAAACTGTTCAATAATTCTTCCGATTCGAATATGAGATCTAAAGAATTTCTTTTGAGCAGTTTCAATTGGTTTTTTAGCTTGGTTTTGTAGAGCAATAATAGCAGAAGCTGCCATATTAGCCCCTAAAACTTCTCCTGTTACAACTTCTGTTGCACCAGTTGTACTACGAGTTAGATTTAAAATATTATCTGTCAAAGTTAATGCTTGAGCATTAAAAGCAGGAGTATTAAGATATTGAATACCCCAACCTTGAGTTTTACTATTATCAGTGATTATTTCGCCTGGTGCATTAGTTATAACTTGTCTAGCTAATGCACCAGCCTTTTGAATAATTTTTGGCCATGCAGTTTGTTGAACTGATAATAACATCATAGCTAAATTGAAATTAATAGCTTTATTATTAGCAATACATTGTTTAACTTCTCCTATTCCATAAATACAGTCTTTTCTATTTTTATAAGATTGTAATTCAATTGGATATAATTGCTTTCTGTTGAATATTTCTTTTTGTTCTGCCTTATCAGGTTCTTTAATCTCACTTCCATCATTTTTATAATCTTCTTCATCTAATTTAACTTCATTCAATCCAGGTTCCCAATATGTTGGCTCTTGAATCATAACATTTTGAGTTGATTTAGACCAAACAACTTTATTATTTTTTCTAGTATATCTTGTTAAGACAGTACATGTTTCTAATACTTTAGTTGCTTCATCATCAATCTCATTATCAGCTTTAATTTGATCATAGTTTTTAACACCATTTTTTTTAGCTAATTCTTTAACACTAGATAAAGATTCAACTGAAGCAATAATAATGTATTTTTGCTTTTGAATATCCTTTTCTCTGAAGTTAGAAACAATAACGTTTTTTGGGTGAAGTATTTCTCCTCTCATACCACCTAAATAAGGAGTAGTCATTCCACCACTAACATCATTATCCCAATAATAATGATATATTGCTGTTCCTAACTTAACTAAGTTCTCAACTGCTTCATCATCTAAATTTTCTTGTTCTAATTCCTGTTGTACATTTTCACAAAATTTAGTAAAAATGTTAGCACCATGATTTGCACGTTCTAACATATCTCCAAACATTTCATCAGGTCTATATATGATTTTAATTTTTTCACTTAAAATACCTGACTTTTTATTATCAGCTATCATACTACAAACGTTAACTACAGGTCGTGGAAGACTTCTAGTTCTATCTGTTGCTTTGGGCCATTGTTCACCTTCCCAAAATTTTTCACATTCAATCCATTCATCATCTAATCCAGTGGATTTTATATAACTAAGTCCTTTTTGGTATTGACTCCATATTAAATCAGCTTGTTCCATTTACCCCACCACCATTCTTATCACCAAAAAACCATTCATTAATTAATTCTTTATTATCATCTCTAGTTTTAAGTATAGACTCCATTTGTGCTTTTAATTGATTTACTTCATTAATAACATCTAAGTTTTTTATTTCTTCTTGTAAAGAATTTATTTCTTTTGAGAAATCTTCTTTAAAATTATTTAATTGATTTAAGTTGGATTCACTAATATTAAAATATTTTTTCAGTAAAAAAGGAGTCATAATTCCAACTCCATATCCTACAAAAAATACTATTATTATTAATCCAACAATTAAAATACATGTTAAATAACTCATATTACCACTCCAATCTTAAATCATTTGTATCATCATAATAATTATTATCATCTCTATCATCTTGTAAAGCAAAAGGAAGATTAACTTCTTCCTTCTTTTCTACTTTTTCGATTGTATAAGTTTGTTGTCCTCTTGCTTTATGAGCAATAGCAAAAGACATAACTCTATCGTCGTGATATCCATCTTCTGCTGCTTGTTTTCCATCATCTCTTTTAATAAAATAAAGCATTTGTTTTAATAAATCTTTATCATTAATTAAATGTGTGCAATCTTTAACAAATTCCACTAATTCAGCTATAATAACTGGTCTAGTAGCTCTATTAGTATTGAAACCTAATTTATCTTGTTGCTTTACATTGATTCCTTCATCTACTTCTCTAATATATTGATTAGTATAATCCATTTCCCATAATTTCTTTACTGGATAAGTTGAATAGTTAGTTTCAATACACATTAATGCTTCATTGTAATACATACCTAAACAATACATTTGCATTGTATATTCGGTTTCATCTAACTCAAGTTCCAATGTAGCACATTGATTACCTGAATTATTATTTATAATATCTCCAGCAAAACTATCTTTTCCAATTCCTGCAGTATCTCCTCCAAGAACATAAGGATATCCATCTTTTACATCTTCATAAATTTTTATATAATTTTTTGATTTAGATTCAATAAAAGAATAGTTAGTAATTGTTTTTCCATCATATTTATAATCAAAATATCCTTGCTTAATAGGTTCTCTAACTTCTTGTAATCTATTTATTATTTTATTCTTATCGAATACACATTTACCAGTTGACAAGAAAGCTTCATCAGGATTTGATGGATATTCTTGTTTAAATTGATCAACATCTTCAGAACAGTTATTTTTAATACACCATCTTCTCCATGCAATTTGTTCGTTATCAAGATTATATAGTTTTTTTAATTCAATTTCTTCTGGGGTTAAATCAAATCCATCATAATTCATTCTATATTCAGGATTGTCAAACCAGGGGAAGAATAAAGGAACAAAATCACTATTACCAGCAACAGCACTATCCCATTTATCTTTAAAATCTTCAAATCCATTAGGAGTTGATTCAATAATAACTATTGAATCAGGAGTATTAGGAACAGTTTGAATAAGTCCTAAATAAGTATCTTTTTTATCTCCAGGCCAAAAGGCATATTCTGACATATGTAACTGAGTATATGTTGTAGATCTACCTACACCTTTTGCACCTGCAGTCATACATTTTATTTCACTATTTAAACCAGTACCATCTTGATTATTAAATGTTAAACAATTTTGATTATCTTTAATTAAACTAGGTTTTAGTTTATCAGGTAAATTTTGATACATTAATTTACTCATATTAAACAAGTTGCTTGTTGCGTCTGATTTATGAGTAATAATACCAGTCTTTATATTAAAACCTAAAACAGAGTTGGTAAAGAATATACTTTCTGTTGCAGTTGATATTCCTAACTGTCTAGCTTTAAGTATTATTATTCTTACTGGTTTATTATTTTCTCTTAATTCTTTGATAGTATCATATAATTTTTGCTGAGCAAAGTTAAATTTTAAATCAACTAAATTATTATTCTTATCAACGATCTTAATATATGTTTCAATATAATCTTTTCTATTAATACTCATTTTTCTTCAAGTCCTTTAAATAATCTTCATAAGACATCTCAATATTAGTATTTTTAATATTTTCTTCTGCGTCCCAATTACATTGATTCTTTAAAACAAATTGAGCTCCACTTGAATATTTTGAAAACAATGCTTGAACATATATATCTTCCATTGCCAATCTTGTTCTATCAATAACATCATTATAATCAGGTAAATCTTCATTATTCAAATAATTGTAAAAGGTTTTCTTACATATACCAAGATAATTACATAATCCAGCAACATTTGGAACAACTCTATCATGTTGACAAGCTGCAAAATATTTTCTGATCATATCTTCTAATTCAGTAGAATTCTTATAAGACATTCTTCTACCTAATTTATATTTATCACGAATCTTAGTCATGTTTCCTCCTTTCACAATAAAAAGAGCTCTTTTTGAGAACTCTTTTTCTAATCATAATTATATCATTTTACTACATTATATCATTTATATTTCATTTGTAAACACAGCAATATTTCAGCAATATTTCAGTTTTATAATTCATTCATAAAAGTATCAGGAAATATATAGACTTTTAACATATTAACTAATCTAGATCTATTAGATGATATTGTTCCAGTAGAAACTTCAAGTTTTTCTGCAACCATTTCTTGAGTTAAACCATCAAAATAATATAAAGGTATAATTTTATAGTATTTATCATCTTCTATTTTCTTTAGAGCTTGATTAACAATTCTGATTTGTGATTTAGTTTTTATTGCAATTTGTTTTAGTTCAGATATTCTTGTCTCTAAAGATTCATTTCCATACACATAAGTTTGATATTCTTCATTAAGAATTATAGTATTAGTTTTAATATTAGTTGGCTTTAAGTTCTTATAATCAATTTCTAATTTAGATATCTCTTCATTAATTAATTTAAGAGCTTCAGGCAAAGCCTTAAAACTATATAAAATCTTTTCTGTTGATTTAAATGAATTTTTACATGTGCTAATAAGCTTCTTTGTTTTTAAATCATTTAATACTTTGTTTACAATTAACTTCATATCTTTCTCACTAATACTCATCAATTACACCTCCTAAATAATACGTCTAATTCAAATTTTAATTTAGTTAAGAAATCATTTAATAAACCTGAAGTTTTAAAAATAGAATTACAAGGATAATAACAATAAATATGATCTTGAAGAGTTATTATTCCTATTTTTACATTCATAAAATATAATTCGCAATACATTGAATCAGTTGTTAAACATTTGAATTGAGTTATTAAAGAATAATCATTTAATAAAGATTTTAATCTATTATTCATTAACTATCCTAATTCTTTTTCAAGTCTTTCTTGCAATACAGATTGGTAAACAAGCATTGAATCTAATTGTTTATGTAATAACGTTTCATTTGAATGATATAAATCATTTTCTTCTGAATCTTCTTGATGTTCTATAAATACTCTTAGTCTTGTTATCTTCTCTACTAACTCAGCAAATTCTTGTAATAGTCTTTGTTTATAATTCATCTTTAACACCTTCTTCATTCTTTTTATTTAATTTATCAATATGTTCATCAAACAAGCCAGTAAGCTGTTTAAAATAATCTCGCCACATAGTATAAGTCTCAATTGATGGACCAATATTAACAATTCCTAAAGTTAATTGATCATATAGAAGAACTACATCATTGTAATCTCCTACATAATGAATACCTTTTTCTGTAGCAACTAAGCAAGTGTTACATTTTTTCATCTGATTAATAATATCATCAAATGTATTAATTGCTTTCTTCTTGCTCACTAATATCACCTTCCTCTTTTTGTTTTTCTATAAAATCCTTAACTATAGGATTATTTTCTAAAGATGGATTAAGTTCAATTACTTTATTAATTTCTTCAATCATTTCTCTCAATCTAATAATTTCTTCTGTTTGTTTATTTACATGACTCTTTATTAAAGCAATCCTTCCATCTGCTGGATAATCTTTTTCTACATCTTCTATTATTTTTTCAATACTATAACTCATTACTTATCACCTCCAACTACTAAACAACAGTAAATAAATAGCATTATTAATAAAATAATAATTATTCCAAGCATTAATGAGCCTCACTATCAAAATCTTTTTTTTCAATTTTTATGTTTTTCCATTTTTTATATGCGTCTAGATATAGTTCTTTTTTATCTCCGTTATATGTACATTCAAAATACATACCATCATATAATGTTGTACTCAATAATGCCTTGCTATTTTGCAATGTTTTACACATCCAAACTACATATACATTTTCTATTGATAAATCTACATTATCTGTAATTTCTCCATTTTCTTTGTAATAATTAATAATTGCATTCTTGCAAATCTTTTCAAATTCATAAGTTTCCATATTATTCCTCATTTCTTTTAAGTTTTTCTAATTCTCTTTCTAATTCTTTAATTCTTTTTCCCTTTTGTTTTTTGCTTATTTTGATTTCAGCCTCTTTTTGATTCACTATTCTAAATTTATATTCTTTAAACAATAAACATCCAAACAAGTCATCTTTGTTAAAATCATTGCTCCAGCCTCTTCTTAATAAATAATGATCTTCTTCTTCAGGATGAACTACTTCTATGCAATCTTCTTGGCTTATTTTATTATCATATAACATATTAAATATTTCTTTTGCAGTGTATAAATTCATATCCCCACATCCCTTCTGTTCTTGTAATTTATCTAGTTGTTGCATATCAAAAAAGTATTTAATTTTAAATTTAATTTCTTTCCCTTCAGAACTGTACCATTTTCCAAACCTTTTTTCTGCAACTATTGGCACGCATTCATAATTTCCATCAAAATATTTTACTAATACCCAGTCATAGTTACTTTCATCATATTCTTTTATTGGTTTCCAATTTAATTCATTTATGATAATATTTAATCTCAATATCTCTTTGTCTCTTTCATATATTCCGCTTTCTATTGCTTCTTGTTCAGATGTAGCTCTAATAAGTTTATGAGCTTTTCTTCCATCAATCGAATATATAAATTTAATTCGATATTTATTTAACATTAGATCACCTCTTTCTAATTCTTAATTTATTATCAAAATATAATTGCCCTTTTGGTGGAACAAAATAACCTTCAATTAGATTATCTTCAAATAGTTCTGCAGCATAATGCCTTATAAGTTTATAAGAGTTAATTATCTTATTTTCAAGATTAGTTTCTTCATTAAAGAAATGATAAGCATAAATAAACAATTCTCTCGTATCTTTATCTACACATAAACTCCAGGAACCATCATTTAAATCTCTGATGTGGTAAAGTTCATATTCATAATCTTCACCCCACTCAAATCCATATTTTTCAAGAAGAATATTTAGATCTATATTCTTCTTGATTTTATATTTACTTTTCTGCATAAATACAACCTGTGATAGACCAATCAGACAAGTATAGACAATTAAACGGAAATACATTAGTTTTAGTATGTAAACAAGGTATGCCAGAAACATAAATTACTATTCCTATTTCTTCACCAAAAAAATTATTTTCTCTCTTTAAAATATCACCTTCATAAATTTCTAGTCCTCCTTTAGCTTTAAAACCTGTATATTCTAGTACTTCATATCTTTCATGTTCACTCGTTGCGTCTATCAAAGCTTCATATATGGAAATATCTTCTTCATTATCCTCTAAATTAGAAATATCAAGTAAATCAGCATAAATACATTTTTTTGTCTCTTTATCAAAAATTTTAAATTTAATATCTCTTTTCATATATAACAATCACCTTATAACCTTTCCAAATATATTTAAGAGTTGTAATAAGAAAATATATTCCTAATCTTTTAAATGGATAATGTATTACTTTCCTATCTATTAACAAAGAATCTAAATATATTTCCTTTTCATAAATAACATCAATTTTTGCCATTGCAATAATTATGTTCCCAAAGATAAATATTTTCTTCGTTTAGTCTATTTATTTCATCTCCTTGATGAAGAATTGTAATCTTTAAAGATTCATTCTCATTCTGAAGAATCATATAATCCTTGTTAATATCATGTATTTGTAATAACAAACCAATAATTATTAAACACACAGCAATTATTACTGAAACTAAAGCAAATTTTCTCATAATTTATACCTCCTTCTATTTTTACACTCCCAGTGTAATAAGTGTGGAAAAATAACCTAATAATTATATTTCTTGTGGAAAAAACTTTTTTCGTATTGATTTTACTAATTAAAATGAATGTTTTTTTATTAAAATAGTTTTGTTTTTTTTATTAATGTTTTTTTTCAAAAAAACGGGACATTTTAAAAGGTCATTGCGTCCAATAACGACCTTTTTTCATCTGTAGTTAATGTTGTATATATTCTTGTAGTATTTAATGATGAATGGCCTAATATTGCAGCTAATGCAAGTGCATTGTTATGAGTCTTTAAAAATTCAACTGCAAACAGATGTCTAAAACTATGAGCATGGCATTTATCTTTTCCAACTTTTGATAGACCAGCTAACTTTTTTAAATGTTTCCAAAATGTATTTGCTGAATACAATTTAGTAGGATCTTTTATCTGAGTAAAAATATATCCTTCTTTAATTTTGTTTTCTCTAGCAAATTGTCTTAATTCTCTTGCTAGTAAAGTTGGAACTTCTATATCTCTTACTTTACCTTTTGATTTAATGATAATTACACCTTTGTTTTTTAGTTTTAAATTATCAATAGTAAAGTATCTTAATTCAGAAAAACGAACTCCAGTCATAGTCAAAGTCTTAATAATTAGATAATCTGTTAATAAATTTTCTTTAAGAGCGAATCTAAGCAAACGATTATAATCCGAAACAGATAGATTGCTTTGAACAATAAATTCTGATTGTACTTTTATTTGTTTTAAACATAAGTTGTTTAATCCTAAAGACTTTAAATATTTATTTAATGAAATTATCCATAAATTTTTCGACTTTACTGAATTACTAATTAAATCTAAATGTTTTTTATAGCTAATAAGAATATCTTTATCAAATGTATCTAAGTTGTTTGTGGATAAATAATTAATAAATTTATTAATTGAATTTCTATATGTATTTAATGTATGATCTGAAAGTTCTGAATCAAGTCTTTGGTATTCAAGCCAATTATCTAAATTATCAATTAATAATTCTTTACTTTTCATATAACCTCCTTCTTTATAAAGAAAAAACGTACCCTAACTCATATACCACCAAACTCGATACGTTTTTATATATAAGATATTTTAGAAAGGAGATGATTTAGTGGTTTTACCAATAAATAAACAGCTCAAGGTATATTTTCTTTTATATTACTTTCCTCTCTTCAATTTCTTTTTGTGTTGTGCAACTGTGGTAATCTTTTTATCATATTGTCTTGGAGATATTTGAACATGATCATCTTTAAATTGTTTTGAAAAATTGTTTATTCTTTCATATGCTTTATTCAATTCAGCTTTTAAAGAATCTATTTGTTGATGATTTTTATTTTGCTCTTTTTGATATCCGCCACATCTTGCAGCAAATGAAGCTTTTTCTTTAGTAAGTTTTTCTATTTGTGCGTCTCTATCTTTAAGTTTCATATCATATTCTGCTTTGATATCATTTGTAAGACTAGTTATTTTAGTTTCTAATCCTTCCTTTAAAGACTCTAAATTATTAATTTCAGTATTTTGTTTTTTAATAACGTTTTCTCTATCTTTTATAGTTTTGTCTTTATCTCTTATTAACTTTTCATAAGACTCATATGTTGTTTTTTCTTCTTCTGTAATTACATAATTACCAAATAATCCTTTTCTCATAAATTATCCTAAAGTATTTCTACTTTTATCCTTTCTTCTAAATTTTCTTGTAAATGTTTTATTAAGTATAAAATCATATTGTATTGAATAACGTTGATGTCTGTAATGCATTTGACATTGCAAATTTGTGTAATCCATTTGTTTGAAATACTATATTTTTCTAATTGTTCTAGTAAATTATTTATTTTTTCTTCATCAATTTTTATCATTTTTTACCTCTTTTCTATTTCATCGAATCTTTGATTTTCTTTGTTATATAAATATTTGGTTTTACCTAGCGAACCATTTCTATTCTTAGCAACAAAGAAAGATAATTCTATTTTGCTTTTAGAAATGTTATTACCATAATTTTCATCATGTAACATAATAACTGTTGTAGCTGATTGTTCTAATTCTCCTGAATCTTTTAATTCACTTAATTTTGGAACGGAATCATCATCAGCACTTCTATTTAATTGACTAACCAAAATGATTGTGCAATTATAATTCAAACTTATTTGTCTAAGTTCTTTAGTAATAGCTGTAATATTTTCATAAATAGACGTATTTTTTTGAGGAATAATTAATCCTACATGATCTATAAAAACAACAGTATGTTCTAATTTAGACTCATTAATAATTATTCTTCTGATATTAGAAACTGTTTGGGCTTGATTAAATACTTTTATTTTCTTTTCTGCAATTTTATTGCAACTCTCCAATATGTACTCTTTTTGATGTTTAGTTTCAATATTATCCATATAAGACATTGGAATTTTTGAATTAATAGATACCAATCTTTGATACAATTGTTTTTCAGCAATTTCCATATTGAAATAGATACAATTATATCTATCTGAAATATCTTCTAGAAGATTTAAACAAAAACCTGATTTTCCTATTCCAGTCCTTGCTGCAATAATTACTAGATCATGTTCCTGGATATTTGCGACATCTGATAATTTATTAAATCTAAACTTAATTCCTTTGTTTTGCGAATTAATAAGAGAAAATATTTCCTTTGAAGAATAATGATGATCTTGAGTATCAATTCCTAAGGATTCGTATTTATGAATCAAATCAAACAATTCTTCTTTAGTTATTTTTGTTTCATTAAATTCTTTAATAGCATTTAAAATTTGATGTTCAACGTATCGTGAAAATAAAGATTTTTGATAATAATCGAAATTTGACGTTGTTGGAATTGATTCCATTGCTAAAGTCAATTTAGTTAAAATATCATTTATCGGATATTCTTCAGTAAAGTATTTTTTGTAATTGACTGGTAAACCTTTAATATCAATAGTTCCATACTCTTCAAATTGCTTTTTTAATAGTTTGAACATAAATCTATTAGTTTTATCTAGAAAGCAATTATCAGGAATAACAACACTCTTAACTAGTTCAGGCTTTAATACTAATGCTCCAATAACATATTCTTCTAGTTCAAAATTCATAGCTCAGGATATAAGTCTGTACTACTTTTTCGTAGCTGACTTTTCTTTCTTTTGTTTTTAAATCTTTCACAATAGTCTATTATTTCTTTTGTATTTTTTAAGTTGGCCTGTTTCCAGTTGTATAGAATTTTGTCAATGTACTTTATTGAACGTTGATTACTAGTGCTTGCTTCTTTTATTGCAAGTTTAATAATTTCAACATCATATTCCCATGTTCTTACAACTTCAATCTCCATAGGACTTAAAAGCTTTCCAAATTCTTCTTGTAAATAATCGAAAACAGTTTTACCATCTATAGTCTCTATATTATTACTATTATTACTACTATTCTTTTCTATACTGGGTTGCCAGTTGGTTGCCAGTTGGTTGCCAACTGCTTCATCATCAGTTTTCTGATATACTTTATCAACTATTTTTAACTTGTTTCTTTCCTCAACATACATTGTTGGATTGTACCTATCTCTTCGTATAGTGTTATGTATAAACCAATGAGTGATAACAAAAATACCTTTATCACATGGAATCACATAATTTTTTGCTACTAATACTTTTAGATCATCATTTGAGCAGCCATTTAACTTCATTATTTTCATAGGTGAATCAATAAATCCATCATCATCACCTCTCATACAAAAGTCATAGTATAAGAGTCGTGCAGACATAGGCATACTCAAAAATTCATCTGTGTTAATAATATTAGTATTCATCATTCTTTTAACAGCCATAATCTACCTCATACTTGATAAAATAAAGGTTTTGTGGTATATTATGGTTGTCAGTTTTGACAAAGAGAGCTTTTACTTGGTCGTTGAGTTCTCTTTTCTTTTTATTCTTTTTCATTAAACCACTCCTCCATTACTTGATATCCAGCTTCTAATATGAATATTGCTGCAAAATCTACAAACAATCCAAAATATGTTAAACAATAAAATTGACCTGTAAATAAAGGAATAATTCCCCAAACAAGTAAATCATGTAACAAAGTAAATCCTGCAAGAATCACACTAGCTAAAACAAATATGTTAAAAAAATTAATCTTTATTTTTTTCTTTACTTTTTTATTCATTTTTCATCACCACCTTTCACATATTAAATATTTCTTTAAAAGTTTCTGTTCTTATTTTTCTTGGTCTTTGATTTTCAATAATAAATAAATTCTTATCTTTTTCTATTTGTAATCCTTTATCAATAACTCCCAAAGCTTTTTCATAAGAACAATTCAAAATTCTTTTTATCATAGAGGCATTTAAATATAATTCTGTTTTAAGAATTTCTTTTGGTTCTCTATGATCTAAACTATCTCTAGCAGCCATATTTAATCACCTCTCACATTTTTTGTACGGTTTTCGTACATTGTAGGTAAAAAAATATCATCAATTTTCTTATGCAAATAATCAGCAATAATAAACATTTCTGAACTTTTAAAATCAACTTTTCCATTCAACTTATTTCCAAATTGTTTTTCAGAAATACCAATAATACTTGCTAATTCTTTACTAGTAATATGAAGTCTTTTCATTTCTAAGATAAGTTTTTCTTGCATTGTTTACCACCTTTCTGTCTTATTGACAATTTAAATATAGTACCATTTTCGTACAATGTCAATATTTTTTTGTAAATTTATTAACTTTTTGTTCCATTTTCGTAAATTAAGTGTTATACTCTTAGTGAAAGGAGAGGTTATGGAAATAAATAAATATGTTGGGGAACGGATAAAAGAATTACGACAGAAAAAAAATGTAACACAACAAGAATTAGGAGAATATCTAGAAACTACATCACAAACAATTTCAAGATATGAAAATGGAATTTTAGAACCAAATCATAATATATTATATAAGTTGGCTGACTTCTTTTCAGTTTCTATAAATTATTTTTTCCCTGAAATAAAGTTTGACAATGCAGAATTAGTTGATAATGATTTAAGTATTGAAATGATACCTGTTTATGGGACAATAAAAGCAGGAATACCAATTGAAAGCCAAACAGATATTATTGACTATATAGATATACCAAAATCATGGGCTAAGAATGGAAAGAAATACTATGGATTAAAAATTAGTGGTGATTCAATGTTTCCTAAATATCAGGATAAGGATATAGTAATTTTTGAACAAAATGAAGACATTGAACAATACAAAAACAAAGATGTTGCTGTAATGATTAACGGAACTGAATCAACATTTAAGAAAATATTAATAAATGATCAAGGAATAGTATTAGTTCCATACAATAATGATTATGAGATGATGATGTTTACAAAAGAACAGGTTGAACAATTACCTATCAAAGTTGTTGGAATTGCACGAGAAAAAAGGACTAAGATAGAATGATAATAAGGAGTTATAGAGAATGTATATAATATATTATTTATTATTATTTTGTGATGTTGCTTTATTAATATCTAGCATAATAGAATTAAATGTTACTTATATCATTATTTCATCAATAGCTTTTATATTTATATTAATAAATATCATATCATTTAAAAGACAAATAAAAGAATCTGCTAAATTGGAAATGACATATTTTGATTTAATAAAAAAAATATCAAAAGATTTTAAAGAACAAAACTTTGACGAAATATATAAAACATTAAGAAAATTAAGAAAAACTGAATGGTATAAGATGATTGATAAACAATATTCAAGCGATTCTTCAACAAATATGAATCAATTTTATGATATAGATAAATACAAAATTGATGAATTTGAATAAAAAAAGACCTCGTGTACCAGACGAGATCAAAAATATAGAAATATAAACCCTACAGTTTACTTGTTTTTCTATACTCTAATTTTAATATAAATCATTATAATTGTAAAGAAAGAAGGTGATTAAAATAGCAGTTTATAAAGGTACACCTACTAAAGATGGTAGAACTTGGTATTTCAGAGTATATAAAAAGGATCCATTTGGAAAAAATCATCAATACTCTTCAGATAAATATAAAACAAAGACGGAAGCAAAAGAACAAGAAGCTTTATTTATATTAAAAAGAGATAATCCTATACATAAATATTTTATTCTTGTTGCAAAAGATTATTTTAAATGGTTATCAGAAACTAGAAAAGAATCAACAGTATATACCTATAAAAATGATTATAAATGCCATATAGAGCCATTTTTTCAAAATATGTATATTGATTCAATAACTGTACAAAACATACGAGATTGGGCCGAATATGTATCAAAAAAGAATATATCCGTTAAATATAAGAATAAACTCTATGGTATATTAAAAGGAATATTTGATTTTGGTATAAGAAATTATGGTTTAACTTCTAATCCTGTTAGTCTTTATGGAAGATTTCAGGTAAAAAATGAAGATGTAGTTAAAGATAAAAACAAATTAAGATATATAACATATGAAGATTTCAATAAATATATATCAGTTATTGATGATATAACCTGGAAAACATTTTTTATTTTCCTATACTATACAGGTATGAGAAAAGGAGAAGTTCAAGCATTAAGAATAAAAGATATAGATTTTTCTAAAAACGAAATAATTGTTGATAAAACATTATCAGTACATACAGATAAGAACTATAAGATTACTAATACTAAAAACAAATTAAATAGAGTTGTAAAAATGAGTAATGTTTTAATAAATCAACTTAATGAATATTTAAATTATTTAAAAAATAAATATTCTGATTATAACGAAAATTGGTTTTTATTTGGTTGTACAAGATTCCTACCACAGACAACTATAGATAGATACAAAAAATATTATTTTAAAAAATATAATGATGAACATAAAGATAAAATACAAGAAATAACAATACATGAATTTAGACATTCACACGTTAGTTTGTTAGTTAATGAATATCTAAAAAAATGTAATGAAACTAGATCTAAAATAGATACTTTTAAATTCTTCGTTATGACAGGAAACAGACTAGGACATACAGTTGAAATTATGCAAAAAGTATATCTAGTACTATTCCCAACGGTTCAAGATGAAGTAATTGATTTATTAAATAATTTATAAAAATAAGACTTAAATAAGACTTAAAAAAAGAAAAACCATTGATAAACAATGGTTAATAGTCTATTGGTGACGAGTACGGAATTAAATTAATAGTTAAGATATAGTTTGTTAATGTAGTATTTATACCAATTAGAACAATTAATTAAATTGTATTTGATACAGTTTTTGAATTTTTAAGTAATATTTAAGACTTCAAATGAAAGGATTAAATATGAATAATTGTATTAATTTAAAAATTAAATTAAATAGAAAACTATATTGTAAAAAGAGAAAGAAGATTATAACTATAGATGATTGTAAGTTATGTAAATATAAAGAATATAAAAATATTCAGCAAAAGAAAATAAAGCAAAGAACTTATAAACAAGCTAAGAAAGAAAAAAATAGATATAGTATTATATATAAGGATATGAATAAATGCTGCGTAGAAGGTTGTGAAACACCATATTATAAAGTAGAATCAAACGAAGTTTTTGAAGGCTCATTCAGAAATAGATCTATTTTAAATGGAGCAATATGTCCTCTGTGTAAAAATCATCACAATTTATTTCATAATAATATAATATTTAATTTAGAATATAAATTATTATTCCAACAATTATATGTTGAAAGCAAATCATTAGAATGGTTTATAAAAACATTCGGACAGGATTATACCGTTAAATACAATAAGATAGCGAAAAGTGGCAATTACATAAAATAATTTGCCACTTCTTTTTCTTTTACTTCTATTTTTTCATCACAGTCAAGTATTGCATAATACTTCTTTTTCTTTTTTTGAATTAAGATTACTTTATAATCAGTATCATATATTTCATTAATTTTAGTAATCTCTTCATCATTTAATCTTCTTGTTTGGTACATTATAATCGCTCCTTTCAGGCGATATAATATAACAATATAAATATATATGCAAACTGCCAATTTTTAAAATTCAGAGTGATTTTAGGAGCAAAATTTGTAAATATTGCCTCTAAAATGCAATTTTCGTGCAAAAATGAGTCTTAAAATGCAAATTTGCACAATTTTTAAAAATTTTTGTGCAAAAAAAAAGAGCAAAGATTACTCTTCACTCTTTCTAGTCTTTTATCTCTATTAATGGACCACAATCACATCTGAATTGTACACCATCAGCTTCGATTATTGCTACTCCATTTGGAGTATATTTTGTTGGCAATTCAATATCTATTACAGTAAAGACTTTATCACACATTACATATTCTCCTGGTTCTAAATCAGAACTATTATAATCTGCTCTATCTTTATCAGGTTTACATTCTCCTAATGGACCTGATGGAATCCAATCATCATTTCCTATTGGCTTTCCATAACACATATCATATATCCCAACTGCTCCATTTGGATATTTATCATTTTTCAAAATTATTTCATCAATTTTAAAAACACCATTAATCATTACCTTAGATCCTTTTTCTAAAATTTGGTCAGGACCAACAGGTAAATCAGGATTACCTCCATCATTTATTTTATTTGCTTGTTCTACAATATAATCCATTTTGCTTAAAAGATAGGCACCAGGACAACTTGTAGAAGTGTACATAGAATGCCATGTAACATTCTTCCCTTTAACAAGTTTTCCCATACCATTTCTTTTAGCAATATCAGCAACCAATCTAATCAATGAATTAAGAGCATAATCTGTTACACTAGAATCACTTAAATTAGCAGTTTCAATACTTGCAGATCTACAATTTGATGGCCAATTAGAATTACACCATGCAATATCGTCTTCATCAACATAACAAGCAATTCTTCCATCTGAGCCTATACCATAATTGCTAGAACCATTTCTACCAACTTTTTTCCATATATTTCCTAGTGATTCAATTGTAATGTCTCCACAAATATAATGAATACATATTTCAGATATTTTATCGTGTCCCCATGCTTTTCTATTCTTTGTATAATTTCCTTCATAAGCAGGAATAAATTTACATGCTAACGGAGAATATCCCATTATTCTTCATCTCCTTTACCTTTACAATTTTCTAATTCTTTTTTCATTTCTTCTGTTAATTCAACTTCTTCAGTTTCTTTAGGTTCTTCAATAACTGTCATACTTAATCATCTCCTTTTATTAACTTATTTAAATTGTGAACAATATCGTATGTTCCTCCAGCAATTAATCCTGATAGAGCAATTGCTACTTTAAAATCTTTTGTAATAATAAATTCAATCAATGCAACAATTAAGCCTACAAATAAATTTTGAATAGGTATAATTTTGTTTGATAACTTAGGATTCTTTTTTGAAATAATTCCTAAAACAAATGTAACTAATATTGTTACTAGACTAACAATGTATTCTAATTCCATATGAATACCTCCTATTTATTAATTAAAAATTCTTGAAGCTCTTCCTGAGCTTTCTCTAATTTGTCATGAGAATTACCATTTATTTCATGACTGACTAATGCTAAGACAGAATTACATAAAACTTTTGTAAATGATTCTTGTCCTTCCGAATCGTCTTCTAATTTTTTTATTCTTCTTTCATGATTTTGTAAAGTTATTTCATGTTTAGTTATTTTGCTTCCTTTTTTCCAATTCAAGATTAGATTAATTGCACCACCAACAACAGAGATAGCACCACATAAAGCAAGTAATACTACAAAGAAGTTTTTGATACTATCAAATGTCATATAATATCCTCACCTTCTATTATTTTTCTTACTTCTTCTCTCCAAATTGGTGGAACTTGATCTATTCTTTTTTTACCTTCTCTTACTAATTTCACATAAAACTGTACCATTATAGCAACCCTCCTAAAAACTCACCAATGTCATTTAAAGCAGTTATTACCTGTTCTTCAAATGTTGGTTCTGTATTATCATAATCAATCCAACTTAATGGATTTGCTGCAATCATTTCTTCTGTTATTTCTTCAGAATTTACAATAAATTCATTTTCATTGTAAACAAAAAGAACCTCTTCGGTTCCTTCTTCAGATTCTCTATGATCTTCTCTAATAAAATCTCTAATAAAAACAACTGCACGTCCATCATTCTGCAGTTGATATAGATAAGGTTCCTGTTGTGTTGGGAACTCTGCTATTCTTTGCTTCATTTGATATTACCTCCTTCGCTACTCTTATAGAGCGATTCATTTTTACTTTCTTTTTATATTTATAACTATTGGTATATTTAAAATAACCATAATAAGAGGCTAATGCTTGAGCTTCTTTTAATGTCATTGTATCTTTCCCTTTAACTTTACTAAATAACCTATTTGCAGGTTTAAATATTCTTTTTCTTATTGTAGTATGATCTGAATATATTTTATATCCCATCATATCTATTGGCCTGCTATCTATAGGAAATAATTGATAATCCAATTTTAATTTTAAATAAAAGAATTTACTAAGATACTTTTCAAGCTCAATTGCAGCCTTTTTGACGTGTTTTTTGTTACTTCCGATAAGAATTATATCGTCCATATAAAACAAGGTATGATGTATTAAATTATACCTTTTTCCACGTCTTATTAGATATAACATTTCAGTAACATAATGATAAGGATAAGACATTATGTAATTAGCCATATATTGACAAAAATATGAACCAATACATAATCCTACTTCTCCGTATGTATCAATTAATGTATATGCTAAATAAAGTATGTCTTTATTTTTAATATCTCTTTTTAATAATCTTTTAGCAATCGAATGATTAACACTTGGATAAAATTGTTTAACATCAGCCTTAAAAAACCACTTGCATTTTTTAGGATTAGTTCTTATCCATGTCTCAATTGCTTGTTTTCCGAATAATTGGCCTTTTCTTGGAAGACTGGCACATTGATAATGACCAATCTTAGCATTAAACATATCTTTTAAAGCATTTACAACAACATAATCATAACATTGTTGTTTCATACTAGCAGAGCCGATTATACGTGTTTTTTTAGATCCTTTATCAATTATAGTGTTATAATTAATCTTCTTTAATCTAATTGATCTATTTTTTATTTCTAAAAACATTTCATGAGCTGCATAATTAACTATAGGATAAAGTTTTTCTTTATCATTAATAGCATAATTATATAGCCTATATGCAATAGTTTTAATATTAGATATCTCTTGAAAATTATGAAGATATTCCCACTTCATTAAATATTCTGCAAGAAAAAAGATAGTCTTTTTTTCTTTCCATCTTGACTTTCTCGTAGGTGAACCACCTAAACAATCAAAGAGACAATTTCTAACAAATTCCTCTGATAACTCAAAATTCTTTAAATATCGTTTCATAATATAACCTCTCAAGATATCAGGGGCTTTCGGACTTTACTACTAACCCCACATTATATCCATTAACATATAACGTCTCTAATCGTTCTCTTGATGTGCTTTGTAGAACTTTCAAGTTGGTGTTTCAATCTTAAATTTTAGCTATGCTAAATGAGATAGATTTACATCTATGTCCTTCTTAGGTACGGCCCTGAAAATTTAACTCATATTAATTATATCTTGAGGTACGAGCGAGGATATTCCAATTACCATTTGATATTCCATTATTCGTATTGAGACAGGACAAGCCAGCATTACCATTATTATTCAGATTGCCGAGCCACAAGCAAAAAACCTCTTTTTCGGGTCCTCATTTAATATTATAGCATACTTTTAATTAATTAGGGGGGAGTCCCCTCTTGGCAAGGCCAATTCACCCCCTTACACCATTTGTTGAGAGACGAGCGAGGATATACCAATAACCAGTAGATATACCAAAATACGTATAGAGACAGGACAAGCCAGCATTACCAATATTACACAGACTGCCGAGCCACAAGCAAAAAACCTCTTTTTCGGGTCCTCATTTAATATTATAGCATACTTTTAATTAATTAGGGGGGAGTCCCCTCTT
>OCTW011546610.1_pt1 | contig 38064 bp, 39 predicted proteins | sample 1539671 | NCBI WGS metagenome assembly OCTW01 (sample SAMN02144230, study PRJEB22623) | gut metagenome | biome: sheep rumen | host: Ovis aries | place: New Zealand
TCCGGACTCGTCTACTGGGCTTTCAAGCAACTCGGTGGGACAATATACCACGGAAGTCATACTATGTATAGAGACTATACAACTGCCCGCGGTGATCTGAAAAACGGCCAGCGCTCCGACGGCCAGCCCCTCAAGCCTGGCACCGCCGTCTTTAAGAAAAAGAAGGCTACGGCAGGCCAGAAATCTTATAATGGCTACAACTACCACCATGTCGGTCTATACATTGGCGACGGTACGGTTATCGAAGCCAAGGGCACCATCAATGGTGTGGTCACCAGCAAAGTCTCTACCTGGAACGCCTGGGGCGAGCTGAAGGGCGTTGACTATTCCGATGACAGCATGAGCACCGTAGCGGTTACCAAAGAGGAACCCGTGAACAGGTTGCTCAAGCGCGCCTACCCCATGATGCGCGGGGATGATATTCGAGCGTTGCAGGAGCAGCTCAACAAGCTCGGCTACAACTGCGGTACCGTGGACGGCATCTTCGGTGATAAGACAAAAGCCGGCGTGATTTCGTTCCAGACGGCAGCCGGGGTGAAAGTGGACGGTATCGTCGGTCCGGTCACCAAAGGAGCGCTGACTGGAATGGCAGCCGGCGCGGATAAAACCGAATAAGCATTTTAGGCCTTTTAACGCCGAAACCCCTGAACCGCTTTGATGACGCGATTCAGGGGCCGTTTTTTATTTTCCGGAAGAAGGGCTATACTGTCCCCCGTTCACCAGCACAACATTGAGCGGCTCACAGGTGATGTCTTTCCACACGCCGGCGACAACATAGGGTTCGTTGGCCAGATACTCTTTCACGCCGGCCTCATCTTCGAAATCGACCACCAGCGCGGAACCCTTCAGCTTGCCCTGTTCGTCAGTCAGACCACCGGCGCACACAATGTGCTTACCGAGCTTCGCCATCCCCTCCAGGTGCTGAGGACGGACTTCCATCCGCTTTTCCAGCATGTTTGGGCCATCATAGGCTTTAATGATGAATTGCATTGTTTCCTCCACTCTTCCGTCAGCCCGTATATGCGTCGTCTGCGCTATTGGTGAAATCCTGTTTCTCCAGCCAAGCTGCTTCGTCATCATTCTCAGGAATGTCGATCCGTTCAATCTTGAAGATGACCGGGCGTGTGCCATCATTGCAGCAGGCGATCATAATCCGATCGTCGTTGGCCCATCCTTGCATGATGGATCCGCCCTGGAGCGCAGTGTAAACATATCTGCTGACCGCGTCCCAAGCCTCACCACAGAACTTGCCGTTCATCAGATGATAGAAATCATCCTGCTGGGGAGTACGTTTCAGAAGGAACGTATCGCCCGGCTTGAAAAACGGGCATGGGCCTGACTTCGGGTCCGCCAGGTATTTTTCCTGCAGTTCAGGAAAGCATTTCGTCTCTAATACTGTGATTCTGCATTCGTGTTGCATGAGTCTGTCTCTTCCTAATTCGCGTTATTGGCTCAGTGGGGCTATTATTATCATTCGCCCTATCATTCACCCTTCAGAAACGCGACGAGTTCTTCCACGCTCTTGCCACTGGCCTGGAAAGCCTCCAGCAGCTTCGCCTTGTCCTCTTCGGCCTTCTTGGCAGCGGCTGCAGCTTCTTCCTTGGCTTTCTGTTTGGCGGCAGCCTTATCAGCCTTGGCCTTTTCCTTCATCAGCGCCTTCAGCTCATCCTTCTTCGCCTTGAGCTGTTCGCCGATGGCAGCGATCTCAGCTTCTACTGTTGCGATCTTTTCAGAGATCTGGTTAATGTTCTCAATCACGGGTGCGGCAGCAATGGACTTTTTGTTTTTGCTTCCCTTGGGTCTCGGCATGATGGCGACCTCCTTGTGATGATTTGTTCATCGATATCATAGCATAATTGTAGGATAAAGTGCAATGCCATTTTGTATTCGGCCGGAACTCAGATGCCTTGATCTACAATGCTTTGAGGCCTGTTCAGATAACGCGCCTCAGGCCCTCATGCAGTCGTGATATATCTTTACAACACATCCAGCATCTGTCCCGCGTTCTCCTTCGCCTTCACGCCGCCGAAGGCTTTGACGATCACGCCGTCCTCGTCGATCAGATAGGTCGAGCGGATCAGGCTCTTGCTCGGCTGCCCGTCCTTCCCCGGCTTCAGCACGTCATACGCCCGGATCACCTCCAGCTCGCTGTCCGACAGCAGCGTGAAGGGCAGCCCGTGGGTCTCTTCAAAGCGCTTGTGGGACGCAACGCTGTCCTTGCTCACGCCGAGCACGACCGCGCCCTTTTCACGGATTTGCGGGTACAGATCACGGAAGCTGCACGCCTGACTGGTGCATCCGCTGGTCATATCCTTCGGGTAAAAGTAAAGGATGACCTTCTGGCCCTTGAAATCGGATAATGAGTGCATGGTGCCATTCTGGTCCGGAAGGGTAAAACCGGGAGCGACAGAACCAATTGGTAACATAGTGTCGTCCTTTCAATCTTATACCTGGTTGTGCCCGTCAAATCCACGTCTTAAGAATATCAGTCCCCAGCTCCAGCATATCAAACGCGGCATCGCGCAGGTCGGTGATCGCGTCGTAAACACTGTCTTCGGACAAAACACCGGCCTTAAAGCCCTCCGGCAACGTCAGGTCGCGATCGGCATGCCAGTCCTCGCTGCCGTAATAGGAGAAGAGAGCCTTAGCATGGGATTCAGCGGCTTTCATAGCATCAAGTTGTGCCTGCAGTTTGGTGGTAAGCGTTGTAACGTCGTCGAGATGAGACTCCATACGGGCGATACGGTCAAGCTCTTTTGTGCTCATCGGTCATCCCTCCATGCGCTATTGTCCCTGTAGGCCCGGTCATCCCAGCACTCATTCTTCAGGCTGCCATCGCGGTATGTGGGTTCGTAATCGTTGTTCTCATCGCCGTCGTCATCGGGGATGGCGTCGGCGTAGTCGCGAGCTTTTTCGTCACGCTTGTCAGGTGTTTCCTTTGGAAGCATATAGTTTCATCCTTTATTCGTGTATTACAAGAAGCCTTATTACATCATTCACATTGTAAACTGGATTGCCAAAGTAATCAAAGCGAGACATCTATTGAAGAAATAGTCATAGTATCTATTATCAGTAATCTCGATTTTATTTGTTTCGTGATGCCTAATGCGGTAATCATTTCCAATTGCTGTGAGGTTCTTGAACTCAGCATTAAGCAGATTGTAATAGTCAGAGTTTCCATTTGAAATGTTACGCACTATTCTATCAGCTGAATCTGTCTTTTTCAGATCAGTATAATATGTCTTCAGACGTTCGAAAGCATCCCATATTTTTTCTGTTGCATCTCTTGCAGCAGTAGGCTTATAGCTTCGGTGCAGTTCAATTGCTTCTTGGAGTAGTTCCCTTGTGCCTTTTTCGTTAATGGTTGATAGTATTTTTTCTGCATCATGTGAAGTAATATCGTTTTCAAGAACCCTTTCGACTTGGCCTTTTGAGTTTAACTTATATAGCAAACCAGTCTTTTCAAAGCAAGAATTAATCTGCTTTTGAAACTCACCAAATACTTGTCTAGTTTCTTTAAACCGATAATGATAGTGTTTAAAGAAGGAATGGTAGTCTCCTTTAACAACATCATGAACGTTTGCTGCCATAAACTCTATAAAATCAAGAAGTGCATATTGGTCATAAGCATCAGTATGAGGGTTCGAATCAAAAATGTTTCTCCGAATATGCGGTGTTTCGATAAGTCCATCTTCACCTAAATATAATGATGGAATCTCGTATTTCATTTCATCCGCCAATGCCCACCGATCAATACCACAAGGTCCTTTTCCGTCTTCACAGTCATCATGATAGCGCCAAACAATGTTATCGTAAAATGCTTCGCAACATTTCAGCAGTACACCGTATCTGCTCACATCTATCACGTTGGTTTTCTCTATAGGCTTACGCATTCCATTTCTTTCTGTAAAGTAGTCCACAAAGAAAGCTCCTTCCCATAACACCACATGATTTTTCAAGCATTAATACCATCAGAGTGGCTGCACCGACTCCGCCACCTGTTTTACATCTGTATCGTATTCTATATCTGTGATATCTGACCTCGTGTATCGTTCGTCCAACAGATCTATAAGATCTTCAACCTGAGAAAATGTTTCTAAGACAAAACGTCCCTTCTCTTCTTTTATCTTCCCATTCCAACGCTTACTACTATGAATATTCTTCCACATCTGATTGGTATCCATTCTGAGGACTCTAGACTCAGCAATTCGCATCATCTTTTTTGCGTATTTCGGCTTTCCATTACCCCTCTGGATGTAATCCTGTAGCTTTTCAACATTAGCAACAATCCCTTTATTCACAATAGCTTCAATTGTCTTTTCTGCTCTTATCCTTATATAGTCCTGAAACCCAAAGGAGTTTTGCAGAAGCTTATAGTCAGAAGCAATGATGTTATCCCCTATAACCAGGAGGTCTATTTTCTCGGCAAATGTTATAATCGGATCACTTAATTCCTCAAACACATCACCTTGCGTACCAGAGATAATCCTGGCCATCCAGTTCTTCCGGGACTTATTGGGAACCATTATGCTCCATAGATGCTGATAAGCCCACAACTGTTGATCACCCTGCCTTACAGAAAAAACAATTCCTGTGGCATCACATACATCTTTCTTACAGAAAACTCCAGGTTTAGTCTTTAGTACAGAAAGCGGATCATAGACCTCAGATGTTGGTATGATATAAAACTTTTTCTGTTCATCAGCTATGCGGTCAGCCGATACATAATCCGCATCTTCAGCATTATACTTCGTTAGTAAAATATTAAAAACCAAATTCTTCAACTTTTGTAGCAGATTATCTTTCTCACTCTCTACAAAGCCCATCTTCTTTAACTGAGGCTCAGACTTCGTTATTATATACACTTCAAAACCGCAGGTTCTCGGTGAAGCTGTTATATTCGAGATCATTGTCTTGATCTTTTCACATGATAGTTCTTGTCTGGTCTCAGTGTCTGCCATTTATTCGAAACTCCTTTTCTTTTTCAATCTTTCAATCATTGCAAATGAAAAACACATCATCTGCAATGTATTTTCGTTTTATTGCAATATCATCGACTGGAAGTTCACCTTTGCTCAAACCAATATACGTTTTATTCTTTTGAACATCCTGATATGGTGATACAAACTCGAACTCGAATGTTTTATAGTGTAAAGCTACAAGCACTGGGTTTTGATAAAACAAATCCGAACGCATCAATAGAAATAAAACCATTCCAAGTAATGCCAAGAAAAAAATGAATCCTCTAACCGATGATACATCATCAACAAGTAATGGCAAGACAAAGCTCACAAAGAAAGAAACACCTGAATCTCGCTTTTCTGACTTGATATTGATCATCTCTCCGTGATGGTCATACCCACTATTTTGAACGTTTTTGAATCCTATAGCAACAATGACAGTAATCATAAACCATAATGAGCAAAGAATAGTTATAACAACATCTCCGAGAGATGTGCTCCCCCAAGCTCGACCTAATACTGACCATTCGCCCTTCATGATCTCTTTGAAAAATCGAACTATCAAGTCAAAGTGCCCCACGTGTCGAATAAAGATCAATACAAATAATGGGCAAAAGGACTGTAACACAAGAAATTGTTTTAACCTTTTATCTTCTTGCATTGTTACCGTCCTCTCTAATGTGATTCTTCCATCAATATTATCAGCTACAAGCATAGCCATGGACATATTTCTCTTCATGAAAGAAGACGGCTGCCTTTTTCCAACCGCTTCATTCACCTACTTCTGGAACCATCATTCTTATTCTCCAAGCACAGCATATTTCCTGCATCACGCACTATCTTTTAGCCTTTTCTTCAAATTCATTTACGCCTTCGCTAGTCGCATCAGACCGGTATCCCCTCATCCGTTTTAACACTTCATATATCGCCTTTTTCCGCTCCTCAAATGATGCTTCATAATCCGCCTTCAAATCTTTCTCGTAGTGTTCGAGCCATTCGCCGTACAAAACTTCTTCAGCTTTTTTCCTTGCTAATGCCGCTTCCTCGATCTGCTCATAACGGCCAAGATAATAATGCTGCTTGCGGAATGTGATGGCAGCAATATATCTACCATTTGAAAAAGTGACACCACGAGCGCCGGTGGTGTTATTCTTTGAACGCTTGCCATTAAGTGCACTTTGAACCAGGTGAACGTTGGTGTCATCGATCACGCCGTTCCCTGCCTGGGCGATCTTGATGCTTTCTTTCCGGGACTGAACCTGATAGCAGCCGCAGGAGATCGTGATACCTTTCTTTAAGGGTTGAGCTAGAACTAAGGTCTCGTTTCCACAATCACACTTGCAACGCCATTTAATGATCGGCTTATCGTTTTTATACCTGCCTGCTTCTATCGGCTCTAGCACAATCAGACGTCCGAATCTCTGGCCTGTCAGATTACTGACGCCAGAAAGCAGTTGGTTTTCATTACAGCCTGCACAGTCTGCTGTTTTCTTTCCTTGCTTGTCTCGTCTTCTACAGCTTTCAATTGTACTTCTTCTACATCCACACGACAGCGTTCTCCCGAACTTAAGTGCTCTCTTGTCCACAGACCGTTCAGTTCCGCATGCGCACCGGCAAATATAAGCAGGCGGTCCCAGTTTTGTTGTATCCCGACGCAACACGGTCCAAAGTCCAAACTGCTGCCCGGATATATCAGCTTCTTTAACCAGACACCCGCATGAACGGGTATGACCGTTCAAGAGATAGTCTCTCCGGATCTGTTTCTTATTTCCGCATGAACAACGACAGTTATACCAAATCTGTCCATTCTTACAGTATACAAATGATAAAACCGTCAGCTGCCCGTGGATTGTGCCGATATCGCTGGTGATCTGATCTTTCTTCAAATGGGAAAGGTTGTTGATATCTGTTTCAGTGGGCCGGGCGGGAGGTGCTGATGGAGATGATGTGATGTTAGCTGAATTGCCTTTTTGAATAACAGAAGAAGGCATAATGTTATCTGACATTAGATATTATCCTTACTTTACCCTTTGCTCATTTTGCCCTTAATCTCTGTGTTCTCTATTTTGTGTAATACTCCAATATGCCATAGCTTAAATCGAAATAAACGAGGCCTGTTATGGCCTTAATCATCAGCCTTCGGAATTATCCTGAGCCTCTGCTTTTTCTTTTTTCTTGTAATAGAGCATATCCCCTATCATGAACCCTGCTCCAATAAGAGCTAAAACAAGTAGTATACTGCCTATAATATAAAGAACAATCATGTGATATGCTCACTTTCCAGACGATTATAAGTCATAGGCAACTGATGGTAGCTTTACCATAATACTGTATGATCTATTAGTTGATCTGGTCTGTTTATACTCTAAAAAAAGAGATGATGATGTCAGTCGATAATCGTTAATAATTTACGTGTTCATCTACGGCTCTTATATGTCATAGGACGACCCCTTTCGCCAAAATCAAATTCCCATACTGCCGTTCTTCTCCAGTTTGAATCACAACATAGGACTTCCTGGCTCTCTCATAGAAAGCATACCGCTCAATCTTGGTCAAATGTCCACACAAACTTTGAAAGTGATTCCAAATCACTGGTCGCTGCATCCCTTTAGCCTTATCGCCATCAGTCAAATCCATAATCACGGCAGGATCATCGCAATAAGTATCAAGCGGAAAAACTGAAAGGATTGCTTTCAATGCTTGTACCCCATCAATGCCTGCAAGTCTGATCAGACGTTTCGCACAGGTTTCTGCCGGAAAATTAGCGTCCGCAATGACCAGTTCATCACCATGGCCCATATCACAGAGTACCTTCAGAAGGTCGCCAGTCAGCAGCTTGTCAATATTCTTCAGCATCATTTTCACCCCTGTAAAACATCTATATCAATTTACAATCCCAAACATTAATTTCGGTATCAAAGAAAACTTCCTTCAGCCGGCTCTGGAGCTGATCCTTGCTTACACCTTTCTTCAGCACTACCTGAAGAAATCCGCCACCACCAGCCCCGCAGACCATGCGGCCATCAATCAGGTCTTCGATCGAGTCAAAAATCTGATCTATCAGCGTGTTCGAGCTGCCGGCGTCGATCATTTTCGATAGATTCCAGTGATGGCTCAAGAGCAATGCAAAATCATCCACATGACCACGCTCAAGTTCGAAACGCATCAAAGCGGCAACTCGTTGGATTTCATTCAAGGCATACACCGCATCCGGTTCATTTCCAATGTATCTGCCTACCACATCACGCAAAAGATTTCTCGCAAGACGTCGCTGCCCCGTGTAGATAAGTATGAATCTGTCGTTTAGCTCAGAAACAGTAGCCTTTGACAGTTTAACGTGGTCTACATGAATATCTTGCTTCAATCCTGGTGCAGATGTTATATACTTAATCCCATCCGTAACGCCGCCAACCTGATCCTGCCATCCGCCACCAGTTGACATGATCTGCTCCATACATAGAACAGTACTATACAAGTCATCCTCTTGATATGGGATGTTAGCAAACTGGAATAATGCTTTAACACAGGCGGCAGCAAGAATAGAACTGGTGCCAAGTCCACTGCCTTGGGGAACACCTGTTACTTCAGTATCCATCCAGATGCCTCCGCCCAACCGGGTCAATATGTCCTTCAAGTTTCCACCGGTACTTGGGATAATTCCACAGGCAAGCAAAGCTGATTTCTGAAGAACATATGGATCATAAGGATCGCCTACAGACTGCAACGGCTCGATGGCATCAAACTCACCATGAACATCCATGTCTGCTGATTCAAAGACGACTTTATAATAAGGTATTCTCTTCAGCCGAACGCTTACTGGCCTATCCCCGTTGAGCAAAATAGCGGCATTCAGTACGGTTCCACCATTTTCATTGCAATACGGTGGAGTATCAGACCATCCACCGCCCCAGTTTACTCGTAAAGGAAGCTTTACCGCAACTGCTTCCTCCGTAATTCTTGCATCTTTGTTTTCGTGAAGTCCAACGATCGTCTCCTTCAGAATTGCGGAAGACAAGGTGGAAAACGCCTTTACTACCTCGTTTTCCTTCTTAAGTGCTACGCCGACATAATAATGCAGCCGCATTGCTGTACTATAATCAACTTCCTCCAGACGTCTCGCGAGCCATTCGGTTTGGATCTTGGACATTGGATGATCTAAGTGTGCCTCTGTAACTGGGATATGAGCAGTGATTTGCCCAGCAATATCATTCATTGTCACCAATTCGGACATCCGAGTGTTCCATTCCAGAATTGCTTTCGGATCAGCATCATTAAACCCTTTTGCGAGAGATTTCCCAATTTCAACTTTATCCCATTCATCGGCAATCACATGCCGATATAATTCCAAGGCAGCAGCAACTGCTTCTTCGATTGTTTCTCTTTCTGGGTATATAGGTGCTGACCACAAGTTCGACGCAAGCGTATCAGGAATAAGACGGCCAAACAGTTTTTTATCTTTGGGATTATCGTCTGTGCCAAAGATTCTGCATACAAATTTCCCATCTGTTTGCTTCAACCCATGAAGTACCACATGATCAGGGATCGTTTCATCATGAACGTCTATATAGGAAAGGACTGCACCAGACCCAATAGTAGCCTGAGCGTGAACATATGAAACTTCAGCGTAGACATCCTTTCCTACTCTTGCCTTTGGGCTTACCACAGCATTATAGCCTGTACATCCTGTAAGGCTGCTATTGACCTCATTGCTCCAGCCCAGTTCTTTATAATCGTTTACCCGCTCAGTCATTAACTCCAGGATCTCCCTGGTTGTGCCGAAGTGGATGAACTTCGCAGGTGCCAAACGAAGAAGCTTCAATTTATAGGCATGCAAGGCATCCCAAACAGCAGTTCTGCAATAATTTAGTTCTTTGCTGAATTCACCTTCTGGTTTTTCAAGATAAAACTGCTCAAGTGTGCTGGCTGTCGCTAAGGGATACTGGAAATCACCATAGAGTGACAAACGCACCTTGTCATTAACAAAAAAGGTATATTTCTGAGGATCATAAGACCCATCTGTTGAAATCAGAGTCCACAACGAATCAAGCAGATTAACGCCAAACAGAATGGCGCCTGTATCAATGTCAACGCAATTCTGCTTATTGACAGCACCTACCGATTTCAGTTTATCAACTGACTGTTTGTGGAGAAATTGACAGACATTGCCATCATCTCCCTTCAGATAGACACCGTGATCCTTTCCTGTTTCAACATCCTCCTTGAAGCTTATAACAGCAGCTCCAGAACCATTCCAGTCGATCAGCAGAGGGTTGAAGAGCAGAAGAACATCTCCGCTAAGTAACAACATGCCTTCTCGGATTCTACCAGGCACTGCTGCCATAGAAATAAGAAACTCATCAAACAAAGTGCTTGAGCGCCCATCTGGCAGACAATGAGGAACTGGACTAAAGAGTTTACCAAGTGCAGAATACTGGGGTACACGCTTACTATCACCGCCGCTATGAATCACCAGTACTCGTTTCCCAGCCCAACCACCATTCTTGTTCAGCCATTTCAGAACAGACAAAGTCGCACCGCCAGATCCTACTCTGACGCCCCCTTCATCGGGAATAACAGCAAATCTTGTGCGAGGAGGTAGGTATCCCTTCCGACTTTCAATCTGTAAACGAAAGCCCTCAGCTTGATGCTCATTACTGGCAGTCAGGATGACATAATCCCAGGTTGGAAATGATGTGCTTTGAATAGATCGTGTATAATCCAACCATGCATCTTGATAAGACTGCGAAAGGTATAGGCTTGATGCTTCATTACTCTTCATCGTCATTGTTTGTGTTTAGCTCAATTATTGTTTTGGTCATGCAAAAGAAAATGACAATTCCCTTTGATATTCCAAATTCGTACCCACACTACAACAGGACGAAATAGGATAGTCTCGTACTAGTAGAGCATAATCAAATGGCTAGACCAATCGCCACCGATTCAGCCGGATCGATCTCGTCCATTTTGTATTTCCAGTGGTGTACTACTGGCGTCTCATTTACTTCATCGAAGTATTTGTAGATCCGTGTTGCTAATTCTTCCTTCGACTGCACCCGAATGCCGCGAAGCATTTGGTGAGTCATCTTCCCAAAGAAACCTTCGATCATATTGAGCCATGATCCATGCTTGGGGGTGAAAACGAATTCAAATCTACCGGGAACTGTCGCCAGATAAGCTCTTGTTTCCTTCGATGTGTGGGCTGTGTGATTGTCCAGTACCAACCGAATCTTGTCACCCTTGGGGTACTTATTATCAAGGAGCTTCAGGAATTCGATGAAGTCAGAACACAAAACCATTATTATTTACGTAATAAGTCAACCTGAAGGGAATCAAGAAGTTCCTGCGTCTTTTTCTGGATCGCTGATACTTTGTAACCTTCGCCATCACCAGTGTCAACTGTTCAAGGGTGCTAAATTCGATTGTCCTTGACATGGGGAGTACTTTAGGAAACACTATATAGCAGCCATGAGGCTGAACAGTAGAATCTGCCATTCTGCCCCATTGATCTTCCTTTTTCACGGAAAGCCTCAATTTGCAGAAAAGATTTCACAGAGCCCAAGTGCGTGCTTGTTGCCTAAAACGCCAGAAAGTTGTTTTAATCGACATAATCAACTACTACATCTTCGCATCCTATAAACGCATCAGGATCAATATCAATCCTTGGTGGTACCTTGACATAAATCAGGTTTTTGCAATTTGCAAAAGCATTTTTACCAATGGATGAGCAGTTCCCCGTCATAATGATTGCTTCGCAATCAATACCGGAAAAAGCTTCGTCTTCTATTGCTGCAAGCATGGCTGGAAGATTCATAACAGTCATATTCCTAAGCATCGGAATCAATAATGTCTTGGTTTGTTCTGTAAACCCTTCAGTGTTAAAGGACTCAGAAGTGTAAACAGCAGAACCTCTTGATCTATCTGTTGGCGAGGTGATTACTGCGTTGACCGCAACTGTTATCTCTTCTTTATGTGAATCAGTAATAGTACAAATATGCGTTGCCGTTATTGATCTGTTATCAGGTGACCAGACATAGCTGGCTTCTCCCCACGTATGCGATGTTTTAGGGATTAGGACTGGCTCACTGATTTCATCTTTTCCTTCTCTATCGGAAAATAGCTTTTTACAAACATCACATGACCAATATGCTGAAACTCCTGTTTCAGAACAAGTTGCTGGAATAACAACATGCGATGATAGTATATGTTCTTTTACAGGAATTACTTGTTGTCCAACAAGAACTAGATTACATTCAGAACAATGTTTTCCTTCTGTTAATCCTGTTTGTGTACACGTTGCTTCACGAGCTTCATCAACAACTACTGTATGATCAAGCATAGGAATTATTTGCTGCGGGATAATGTATTCTTCGCAAATCAAACAGCGTGATCCCTCTGTCTTTCCTTCTTTTGTACATGTTGGATCTTTTCTTGGGCATATTTCAACTTGTTCGTGTTTACAATCATTTTTCCATATAACAGACCCATAATAATTCTCGCTATTTATTATATCTGATGTATATGTTTTATTCCCAGCTGGATAATGTAATGTAACGGTGGTATTTTCGCATGGCCAAAAACAATCTTGTGGTATGGATGGTGCATCTCCTGTAAAAAATACATCAGTAAGATTATAATTTTCAGCAAAACACTGGCTACCGATTGTTTTCAAATTCTTCGGCAGTGTTATGCTTTTTAGTGAAGACAACCAAAAAGAGTGATTATCTATTGATTCAATGCTGTCTGCGATTTCTATACTTTCAAAATGTGCACCCACAAATGCGAACATACCAATGCTTGTAACACCACTTTGAATTTCAGCACTTTTTACTTGACTGCTTTCCCATTGTGATATTCCTTCATCATACGGAGAACTAAATCCTGCCATTTTTCCTGTCCCACGAATAATGAGATGACCATTTTCATCAAGAATCCAAATCATGTTTTCACCGCAGAAACCAGATGATTGACTCTGGATGGAATCTATTTGACAATACAAATTATGCACTTCATCTGGCCAAAGAATAGTACAATGGAAATTTGACGCTGCTCCGAATTGCCTGATATTCATTTCCGTTGATGCTTGTGAATCATAAGACGCCATATCTTTTATAGATACAGTTAATATACCATTATCAATATAAACTCCCCAATCAGAAGAAGAATACTGGTCTGTAACATCAATACCATTCTTTTCGATTTTGAAATTGCCTGTAATACCATCTGCAACTCCGGAGAAAATGAAGCATTCAGTATGATCTCCAGTTGAGTGCTTTGAAGCAGCAAGACTAAAAACAGGTATTACCAACAAAAGTATCACAATAAGGAATGTTTTTTTCATTTGTTGCTGCCCTCCTACAACAAAATAATACGAAACGTTTTGTGTCTCTATAGATCACCGTCCGCACATCCTTGGAAAACTCGAAGATCGGGCTGACTGCGTCCCAGTTGTCGTACCAGCGCTTCATGGCTCGGGGATATTTATCCTGCCATTTTTCCGTGACTTCATCCAATGATTCTCTGCCTTCCTGCTCGGACGGTTCGTTGTAGATCGCTTTCAGGTCATTAGCGAACGCCTTCCGGTCCTTGTCCTACACATATTTCAGCGTATTGCGTACCTTGTGGACAATGTAGCGTTGGTATTCAGTCCGAGAATATGCTGCAGTTATTGCTTCTTTCAATCCCTGTCAAGCCGTCAGCACAAAGAATCAGGATACTCTTGACGCCCCGGTTGCGAAGCTCATTAAGCACGGACAGCCAGTACTTTGCGCTTTCATTCTCACCGACCTGAATGGACAGCACTTTCTTCCTGCCCTCGCAGTTGATTCCCAGGATAACGTATGCCGCCAGTTTCCGGATTACATTGTTATCACGAACAGAGTAGTGGATGACGTCAATGAACACGACTGGATAGATTTCGCTCAAAGGCCTCTTCTGCTACTCTTCTGGCGCAGAAGCTTATCCGTCACGTCCGAGATGAACCCCTCTGACGCCTCAAAACCGTAGATATCCATGAGTGTTGCAAATATCTGCCGGGTGGTCATCCCCTTCGAATACATGGAGATGATTTTCTGATAGATCTCTGTGATATCCTTCTGGCGCTTTTTGACTACTGTCGGCTCGAAGGTGGACTTCCGATTCTGGGGTACTTCAATCTCCATGCCTCCGTAGCTCGTCGTGATCCGCTTGCTCTTGTACCCGTTCCGGGCATCGTCACTGTCTGAGCGCTGGGATTTCTCGTATCCCAGATGCTTTTCCATTTCTGCTTCCATTATTTCCTTGATGGTTCTAGCGCTTCCTGTATGCCCTCGGCGCTTTCGATGTTGTATTCCTGCAGCAATCCCTAGAGGCTGTTTCGTTTCTCTTCGGTCATTGATTCCGGTTTGTAATACTCTTTCTTCTTGTTCGCCATAATTGAGGTATCCTATGATTACTATCTTATAAAAGAAGGCTGCAAACAGCCATCTGAGGCGGTCGCCTAAGACATAATTGCCGGTCACATCCGGACATAATAGGCGGTCACGGATAATCACTCAAACTTCCCACACCTAAATCCACATGAAATTGAGCAGTAATCGGACCTGAGGCGCGAAAAAAGCATTATGCAACCAGTGGCTCCTGCAAAAACCGCTGATAACAGGCTGGCAGGCGATCATAGAACTGCCTGGTGAAGGCAAGCAGCTGATCGTCAGAAAGGCCGAAGTGCTCCCGGACAGTCTGCAGCATGACGTCCACAATGAGCTGCATAGCGTGGGCGAAGGTGGTATCGGCCAGCTCATCCACCATCAGCAGGAAGGGTTCTCCGATGGTCCGGTCGTCCTCATTGAAGCGCTTCTGCAGGGAAAGCAGCATGTATCGGACGAAAACCAGCGACACATGAGCGTTAAACGCATCATAGGACAGGCTGTGGCACTCCGAGCCCAGGTGCAGCATGGACTTGCAGGTTTTGAAGAACACTTCGATGTCCCAACGCTTGCTGTAGACGCGCAGAATCTCCTCCGGCTCAATCCCGGTATCTGTGCTGATAAAGGCGATCCAGTCTTTCCGTTTGTTCCGGTTGCGGACGCAAACGACCCAGGCCGGAAGTGCGTTTCCGCTGCGATCCGTCAGCGTCACATTGACTGACAGCAGGTATCTGGAACGGCCGCGCCGCTTCTTGCTGGCCGCAAAGATCTGCTTGATGTTCATACGCTGGTCGTCGAGCACATAGAACACTTTGGAAGACTTCTTGATCATAGCGATGCTGTCCATACCACATTCCCGGCGGATACGAAGGATGGCTTTCGGAGCGGAGAACCAGGTGTCAAACAGGACGTATTTCGCCCGGTGGCCGGCTCGAATCGCCGCCTTCAGCATCTCCATCATGACGTCCGGCGCCTTGCTGACCGCCTGTTTCCTGCGCTTGCCTGCCAAGGAACGGTTGTCTGTCTGAAACCTTGGGCCGATCGCGTTCTTCGCGTCGCCGGACGCGAGCAGCCGGTGGCTCAGCGGCAGAAAACTGTTCCCGTCCGACCAGCCCAGGGTCAGCAGACGATACCCTCGGCGGTATTTCATCGAAACATGGTCGAACACCCGGGAGCAAAGCTCCGTCTTCTTCCCGCCCGTCCGCGAGAACAGCGTGTCGTCGATGATGAAGACGTCCTTCCTGTCGGCGCCGGTCAGCGGTCGTATGGTCCGATTGATGATCCTCTCGGACAGCAGAAGGATGAACCGCTCCCAATTGGTCTTTGCCGCGCTGAGAAACCGGTAGACAGTGTTCTTGCAGAATGACTCCGCGTACCGCCCGGTGGCAATCTGCATGTACATGCTCCGGTCACTGAACACCAGGCACAGCAGATACCGGAAAATATCGAAGGCCGATACACCTTTCTGTTTCTCTCCCCGGCACTGTCGGAGCAGCCTGGCCACCCCGTACTCTGTGAAAAATCTTTTTCAGCGTCGCGCTGATTTTCCTCTGGTCATTTTCCCGATTCTGTGCTATGCTTGTCATGGCAAAGACCTCCTGGGATAGTTTGTTTCGTCACTTACTATTATACCAGATAATCAGGTCTTTGCTTTTCCTATTCAGTGTTTTTCTTGCTCAAAATGGTCGGCAGTACGGGGTATGCGTGATTTGGGTGTGGGAAGTTTGAGTTAGTTATTGCCTATTCTTATACATCTCAGCATAGTATTGCTGATAAGCTCCAGACGTAACGCGATCCATCCACTCTTCGTTAGCGAGATACCAGTCGATGGTTTTCACAATGCCGACCTCAAAGGGTGTTTCAGGATACCAGCCAAGATCAGCCTTGATCTTGCTAGGATCGATTCCATAACGTCGATCGTGGCCGAGACGGTCTTCAACATGCTTGATCAGCTCTTCGCTGATACCCTCGTCCTGCAGGCGGTCATGCAGTTGCTGGATGATTGTCTTAACAATGAAAATGTTCGGACGCTCATTGTGTCCGCCAACATTGTAGACTTCACCAATCTTGCCATTGCTGGCCACCATATCAATGGCTTTGCAGTGATCCTCCACATACAGCCAATCACGGATCTGCATGCCGTCGCCATAGACTGGCAGCTGCTTGTGATGTTTCACATTATTGATCATTAGCGGGATCAACTTTTCAGGGAACTGATAGGGACCATAGTTGTTAGAGCAACGTGTGATGTTGATGGGCATCCCATAGGTGTCATGGAATGCTTGGACAAAGTGGTCTGCTGATGCCTTAGAGGACGAATAAGGACTATGCGGGTTGATTGGGGTTGTCTCCATGAAATAACCTTCAGCGCCCAAAGCGCCATAGACTTCATCGGTCGATACTTGCAGGTACTTCTTGCCCTCTTTCCACTGCTTAGTGGCTGGATCGTACCAGGCCTCTTTGCAGCACTGAAGGAGATTAACCGTGCCCAGCACGTTGGTAGTAACGAATATCTCCGGATTTGCAATGGAGCGATCGACATGAGACTCTGCCGCGAAGTTAATAACGTAGTCAGGATCATACTCTGCAATAAGCTTCGTTACCAGTGCCTTATCTCCAATGTCACCCTGCACAAAAATATGTCGCGGGTCGTTTTCAACACCCTTGAGGTTCTCAAGGTTCCCAGCATAGGTGAGAGCGTCAAGATTGACGAGACGGATGTCATCATGATGGGTGAGCATGTAGTAGACAAAGTTGCTGCCAATAAAACCAGCACAGCCTGTGATGAGATAGGTGGACATAAAATCGGTCCTTTCTGCTTATTAATACCGTACTTTTCCTTCAGCCACGGCTTTCAGGTGCGCACCATATGGAGATTTGCCATAAGCTTTTGCGCTTTCCATGAGTTTATGTTTGTCAATGAATCCATTGATGTAGGCAATTTCCTCAGGAGCTGAAATAGTGATGCCCTGGCGGGACTGAATCATTTCCACGAAGCTTGCGGCCTGCAACAGGCTGTCCATGGTGCCAGTGTCCAGCCATGCAAAACCACGACCCAAGAGCTGAACATCCAACAAGCCATCATTCAGATACATCTCGTTAAGAGTCGTGATCTCCAACTCGCCGCGGGCGCTGGGTTTGACCTGGTTGGCGCGCTTGCATACATCGCCAGGATAGAAATACAAACCTGTTACAGCGTAATTGCTCTTCGGCTCCTTGGGCTTTTCTTCAATGCTGATAGCTTTACCGTTATCATCAAAGGCAACAACCCCAAAACGCTCCGGATCGTTAACATAGTAGCCAAAGACCGTTGCACGACCATTCTCTCCTGCATTTCGGACAGCAGCCTTCAACATAGACCGGAACCCGTTGCCATAGAAAATGTTGTCACCAAGAATCATTGCGCCAGGTTCACCATTCAAAAACTCTTCCCCGAGTATGAATGCCTGTGCAAGCCCGTCTGGAGAAGGTTGAACCTTGTATGAAAGGCTAATGCCAAACTGGCTGCCATCTCCAAGAAGGGCCCTAAAACGCAGAGTATCGTCCGGCGTACTGATGATCAGAATATCCTTAATTCCGGCCAACATCAACGTGCTCAGGGGATAGTAGATCATTGGCTTGTCATAAATAGGAAGAAGCTGCTTCGATGTTACTTTGGTGAGCGGGTACAGCCGAGTGCCAGATCCGCCTGCAAGAACAATGCCTTTCATAAAGTTCCTCCATTCGTGGTACTTCTGGTGTTATTGTTCTGATTTTAAGAAAGAACTCAAAACGTAAACGTTTCTTTAATGCCCAACCATTTCTGATCTTTCTCAGATAAATTGAGCGGCACACCATCTACGGTATACCCTGAAGCAGAGGCAGAGCCGGTATAAACACCCAGCAACTTCGGCCACTGAATACCGATTTCAGGATCGTTCCAAGCCATACCACCTTCATCATTGGGATGATAGAAGTCATCACACTTGTAGCAGAACTCCGCTACATCAGATAACACCAAAAAACCATGTGCAAACCCTCTGGGAATGAGAAACTGTTTCTTGTTCTCTTCAGTCAGCAAAATACCATAATGTTTACCAAAAGTAGAAGATCCCTTACGCAGGTCAACCGCAGCATCATAAACTTCACCTTTGATAACCCGTACTAATTTAGTTTGTGGATACTGTTTCTGGAAGTGCAGCCCGCGCAACACCCCTTTAGTTGAAGAAGACTGATTATCCTGTACAAAAACGTAGTTCAGTCCTTCTGCTTCCATGTCATGCTGGTTATAGGTCTCCATAAAAAAGCCCCTACTATCGCCATGGACAGCAGGTGTGATAACACAAAGGCCTTCTATACCGTTAACATTCTTCTCAACTATGATTTGCCCCATGTAAACTCAATCCTCCAAGGACTATAGATTTGCTTCTTTCAGATAACGCTTCACAGCATCCTGCCATGTCGGCAGCGGCTGAAAGCCAGCTTCAACAAGCTTATGCTTGTCCAATCTACTGTTAAATGGGCGAGCCGCTTTGCTCAAACCATATTCTGCCGTTGTAACCGGAATCACTTTTGTAGTCAAGCCATATTGCTTATAAAACTCACAGCAGAAATCATACCAGCTGATATAGCCGCCCTCAGTAGATTCAGCGTTGGTGGCATGGTAATATCCATACTTGTCTGTTTCAAGCATGTCCACTAACAGGGTTGCGAGATCCAACGTATAAGTCGGAGTACCAATCTGGTCATCAACCACACGTACTGTATCATGGGTCTTCCCGGCATTGATCATCGTCTTAATGAAGTTTTTACCATTCAGGCCAAATACCCATGCGATGCGGACGATGAAGTATTTATCGAGGATAGTTGAGACAGCTTTTTCACCATCCAGCTTGCTCCGTCCATAAACATTGAGAGGTGCATAGCATTTATCATCGGGTTCCCAGGGGCGTTCTCCCTGACCATCAAATACATAGTCAGTGGAAATATATATCATCTTAGCATCAATGGTCTTGGCTGCATCAGCAATGTTCCGCGTCCCTTCCGCATTGATTCTATAAACGATGTCTTTCTTCTCAAGTTCTTCTGCCTCATCAACATTCGTCCATGCAGCACAATGAATAATGGCATCTGGACGATAGGCCTCAATTACTCTCTTTACAGCTTCTCTATCTGTAATATCTAGCTGAACATATGGAGCTGTGGTCACCGCTGATCCATCTACGATACCGCAATATCTCTGCTGTATATCAGACCCTACAACTTCATAGTTTCTTTTGATGAGATTGTTAACCACATCATGTCCGAGTTGTCCGCCAACTCCTGTAACAAACACTTTCAAAATGTCTACTCCTTAATAACTCCAGCCACTATCGCTGTATATCGAGGAATATCCCCGCTGCAATAGTTTCTTGACAGTATCATGCTATTGTTGTCTATTTACACCGGTAACAAGAATACATCATTATCACTTGAAATCGTATATAATATTTCTCTCTACGTATTTTCACACAGCAGATCTAGTAACAATCCCTGTACATCTTAGTACCAGATGTCCACTTTCTCATTACCCGCTTGCTGTTACTCAATAAAACCGGACGGCTATAATTGTCTCCTAGTCTCTGCATTTATCATGTTTTTTCAGCTAGTAAGTGTTTTATAGAGAGCAAACCTTTTTTTTGAATCAACAATGTCATAGTCAAGAAGATGAAAAAGTAAAGTATCCCCGAAATAACCCAATTATCTATTATTGTGATAACGTAAAAACTTGCAATCATTAGGATTAGATAACTGAGATTTCGCCATCTCGAATACCCATAATTGCTTACAAAAAACTGCTCAATAAAAAGATACCAAATAATCATAACAATAATCGAGGCTACAGATATAGAAACAGTGGACTTAAAACATAAATAAGCTATTCCGTTAGCTACTGCTGATAGCAATAATACAATTATGCTTTTTTTAAAGTACTCAGTGTTTTTTCCTAATGTTTTGTAGTAATTATGCATTACAACAGTAATAGATGCGCTTATTGCTAACCCTGGGAAAATAACTCTAAAAATATTTAAAGCATCAACATACTTAGGGAGAAACCATCTGATAAACGCACATAATGGGAAATAGACTAAAAGCGTACCAAATACGAACATTAGCATAATGCTTATCAAGTTTGAATAATTGGAAATTAGTTTATCTGGAGAAGTCCTCTTCAGCACAGGATATAAAACCGTTGAGACAGCAGACGTAGCGACCGTTACCAAGGATAAAAGATTGTATGCAAATGCATATATAGCATACTCTTCATTTGGAAAGAGAATATTAACGAACTGACGATCAAGTGTCAGAATAAATGTTGCGCACAAATTAGCGAACAATAATGGAAAGCCTATTTTTGAAAGATGGATAATCTGTATCTTTGTATTATTTAACGAAAGTGATTCTCCCCAAATAATTTCTTTATAGATGATTGCATATCCAATCGCTATGAACACAAATCCCAGTGTGCTTAGTACAACATAATACCTATAATCGACCAGTTCTTTTGTTACAAAGAACAGCCCGACCATTATGATGCCTCCTAGGACTTTCATAACAGACTGTATTATTTTAGCTATTGAGTACTCTTTAAATCTTTGGGTAATTTGAGATATCTGTTGAAAATACCCAACTATGTTAGAAAAAAACAGATAAACCGCAATCATCAAACTGATAAACTTATAATTTGTGTCTTCATAAAAGAAACTAATAATAATGATGACCGCAACCCACATCGCATGGACAAGTATATACCATTTAAAATAGCTTCGAAACAGTTTACGGTCAAACTGGGTATAATTAAATCCCCCATACTCTAGGACAATTCCATCTATGATACCCATGCTGAACAATCCCACATAAGTGGTATATAAAGAGAATGTCTTAAAAAAACCATATCCTTCCACGGACATTACTTTGGGTATGATAAAACCAATTATTACACCAGATATAATTGTTGTAATATTACTAGCAACGACTCCCGCTATACTTTTAATTACATTCTTGCTATTTGTCATTATGATCCTCTGTCTAAGAATGGTACTATTAACATTCTCATCTGTTTTATCAAACCATTACTCTGGATTTCAAATTGGCCAATTCATGTTAAATTGTTCCAATTAAGGAATAACAATCATTCAGTATCTACGTTTGGAAATATTAATTCTCTTTGCTATTTAAGAACCCTTTCATTCATAGCATTTTGCCGTTTCCAACTATGCTATGGGGAAAGGGGCTTGCTAATATGGTCTCATCCAACCAGTTTATTACAGTCTCCAGAACCTCATGCCGGATGCCTTCAATTCATCCATACGATAGAGACTCTTTACATCAATCAATACCTTCTCTTCGTCCGGTACTTCAGGTTTGAACAAATCCTTGAGTTGCATGGTAGACATGGAACGATACTCATTGTGGCCAACGGCTACAATCACGCAGTCTGCTTTCGGAATGTCCTCAAACGGTATCACATCCACGCCGTATTCCTGCTTCGCCACAGCAACATCAGCCCAGCCATCAGTCACTACGGGATTGATCTCGTATTCCTTCAGGCGGTTGATAATGTCAACAACCTTGCTGTTACGGGTATCAGGGCAATTTTCTTTGAAAGTAATGCCGAGAATAACAACAGTGGCCTTTTTCGGTGCAAGGCCAGCTTCAATCATCTGCTTGATCGCGGCATCAGCGACGAAGGCGCCCATACTGTCGTTGACCTTTCGTCCGTTCAGGATGATCTGGCTATGATAACCAAGTTTCTCGGCAGCATTGGTCAGATAATACGGATCTATACCAATGCAGTGACCGCCAACCAGACCTGGTTTGAAACCGAGAGCATTCCATTTGGTGTTCATACCGGCGAGTACTTCATCCGTGTCAATATGCATCCGATCGCAAATCATAGCAATTTCGTTCATGAAGGCGATATTGATATCACGCTGGCTGTTCTCGACAACTTTGACAGCCTCCGCAGTCTTGATATCAGAAACCGGGAATGTCCCCGCCTTAATCACGATATCATAGACCTTTTTGATCTCACGAGCAGACTCTTCATCCATACCGGAGACGATCTTCCGAATGCTAGTCAGTGTATGTACGCGATCACCGGGATTGATACGCTCAGGACTATACCCAATTTTCCAGTCTACGCCGCACTTGAGGCCAGACTCTTTTTCAATAATCGGCACACAGATATCTTCGGTAACACCGGGATAAACTGTGGACTCAAAAACGACAATAGAGCCTGGTGTAAGGTTCTGGCCAACTGTCCGAGATGCCCCTTCAACTGGGCGTAAATCCGGCGTAGTATCGTCATTCACAGGCGTAGGAACCGCCACAATGATGAACCTTGCTTCCTTGAGTCTCGTAGGATCAGCTGTGAAATCCACAGTTGTGTTCTTGATAGCTTCGCCTACCTCGTTGGTCGCGTCAATACCATTCCGGTATTCATTTACTCTTTTCTCGTTTATATCAAAGCCGATGACCTGCACATGCTTTGCAAATTCGACAGCTATCGGCATGCCGACATACCCCAGACCAACAAGCGCAAGCTTTTCTTTGCCTGAAATAAGTCCTTGATAGATGTTATTGAATTCCATTTTCTTTCTTACTCCTTCGTTTTTTCAGTTACTTCGGTCGGCATAATACCAGCCTACAAATCACAGCGGGCGCATCGGGAGACACAGCGTCCTGAGTTCTGATGGCCATCCGTACAAAATATGTTTTTCAGAGCTTTCTCTTTTCTGTAGAATTACAGTCCACTCTACAATTGAGACGGCATCTGGAATACAAGGAATTAAAGGGCTTTCTTAATCTCCGCAATAACTAAGTCAATTTCATCTTTTGTCTTGTAAGGATCAAGAGGAAGGCTAAGAACTGTGGAGCATAATCTCTCTGTCACAGGGCAGTCAGCTAAAGAAGAATCCGTTCCTGAAAAAGCGCCTTGCTTGTGCATCGGTTTTGCGTAGTAAACCATTGAAGGAATACCCTTTTCCTTCAGCTTTGCTTGGAGTACCTTACGATCCACGCTTTCAGGCAGCTGAACAGTGTACTGCGCCCAAGAGCTATAGAAGCTTTCTTTGATCTCTGGCAGAACCAGGTCAGTGTCTTTCAGGCCATCTGTATACCAGTCGGCCACCTTGTTTACATCAGCAAGCTCATAGTCAACAAAAGCTTTAAACTTAGGAAGCAGAATAGCTGCCTGCAAGGTGTCAAGGCGGCTATTCTTTCCAAGCCGAATATTGTTATATTTAGCATTTGGATCATTGGGATTGCTTGTATCCTTACCATGCACGCAGATGGAGCGGATTAGGTCAGCCCACTCATCATTATCGGTAAAGATTGCTCCACCGTCGCCATAGCAGCCCAGGGGCTTTGCAGGGAAGAACGATGTAGTTGAAATATCACCAAAGGAGCAGGCCAGCTTTCCGTTAATACTTCCACCAAAGCCCTGAGCGCCATCTTCAAGTAGGAGAAGATCATATTTTTCACAGATGGCCTTGATTGCAGGATAATCTGCTGGAAGACCGAAAAGGTCAACAGCTACGACGGCTTTAGCCTTGTACTTGCCTTCGGTAATAACCTTCTTTACTGCTTCCTCAAGTTTAACTGGATTGATGTTATAGGTCCTCTGATCAACATCTACATAGATTGGAGTAGCACCCTCATCAGCCGGGCACTCACCAGAGGAGAAGAAGGTAAAGTCAGGAACGAATACTGCATCTCCTTTTCCAACGCCCCAAGTTCTCATGGCAATTGTTATTGCGTCAGTCCCGTTTGCGCAGGTTATACAATGCTTCACTCCCACGTACTCAGCCAGAGCCTTTTCCAACTCTTTCACTTCCGGTCCAGAGATGAAATGCGCAGAAGACGCTACCTCTATCATTGCTGCATCGATTTTGTCCTTCAAAACATCATATTGTTTTGGCAGATCTCTAAATTGCATTATTTAACCTCCTCCAGACCTTCGTCAGTCTCTCTATATTTCCGTCCGCATTTTTCACAGACGAGATCCTTTGGCAATAACTCGCCGCACTCACATGCCCAGCCTTTTCTCCTTGCCGGGACACCAAGCATTAATGCGTGTGCGGGAACATTAGAAGTGACTACTGCGCCAGCGCCTATCAATGCCCATTTTCCTATTTTGTGGCCGCAGACTACGGTTGCATTTGCACCAATAGATGCTCCTTCTTCCACAACTGTCTTCTTGTAGCCAGCATGTCCCTTTGGATATTTTGCGCGAGGCGTCAGATCATTTGTAAAGACACAGGAAGGTCCACAGAAGACATAGTCCTCCAGTTCAACTCCCTCATAGAGCGAAACATTGTTCTGTACCTTACAGCCATCTCCAACCTTGACATTGTTGGAAACATTCACGTTCTGTCCAAAGGAGCAGTTTTTACCGATTCGAGCGCCGGACTGAATGTGGCTAAAGTGCCATATTTTTGTTCCTGCTCCGATCTCAACATTGTCATCTACAACGCTGGTTGGATGTACAAAAAAATCGCTCATCACAGGCTCCCTTCACCAAATCTGCCCACAAAATCCATCGTGGAGCAACTCTCTAGAGGAAGCTTCACTGGACGATGCTCGGCAGCGGATTTATATATGGCAAGGACAAGTTCAAGAGCTCTCTTCCCTGCTTCGCCGTCAACATAGGGCTTGCGTCCAGTCTTGATGGCATCGATCACATCTGCATAGAGCGGAGTATGACCATATCCATATACGTTTGGCGGGTTCTCCGCATAAGTAGCTTTCACATGCTCCGGATCATCTAGACCATCAGCAAAATCCCAGACCTCAATAATGTTGTCGCTCGTTCCTGCAGCTTTGGCCGTGCCCTGCTGACCAAATATGTAAAGGGTCTCTTCCAGATTCTTTGGATATACATTCGTTGTTCCTTCAATAAGACCGTAAGAACCATTAGAGAACTTCACGAGAGCCATACCAAGATCTTCAGCTTCAAGATAGGGATGCTCAAGCTGGTCCGTATACGCCATAACTTCATCAATATCATCACCCATCATCCAACGGAGAAGGTCAATATTATGAATGCACTGATTCATAAGGCAACCGCCATCTTGAGCCCAAGTACCACGCCAAGGAGCTTGCTCATAGTAGCCTTTGCCGCGATTCCAGCGAACATGCGCTGCACCATGGGAAAGCTTGCCGAAGCGTCCCCCTTCGAGGGCTTTGCGAATGTACTGGATTGACTTGTTGAAGCGATTTTGATGGTTAGCGCATACAACCACGCCTGCCTTTTTTCCGGCTGCGATGATAGCGTCAGCATCGGCAATGGAAAGCGCAATGGGCTTTTCGATAATTACATTGCAGCCAGCAGCAATGCAGTTCAGAGCGATTGTGGCATGCTTGCCAGATTCGGTAGCAATTGCAACCAGCTCTGGTTTTTCTTTCTCAAGCAGTTCCAAATAATTAGTATATTGTTTCACCTCTTCTAATCCAAAATGATCCGATTTTCCCTGCATTACTCCTGGTTCGATATCACACATTGCAACAAAGTCTAGATTATTGTTTTTTGCTGCTTCAATGTGATTCGGGCTAATTCGTCCACATCCTATTAGTGCGTATTTCATCTTTCCCTCCATTGTGGTAAAACCAATGCAATTCAATCCTTTTCTGAAATCTATCCTCTCAAATAGCGTCTTGAAAGTACTTTATAGTCCAAGAATTCTTCTGCTACTTTATAAACATTTTGCTTCATTGTTTCAAGAATAGAATAATCTTCAGAAATGGCAATTAAAATCTTATAAATATCATCGGAGTTTTCAGCATACATTGCGCTATCCCCATATAAGTGCTTATATGACGGATGAGGCGCTAGCAATAAAGCACATCCATCACAAGCCGCCATCTCTGCTGTGGCTGACTGTGTTCCTGGCTGACAGTATAAATCAATAGCTCCAAGGAGATCATGTTGTTCATCCCCCTTTTTCCACCCGACGAATAACACTCTTGGTTCGTTTTCAATTATTCTCTTAAGTTCTTCGTTCTCATCAGGAATAAATCCAAAGATAATTAGCTTAAAACGATCGTCGTGTACTCTACTTAATGCATGGATAAGATCGACTGTTTTCTTGCCTCTAGTCAATTTGCCAGAATGCCCAAGAATGATCGCATCTTCATTAATACCGTACTTTTCTAATAAGCGCTTCCTATTTCTATTCCGGTCTTCATTACTGAGAAGAACACCCCCGAGCGGATAATCCTCGATCATTTCAGACGGAATGTTATACATTTTTTCCAAATATTCAGTTGATTCCAATGAAATCGATAAAAACTTGTTAACCTGAGGCAATGCCTTTTTCACAAAATATCCGTGAACACATTTATTTATAATCTTCGAGATAAAAGACCTCGAAGAGTTGTTAAAATCCTGATGTGTATCAACATAGAATAAAGTTTGGGGATTTCTTATTTTATAATTGGCTACATCCATCAACTCATAGCCACAGCAACCATGATATAAAATAGCATCTGGTTGTATTTCGTCCAACATTAGTTCAAGTCTTTTGCTTTTTTGAATTTTCTTCGTTATATAATCACTGATGATATAGTCATAGTTTATTCTAATTAGTCGTAATCCGTTTGATAAGACTATATCCTCTTCATCAACTTTTGTAAGTGCTCCATTAATATACTTTTCTGTGTTGGCAATATAAGTAACTTCATGTCCTTCTGTACAATTCATATCAGACAATATATTGTCTTGATATAGCATACCCTCCGTAAAGCAACTAATTAAACCAATATGCAAAACTCGCATCAGTTTCCTCCGTATTGATATATTTTGTAGCAATTTATTTGACTCAATAATGCCCATTAAAGCTACACTTCCATTTTTCTTCAATTCTAATTCATTATAGATTTGAAGTGGTAAGCTAAAACTGGACACAGAGGGAGTAGTATTTGGATACGACTCTGTTGTATGCTGAACACACACAAACAGAGCATCTGACAATTACTTCTCAGACAGTGGACAGGAGGCTTACTGAGGATTATTCAAACCATTTATTCTTATATACCCTAGGAAATAGAAAATATGCATATAGCTAGTGCAATGTATGGAATAATTGTTGTTAAATATTTATCGAGTATATTTGACTTGCAGTTTTACCCAATCTATCCTTTGAATCCCTAACTTTACTACTCTCTCGTACGGCACATGAAATAATCCCTAAAAAAGAAATGGCGAAAATCAATTTACAAAAAGAGATTTTCCAACCTTTTCAGGAAGAAGGGCCCAAATTTGCATAGGGAAAAGTAATTAATGGGAAAATCATCATTGCTGTTGTCTTAGTTATTTGGAAAAAATGTGTATTTTGACCGAATTAGTTGAACTCTGTTCCATATTATCTTTCTCTCTTATGTCTATAACTATTGAACCATCAAATTCTCTTTCCCCTAATTGTTATCCGTATCTTTCGATCTGTATTCTCTACAAACAGTTTAATGAGGACATACAGAAGCATAGTCATTACAAAGTCTAATATATAATGATTTCCAATAACTAGACTGCCCTTTACTAGAAATTTATAAAAAGCAAAAATGAGAAGCAAGTCGCTGATGTTATAAGATTTTTTTCTTATTATCCTTCCCATAACATATGAAATAAAGCTACCCATTATAATGATTCCAGGAATTCCCCAATCAATATAGAAGTATCCCACAAATGTGTAGAATGCTCGAACCCATACATGGCCAAATTCTATGGGATTTAGCTCATGTCCGAATAGATAGCTAAGCGCGTACTCACCATAGTGGAATCTTTCAAGTGATTGTACTGCGCCATTAAAAACCAAGGGCGGTTGACCAAAATACGTTAATACAGAATCCCATGCACCAGCATTTGTAAACCTTGAAACAGTCACATTAATTATGTATGGCACAAGCACAGAAACAGCGCCTATTCCTATTACAATTAATGCTTTTTTACCTAATTGATTTATATTGGGGAAGAAAAAAAGACTTAATCCAGCAAATATCATTGCATATTCAAAAACCATACCTCTTGCTGATACGTATAATGCAATCATCCCGTTGGAAAGGAAATATACTGTTATTGCTACAAATGACAGTTTTATATGCTTTTTCTCTCGAAGAAATAGAAATGCCATTATAAGACACAGTAATGAAGTATAGTTTGATATTTGTGTGGCAAGGTAGAAAACAAAGTTGTAGTAATAAAACTCTCCTTCCCCTCCCAAACCAAACGATCGATAGTTTCCAGCTAAATCGCCAGACTTAATAATGCTAATTACGGTTGCTGCATAATTGATAATGCATAGTATAGAACAAATTATATATACTATGAGCAAAAACTTATAACGATCATCAATATCCTTGACTACTTTCCCAGAGTTAAGTACTTTTCTTGTGCACAGAAAAGGTTTAAATGTTATAGCATACGCAATCAGCAATAGTATAAATGGGTATAATTTCAGATCCGACATGTAAATACTACACCAGGTAAGCCGTTCCTCTTGACATGTAAAAATCGAAATTCCACCAATGGTTGTATATAACACCAGAATTATCAGCCCAATAATGTTTATCTTTTTTCTAATGGCGTAAATTGTAAAGAATAACAATACGCTAAAATAATAAACACAAAAGTTCATCAATGTACCTCATGCGACTCTACCAATCAATAGGCAAGCTATCGCTTTGGAAGCCAATCTAGTTGATCTTCCGTTTCAAGTTTGGCATACAACTTTTCCTTATTGTTTATCAAGAGTTCTTTGTCAACTTTAGAATAATCAATCTTCAATAATTGTTCTATCAATTTGTCTGAAAATCTGTACTTAATTACTCGTGCTGGTATCCCTCCGACTATTGCATAAGGCGGTACATCTTTGGTTACCACTGCGCCTGCTCCTATTACTGCGCCTTGTCCAATGTGAACCCCTGAAAGAATAATTGCTCTACTACCAATCCAAACATCATCATCAACTACTATATCGCCTTTAGACAATCCCTCTCTTCCTTCCTTAAACACATGAGCAATAAATGGATATGTAGATATAGTTTCAGTATGGTGTTCTGCGCTAACATCAAAAATCACATCCGGACCGATAGAAACATAATTACCAATGATCAATCTATTATTCTCATTGAACAGATAAACATCAAATAGTCCATACGAATACTTTCCAACACTCACCTGATCAAAGGGGACTATCCTCATTGGAAAAGTCGAACTGTCTCGATAATACTGTTTCCATTTATACAGAAATAACTTGTATCTTATCTTGCTTATTATTCCCATAGTTTTTCACTATACTCCGTATTTTTTTCTAGCTCTTTTTATCGCTTCTAAATAGCCTAGACCATATTTCAGATCTGGTTCGAGATGATTACCTTCACCCCACTCATTCCATGACTGTATAAATATAATATTTTTTTCAGTCGGCTTATTGGAATTGTATTCTATTGCCTTTTCAGCCAAACGTTGAAAATAAATAGGCTCACAATTATGAAATATTACTTCCCTACTACCCGATCTAGGCGAATGATCCCAGTTAGGTGCAATTACAGGAAATACATCGTTCTCCTTATCTTCCTCAATTAACATTTTTTCTGCTGCTTTTCTATATTCATATACTGTCGGAAAATGGAGGATTCTCCTTTGGATCTTTAACCTTGCCTTAGTAAAAAAGCCTTGACTTTGATGAATTCTAAGCAAATTCATATCATATATGCTATCAAACCCTAGTTCTATCAATTGTTCCTTATCTGTACAGTACCTATCCCTTGCTACAAAAAATATTTTCCCAATGCCTTCTTTCTCTGCAAGTTCATTCCATTTCTTTAGCATCCATTCAACATTGGGTACTTTTAGCGGCTCATGTATACAAAAAAGAGGATGACCATTAATCGTTATATATCGATTATCTCTAAATGCAGGTAATACATCATAAAAGTGTTCAACAATATCCTCCTCACCAGGATATAATTGTTCCATAACTGTCTCTTTTCCTGCTGTATCGCTCCATTTGTTTGCGATCCAGCTGCCATTCGCCCAAGATAAACAAAAGCCTATATTAATATCTTTATTCTGTAATAATCTTTCGAATGGTTCTGCCAACAGCTTTCTTCCATTTCCAAACCAATAATGCCAGTAACAAAACGCATCAACTCCATATTCGTTTGCTAATTTGGCTTGAGCTGCAATGGTTTCTGGTAAACGCAGATCATAAAAGCCTAAATCAGCAGGAACATGTGGTTGATAATGACCCCGAAATAAAGGTTTTGCTTTAGCCACATTTGTCCACTCCGTAAAACCTTTTCCGTACCATTTGTCATTTTCAGGTATTGGATAATACTGTGGAAGATAAAAAGCTATAAACCTAGCCATAAAGGAACCTCTTTTCAAGTAAGAAATAATAAACCCATTGTAATGTGTTTATTCTTTTAAGCTTAGATACAACGAGAGATATTCAGACAAGCGAGCTTTTCTATCGAATATAAGAGCATTATTTCTGCAATTCTTCTCCATTTTTACACCTTTTAGATAGCCATCACTATTATTCTTGTCCTCTTTTTCAATATTCATAGTATCTATCAATTTGTATATTTCCCTTTTGACAATTTCATAGTCAACAGAAAAGGAATCTTGTTTTTCAACAATAACACCGATTTGTTCGGAAAATTGATTCTGAACAAGTCTTAGTGCTTCTGGACTTCCACCTGTATCATATGTTATTATTGGTGTACCACATGCCATTGCCTCTAAGTTTGTTGTTGGAAATACATCCTCATAAGTAGGATTAAAAAAGATATCCGCAGTAGAATAAATAGCTGCTAATTCACCTATATCACTAGTCCGTTTAAGCTTTTTAATTGATGATGGCAGCTTTTTTATTTGTTTATCTGTTAGACCGACAATGATGAATTGCGCTTCAGGCATCTTTTCAGACAAAATGGCGAAATCCTTGATCCCTTTCTTTTCTGTCCATTCACTAGCAACACCAAGAATAAGAGGTCTATTATCCAACCCGTATTTTGTTCTGATTTTTCGTTTTATTTCGTTATCAGCCGGTCGAAAGACTTCGATATCTATGCCATTATGTATTGTCTTTATTGGATAATCCTTTAAAAATGATTGCTCAACCTGCTGTTTTAACCATTCTGATGGGGTAACAATCCAGGCATCTAAGCCAGTGAATAATTCCTTTTTTCTCTTCCAGTTGCTACATGATGAATCCAGGAACTTTGTAGCTGGATAAGCAGATTTTTGTTCGCATTTATAACAACCAGTTACCCATTTATTACAGCCAACTATATCAAACCCAGCGCAGTGGCCAGTAAAAGCCCAACAGTCATGTAAAGTCCACACAAGTTTAATTTTGTTATTGCGAATATAGTTGAATAGTATCTCAATGTTTAAGTAATAACCGTGAATGTTATGTAGATGAATGATGTCTGGATTAATCTCTTGCAGTCGCTTTATTAGTTTTCTTGTTGCCGCTTTTGATGCAAAACCCGTCTTATCCGTAAGCCTTGTGTAGACGCCATGAATCTTCACTCCTAGGTCATCATCCATAAATATTTCATGATCGTTTTCTGGTTTTCGGCCTCGCCCCCAAGCCACATAAGAATCATATCCCATCTCGGTGAGAAGTCGATGAATGTTCATCATGATATTTCCTGTTGCTTTATAAGGAAATGTGTTTATCTGAACTATGCGCATCTCACAGCCCTCTTATCGCTTCTGAATACTTTCCTACGGAAACGTCCTTAGTCAAATGATCAATAAGGTATTCATGCCCTCGCTTACCCATCTCAACAAGTTCATTGCTTCCTGCATTATCTATAAACCACTTCACATCTTTTTCAATTGCTTTATAATCTCCAGGGCTCGATACCCTTCCACACCCAATTTCATTTATAAGCATCTCAACCTCAGAGCCCGGTTCCAGTACACCTAATACCGGTTTGCCAACCCCCACAATCCCATAGAACTTACTTGGGCAGGAAATTCCTTTAATGCCCTTTGCATTCACGCACCAGTGTACGTCAGCAGCGTTCAGGCTGAAGATAAGCTTGTCTTTGTCTTGGTATGGAATAAAGACAGTGTTATCCAAACCATGTTCTTTTACATACAGCACCAGTTTATCAAGGACTGATCCCGCTCCAACGAGAGCAAAGATTACATCCCGACCATCAGGTGTTTTTACTCCCTTAAACCGTTCTATGACCTTAATAAGTCCTTCAAGGTCATAATACAGACCGATATTACCGCTGTACATAATTACAAACTTGCCCTCAAGCCCGTATTTTCCTCGGAACTCAACAACACCAGGATTATCAACGGGAAGAGGATAAATTGTTTTCTCGTCAATCCAGTTGTTAATCATTGTGTAGTCTGGCACATTCTTGCCTTTAAATCTTCCTTTCAGCGTCTCTACGAGATCCCTACCTACAGTAATGACAAGATCTGACTTCCGACAACTCCTCATGTCCAACCACATTGCCACCTTCATTACTGGTCTCATTTTAAGGTATCCGGTAGCCATTATTTGCTCTGGATTAAAATCTTGTATACAATAGATGAATCTTGGATGCTTGCCGCCGTCTGTCTTCAGCTTTTGTTTTCCATATACACCAAGCATTCCGCCTATAATGGGTGGCTGACTTATCGTAAACACATAGTCAAAGCGTCCGAGATTTCTTGTTACCTTCCTTGCATTGTAATAATATGCAATAAGATTCTTAATACGACTAACTTTATTACTTTTACTAAACTCCGGTACAGAAACACGAATAACCTTTACACCATTAATCGTTTCGGTAAATATCTTTTTCTTTTTATATTTTTCATCAATCTTCCCAGTATATGAAGGCACCGTACAAATAACAGTAACATCAAATTCATCCTTCATGCCTTCTGCCTGGTCTTGTAGTATTTGTCCAGTTGAAGCCACATCAGGAGCATAATAGTGGGCATATATTAACAATCTCTTTTTACTCACAGTTATGTTTCCTTTTCACAAATGTATTTAATAATCTCTATGATTATTTCCTTATAATCATGTGGACTCCATAAACAACAGCTACAGCCGCCCAAACACCTATGAAGTCCTTTATCAAATCCATCAATCCGAACTCCCTCGTTGGTAAAGCAATCTTTATGACTTCATCAAGAAGTCCGAATCCGCTTCCAATTACTCCCGGAAGCCAAGCTTTCCATCTCATGTTCAATCCGAACACGGCCACAGCAATTCCGACAATGAAGTATTCAACATAATGGACATCACTTCGGAAATGAACAGAGTCACCTTCATATCCAACCCACTCTCTAACAGTCTCACTAAGGCGGATTGTCTGTGTAGGCCCTTGGAATGACAAAAACAGTACTCCGCAGACTACCAATAACAGAAGAGATATTGTAATTTTCTTCAATTCATTTTTCCCTTTTATCTTCCACACTTGTTACGTTAACTTCGGTCTTCCATGCAAAAAAAGTTTCTTTCCTCTGCTCATTCTTAGAAGAAATTGGGTTTCTGGCTTATTCTGCATTGTTACCTTCAATTCTGAGGCTGACTTGCATCACTTACAACACAGAGATTCTGCATCTGCTCCATACAAACTATGATACATATTTGTTTTTGAAAAGAAGCTTATGTGCATTCATCATAGTACTATAGGTCAATCGAAAAAAGTTTTGATCTACACAATCTTCAAAGCGAGCGTCTCTTAGTTTGTATTCATCCTCTATCTATGTTTCCCGTACCGTTCTTCAAGACTATATTTGACCTTGTCATGAACATCAATGGCCTGCCCAATCTGAACTTCAATGAGCGTCATCTCAGTATCAGCTATGATAGTATGTCTGCAGCCTGCTGGAAGTCTAAGCATCAAACCTGGCTTCACCATGATCTCCGCATCATCAATAATAGCTCTTCCTTCACCACTAACAATCGTCCATGTTTCATCACGATGCGCATGACTGTGGTAATGCATGCGATGGCCAGGCAGTAGATTTACTTTAATGGTCAGAGATTCCTCTTCAACATCGAGTACCGTATAGTTGCCCCAGCTCTTCTCAGCAAACATGATTTGCTGATCAATAGAGTCTACATATGGCTTAATGTAACTGCTTTGCTCCTTGTCGCAGACTAAAATACCTTCTGGAGACGCAGAAATTACTACATTCTTTAACCCCATAGCAAGGACTGGGATGTTCAGCTCATTTACGATATGTACATTATCACAGGTATCATTGAGAATGCCTTTACCTACGACAGGCTCAGTCATTGCTTCAGTAAGCGTATTCCAGGTGCCGAGATCTTTCCATTCCCCAGAATAGTACATAACGCGCAAGCTAGTTTCATGTTCTACAACAGCGTAGTCGAACGAGATCTTCTTCAGCTGCTCGTATCTTGTATACAAGGTAGTATAATCTGAAGTCCCAAATTGCTCTTTTGCTTTATTCAAGACGTATTTTAGCTTATACGCAAAGACTCCGCCATTCCAAAGAGCTCCTTGGGCAATATACTCCTTGGCTTTCTCTTCTGTGGGCTTCTCTGTAAAGGTAAAAAAGACCTTCCCATTCCTGTCAACCGCAGGTTTAATATACCCATACTTTTCAGAAGGATAAGTCGGATGGATGCCCATCAGCACGAGATTCTGTTCGCCTTTCATTGCCTCCGCATATAAACCTTGTACACAGTCAAAATAGGTAAGGTCTACAAACGGATCAACGGGGCATACTACAACAGCCTCCTCCTCGCTGATACTTTTTATATCATGTAGATAGGCTGTAGCTAAGGCGATAGCAGCAAAGGTATCCCTCCTGCACGGCTCAACGCTAATCCCAACATCCGGCCCCAGCTGATTATGGAGTGCTGACACTTGAGACTTGGACGTTGCAATGGTCACAGTAGCGTCCGGATCAACGGACTTAATCTGACCGTAGATGCGCTGTACCATAGACTGCAATTCACCGTCTTCTTTTTTGAAGATCTTGATGAATTGTTTGGAACGAATGTCATTGCTTAAAGGCCAGAGACGTTTTCCGGAGCCGCCAGAAAGAAGAATAATGTTCATTGTGATTTTCCTCTCGCAGATGCGAGCGTAGATGGAATAACAGAAACCTGCGAATATTATCTTTCTGCCCGCATTGGATTGTTCAGGAAGTCCTCATAAGCAAGACGAATGCCGTCTTCAAGCTCAGTCATATAGGTCCATCCCAGTTTAGCTGCCTTACTGACGTTTAACAGCTTACGGGGCGTACCGTTCGGCTTGGAAGGATCCCACTCAATCTTTCCTGTATATCCCACAACCTTTGCAACAAGCTTTGTCAACTCTTTGATAGTAAGCTCTTTACCGGTTCCAGCATTAACGGTTTCATTGCCGCTGTAGTTGTTCATCAGGAACACGCACAGATTGGCAAGGTCATCGACATACAGAAACTCTCGCATGGGCGAGCCATCACCCCAGCATGTTACACTCTCCTTGCCTTCTATTTTCGCCTCATGGAACCGGCGAATCAGTGCAGGCAACACATGGCTATGCTCAGGGTGGTAGTTATCATTAGGACCATAGAGGTTGGTAGGCATTACTGAGATATAGTCGGTACCATACTGAGTATTCAGATACTCACAGTACTTGAGACCACTGATCTTTGCCAGTGCGTAAGCCTCGTTTGTCTGCTCCAAAGCGCTGGTCAGTAGACAGCTTTCTGGCATTGGCTGAGGAGCCATCCGCGGGTAAATGCAGGATGAACCAAGAAATTCAAGCTTCTTGCAACCATTTTGCCAGGCAGCGTGAATGACGTTCATCTCCAAAATCATATTGTCATACATGAAGTCTGCCTTGGCAGTAGCATTGCCTATAATGCCGCCTACTTTTGCAGCGGCTAAAAACACATACTCCGGTTTCTCAGCAACAAAAAAAGCTTCAACCTGATCTTGACGGGTTAGGTCAAGTTCTTTATGTGTCCGAGTAATGATGTTGGTATAACCCTGCCGATTCAGTTCCCTGACAATTGCAGAACCAACCATCCCACGATGGCCAGCCACATATATTTTTGCGTTTTTCTCCATCATATTATTCAGCCTCTTTCATTGCTCGCTCACGCTTCGCCAGTTTCCGGTCATGCTCGGCCATGATACGAACGAGCTCTTCATAGGAGGTCTTCTGCGGATTCCAACCAAGCATCGTCTTCGCCTTCGTGGGGTCGCCCCAGAGGTTGTCCACATCAGTAGGGCGGAACCATTGCGGATTCACGCACACCAGCATCTTACCGGTTGTAGCATCATAGCCCTTTTCTTCAACGCCCTTGCCCTCCCAGCGAATCATGATGCCATTAGCAGCAAAGGCCTTCTCCGTGAAGTCACGAACCGTGTGCTGTTCGCCGGTAGCAATAACAAAATCTTCAGGCTTTTCTTGCTGCATGATGAGCCACATGCACTCGACGTAATCTTTAGCATAGCCCCAATCCCGAAGAGAATCCATATTGCCGAGTTCCAGGTGATCCTGCAGCCCTTCCGCAATGCGTCCCGCAGCCAGAGTGATCTTCCGAGTCACGAAGGTCTCACCGCGGCGTTCCGACTCATGGTTGAAGAGAATGCCATTGACGGCAAACATCCCATAGGCTTCCCGATACTCTTTCGTAATCCAGAAGCCATACTGTTTGGCAACAGCATAAGGGGAATAGGGGTGAAAAGGGGTCGTCTCTCGCTGCGGAATCTCCTCTACCTTGCCATACAGTTCGGATGTGGATGCCTGATATACCCGCGTCTTCTCAGTCAATCCAAGAATGCGCACTGCTTCAAGAATTCGGAGCACACCGATTGCGTCTACATCCCCAGAATACTCAGGCACATCAAATGAAACCTGGACATGGCTTTGTGCAGCAAGATTATATATTTCATCTGGTTGGGTTAAATTGATGATGCGAAGCAAGGAAGAACTGTCACACAGATCTCCATCATGAAGTGTAAGTCTGTCTAACAGATGCTCAATACGTCCCAGATTAGTGATCGAACTGCGACGATGAATGCCGTGCACTTCGTAACCTTTTTCAAGAAGCAATTCTGCAAGAAAAGATCCATCTTGGCCTGTTATACCAGTTATTAACGCTTTTTTCATATCGATAGCTCCTGATCCCAGTTTAGATTTACATTCATCGTATCAGATAGTATCCTAATACTATTATATCTAATTGTATAATATCTATTTCTTTAGTGTTCACATTTATTCAGCAGCATCAGAATTGAACTGACACACCATATGGTGTTTCCAAAATTGCTGATAGGAAAGCAGGAGGAGAATATCTCCTCCTGCTTAAGTCAATATATTAGTGTGTCTTCATCTCATTAAGGTTAGTACATCCTTTAAAAGCTCTGCTCCCAATAATCGAAATAGTATTAGGAAGATCTATAGATATCAATGCAGTGTTTCCTTCAAAGGCACCAGTACCAATCTTGGTAACTGTACATGATATTCCTTCAACTTCGACCGTCTGAGGAATAAACACACTCTGAGCAGATCCGTTATAAGATTTCACCGACAGAGATCCATCAGGCAGTTTCTCATAGGTTATATCACCAATCACAATCGAGGAATTAAGCACCTTGCATACCGGGCTCTCATAAAATGTTCCGTCTTTGCCGACTACAATGCATTTTACAACATACTTCATTCGTCCTTCATTCAAGACAAAC
>OCTW013425087.1_pt1 | contig 38058 bp, 48 predicted proteins | sample 1539671 | NCBI WGS metagenome assembly OCTW01 (sample SAMN02144230, study PRJEB22623) | gut metagenome | biome: sheep rumen | host: Ovis aries | place: New Zealand
ACTAGCTAAACTTAATGTAACTGATAATACCATTTTCTATAAAATCTAATTTGTCTTCTTATTTCCAGTTTCTGCTTTCAATTCGGGAAAAAGCGACTGAATTATTCAGCCGCTATTTGATCAAGATACTGGGAAAACAACGTGAGTCCCTTTTCTACTTTTTCTGGTAAGCTTGTAAAGCCAAAACGCAAATGGTATTCCATGTTGAAACATGATCCCGGCACAAAGAAAACACCATATTTCTCTTGCAGTTCAATACATAGCTTGTTTGAAGGATAATCGAGATGATAATGCAAGAAACATACCGTTCCATCATCAGGAATAACACAAGTTATACGCTTTTCTTTCTTTAGCCATTCTTGAAGAATCATTTTATTTTTTTCGACAATCTTTCTATTCTTATTGAGAACAGCTTCTTTATTTTCTAAGATGACCCTCGTCATATAGTCAGAAAATGCTCCAGTAGAAATCATTGTATAATCTCTACGATAATTAATCGCTTCAATGACATCTTGTGGACCTTTGATCCAGCCAAGTCTGAGTCCTGCAAAGGAATAGAGCTTAGCAAGAGAGTTTGTAGAAATGCCCTTTTCATAAATATCTGAAATAGCTGGTTCGGGATTTTGACTTAGCCCACGATAGATTTCATCAATTAAGATATAACAATCATATTGTCTTGCCAGTTCCACAAGTTCTTCTAGAAATGCTTTCTTGAGTACTGTACCAGTTGGATTATTTGGTGAATTCAGACAAAGCATTTTGGTTTTTTCATTCATAGCCGCCTTAAAATCTTCAATCGTAGGTTGCCAGTTATTTTCTTCTTTAAGCTCAATGAGGTCATACGTACACCCAATTGATGCTGGATAACTATAGAATTGCTGATAACCTGGGGTAAGCGCCACAATATGATCACCTGGTTCAAGCAATGTCATCATCACATGGTGATTAGCAGCTACTGCGCCATTGGTGATTGTGATATGATCTCTTGTGCCCTTCTTATACATTTTAAGAATTTCATCTTTAAGCGCATCACTACCAGTAATTGGACCATAATCAAAGAGAATCTGTCTGATATCTTCAGACAGATCCTTATGAATGAGTTCTTCTAGATCTTTGATGGTCATTGGCTTAACACATGTATCAGCAAGATTATAAAGACAATCACCTTCATGATCAGTCATCCAGATTTCCGTATCAAACTTTGATAATTTCATTATTGATGCATAACCTTACTTAAGAATAGCTGGGCACGTTCACTTTGTGGATGGCTGAAGAATGCCTTAGCTTCATTCTCTTCCACAATGTGTCCATCTTCAAGGAAAACAACACGATCAGCTACGGTACGTGCGAAGCCCATTTCATGTGTGACAATGATCATTGTCATGCCCTCCTTGCCAAGTGACTGCATAACTTCAAGGACTTCTTCAACCATTTCAGGATCAAGAGCACTTGTTGGTTCATCAAAAAGCATAATATCAGGATTCATGCAAAGACTTCTAGCAATGGCTACACGCTGCTTCTGCCCGCCTGATAATTTATTAGGATATTCATCACGTTTTTCGGCTAAGCCAACACGTGTTAAATAACGCATGGCTGTCTCTTCTGCCTGTTTTTCATCAATCTTCTTGACTCTGATCTGCGCTAAAGTCAAGTTTTCTAAAACTGTCATATTAGGAAAGAGATTGAAATGCTGGAAAACAAAGCCCATCTTTAAGCGTTGCTGATGATATTTAGCAGCATTCTTCTTATCATACTCTTCGCCTTCAAAATAAATCTTTCCATTTTCCGGTGTCTCAAGACCATTGATGGCACGAATCAGTGTTGACTTACCAGAGCCTGATGGGCCAAGCAAGCAAACGATCTCACCTTTAGAAACTTCTAAAGAAACATCATCAAGTGCTTTTAGAGAACCAAATTGTTTTGAAATATGTTCTACTTTAATCATTGTTGTATTAGACACTTCTTGCTAACCTCTTTTCTAGCTTTCTTGCAAAATATGAAATCGTTAATGTCATAATGAGATAATAGAAAATGGAAATTGTTTCTGGTGTCATATAATCATAGTAGATATTACCAATCTTATTGGCCTGGCCAAAGAGTTCAAGAGCACCAATTGTCATAAGCAATGATGAATCCTTAATCAAAGTCACGAATTCCCCAACCATTGAAGGAATAGCAAGTCTGAAAGCCTGTGGCAAGATGACAAAGCGCATCATATCCGTACGCGATAAGCCAAGTGTTTCGCAAGCTTCTTTCTGTCCTTTGTCCACACCATTAATGCCCCCACGAATATATTCAGCCTGATAGGCCCCAGAGTTTAAGCTCAGGGCTATAAGACCAACAATAACAGGATTGATTCTGACACGATGTCCTACAATCAAGGAAATGACAATAGGAACAACCGTAAAGAGATACATAATCTGAACAAGCATTGGTGTACCTCTAAAGAATTCTACATAGATGTTGGCAATAATATGACAGATCTTCTTTGTTGAAAAACGTAGTAAAGCAATTAAGATTGCGATTGCCAAACCGATTAAAAGAGAACCTGCTGCCAGTCCTAATGACAGCAGAGCCCCTTTAAGTAAGATTAATAAATTTTCTAATGTTACAACTTTACTGAACGCTGGAAACATTGAATTCCTCCTTTAAGGATTAAGCCTTGTAAGCTTTTAAGCCATATTTGTCAGTTAATGTCTTATAATCATCACTAGACATGAATTTCTTTAAGCCAGCATTAACAGCTTTGATTAAATCTTTATTACCCTGTTTAGCAATGATGTAGTTCTTTTCATCTAATAATGACTGATCAAGCACTTTGTATGCACCATTTTTTGCATATTCATTAGCAACCGCTAAGTCAACGATAATTGCATCATACTGACCAGCAGTTAAAGCAGGGAAGATCTGCTGAGCATTCTTGACAGTTGAAACCTGAGCACCTTTGACTGATTTAGCAGCTTCTTCGCCAGTTGCGCCTGCCTGAGCAGCTAGCTTCTTGCCTTCAAGATCTTTAGGTGAATTAATAGCTGAATTCTTTGCGACAACAGCGACCTGAGCAGTTGCAGTATATGGATTAGACCATTCTACTTTTCTCTTCTTGTCATAAGTGAAACCTGATACTCCTAAATCAACCTGATCAGCCTGAATCTGACTGATGATGTTATCAAAGCTCATCTGATTCCAATGGAACTTATAATCAGTATCCTTTGTATCCATGGCCTTATCAAGATATTTCACCATATCAGCATCAAAGCCAACAATATTACCTTTCTTGTCCAATGATTCATATGGTGGATAGTCTGGAGAAGTAGCAATTTCTACAGTCACAACTTTCTTGCCATTTGATGTCTTATCGCCTGAAGCACCACAGCCAACTAAACCAACAGCAACAACACCAGTTAAAGCAATTGTTAATAATTTCTTTGTTTTCATAATCTTTATCCCCCTACACTTTTAACTCAATAACGAAAAACGTCTCTTGCATATGCAAGAGACGTAATAAGTACGCGGTACCACTCTTCTTGATTCCTTAGAATCCTCTCTATCCTTAAGGCGGAAAACCTTTTGCCCTACTCATTCAGGCAAACCTTTCAGAAGTGCGGTTCATCATGCTCTCCCTCCTAGTCTTTCACCACCACTAGGTCGCTATAAGCCTCAAGCAGGACTACTCTCTTCGTCACTAAGTTTGTTTATTTACGAATATAATAAACATGCATTTTGCATTTGTCAACAATTAAAACGCAAATTTATCCAAGAACGCATTAATCTTGCTAGCAATCTTATTTGTAAGCTCAATAGTGCGATTTAATGTTCGCAAATTTATTTCAGCTTCATCAAGTTCCTTATTCACTTCCTGAATTTCATCCAGATATCTTGAACATGTTGCATGAAATTCCTCAATATCACTATGCAACATGAAGCATTTGACAGTGATATAAAGGCATATTGCAGCCCCAATCAGGGCTAAAATACTTAATAACGCCTGCATATCTTCTCCTCCAGCTTTTAATCATTAAATTCTTCCACTTCATCAGCCATTGTGAAATCAGCAATATTCTCATCTCCATTACTAGCTTCTAATGAATCAAAGAATTCCTTTTGGATTTTCTTGAGTTTCTTTAGCGATAGCCCATTCTCCTGATATGCCGTGAAGATTGTTTCAAACATTCGGTTTGCCCCATAGCTAACCCCTTGCTCAAAGCCTTCGCTCTTTCCTTCAAGATAGCCACTTTCATAAGCCTTGTTATTCATATCTTCACCTTCTTTAAGCTCAGTATATCGAAAGGTGTAAGATGTTCAAACAGATTACTCGTTTTTTTCAAAAATCATATATTTTCTATGATCGTTAACTTTTCCTTGACAATTTCTTTACCAAAGGCATTCAATTCTCCAAGATGAATATTCTTATTCTTGCCATGGTAATCACTGCCTCCGCTTATAAGCAAATGATACTTATTAGCAACATTTTCTAAAAATGCCACCTCATCTTGATTATAACGCGAATAATAGACTTCAAGTCCTTCAATCCCTGCATCAAGTAAAAAATGCAGTTGTTTATAGAATCGTTCTTCACTCATCCTTTTAACATTTTCACCGCCCAATGGATGTGCCCAGATCACCCTTCCTTTAGCCGCCTTGATTGCTTTAATCGCACTTCTTGCATCCAGACGGTCATTTTCTTGAGGACAACCTGATAAATAAGTATTGATGGCTTCCGTAATTGTTGAGCCATAGCCATTCTTTATTAAAGCACGGGCGATATGCGGCTTTGCAGCAATCTCCAAGCTTCTTAGATCATCAATATCTTCTTCTTTTAAGATAACGCCTTGTTGCTTTAAATAACCGAGGCGCACTTCTAACTTATGCTTGCGCAAAGCTTCTCCTTTTTGAATGGCTTCAATAAGCTCTTCATTCGTTTCATCAAAGCCATAGCCAAGAACATGTGCCTGTCGTATTGGTGTAATTGTTGAAAATTCAATGCCATTGATAAAAGTCATATCTTGTTGTACATGTTCTCTTATTATAGCATTGCCTTTAATCGTATCATGATCAGTCAAGCTAAAAGTAGTGATATGTGCTTCTCTTACATGCTCCAGCAAAGTTAATGGATCATCACTGCCATCACTACATGTTGAATGCATATGTAAGTCAATATGTGAATAGCTCATATTAGCCTCTTTTTACCTGAACTTCAAGATGAGGAACTTTCCGACATTTTACACCTGCGGCCTTTAAGATACGCTTTGAAGCGATATCACCAGGAGTATTCTTGTATTTTTCATCTTCATAGATAATTTCTTTAATTCCTGCCTGAACAATAGCCTTTGCACATTCATTGCATGGAAATAAGGAAACATAGAGGCGACAGCCATGTAGGTCAGATGTAGAATTAAGAATGGCATTTAATTCTGCATGCACAACATAGGCATATTTAGTCTCCTCTAAAGATCCACTTCGAACATCCCAAGGCATATGACTATCTTCCGATCCCCATGGCATGCCATTGTAGCCAACTCCAACAATACGGTTATTCGTATTCACAATACAGCATCCTACTTGTGTATTAGGATCTTTTGAACGTAAAGCTGAAAGCTTAGCGACTCCCATAAAGTACTCATCCCAGGATAATACTGTATTAGCCATTATTCTTCACCTGTCTCAATTCTTCAATCTTCTCTTCAAAATAATCTGGTAGTTTTGCTTCAAAAAGCATTTGTTCTCCTGTTATTGGATGCTTGAAGCCAAGAATCTTTGCATGAAGATACTGTCCATGGCTTGTGTCATCCGAACGTCTGCCATATTTTGGATCACCATAGACCGGATAGCCGATATATTGCATATGCACACGAATCTGATGTGTTCTTCCTGTTTCTAGACGACATTCAATTAAGGTCATATCATCAAAACGTTCTAGAACTGTAAAGTTGGTGATTGCTTCTTTAGCATTCTTGTCAGTAACTGCCATTTTCTGTCGATCATCAGAATCACGGCCAATTGGTGCAACAATACGTCCCTTATTATGAGGGATGACACCATGGACAAGGGCTACATAACGTCTAATGACACTATGTTCTTCAAGCTGTGCAGATAAGGAGCGATGTGCCTTATCATTCTTCGCAACCATTAAGAGTCCGCTTGTTTCCTTATCGATACGATGGACAATACCTGGACGGTTAACACCATTAATGCTGGATAAATCATCACAATGATAAAGAAGAGCATTCACAAGCGTACCGGAATAGATTCCAGCACTTGGATGAACAATCATACCTGATGGCTTATTAACAACAATAACATCATGATCCTCATAGACAACATCAAGAGGAATGTTTTCTGGTGCAATTGTTGTATCAACTGGATCAGGAATTGTAACATTAATCACTTCATTAGGCTCTACCTTGCGACTTGCCTTGACAGGCTTATCATCGATACAGACACAACCTTCTTTAATCCAGTTCTGAAGTGTTGTTCTGCTTTCATCTATGAAATGCTTTTGTAGAAGCTTGTCAATACGCATACCCTTTTCTTCTACTGTGGGTGTGATTGATTGAATTTCCATTGTTTATATTCTCCTATTAATAAATCAATAATGATCAAAAACATCCCAATCACCACGCCCATATCCGCTACATTAAAGATTGGGAAATCATAACCAAAAATAATAAAATCAATAAAATCGCGCACATATTTAAAAATAACACGATCATAAAGATTACCTAATAAACCAGCAAAGACAAGTACAAGCCCATATCGGAAAATCGCCTGGTCTTCATTAGAGTGTAAAAAATAATAGATAATGGCTATCGCTGCAATAATTGTAATGACATAGAAGAATTCTATATGTCCCGCAAATATACCCCAGGCTGCACCTGTATTATGGATATTTGTGAAATAGAAGAAGTTCTCAATAAGCTCATAACTTGCTCCTACTTTCATTTGATGATTGACGATTGTTTTGGTAAGAAGGTCACCCCCAAGAACAACTAAAATAGTTAATAAATATAGTATTTTATTACGATTAGATATTTTCATATTTATCTCCTTCGTGACTATTATAGAGGGTTCATAAAAAAAACTCAATTCAATATAGAATTGAGTTATATGACATAAAGCAAAATTGTCAGGAAATGACATAATGCACCAATAAGAATCCATATATGCCAGATAGAATGCATATATTTCTTTGTATCCCCTAGCTTATAGAAAATACATCCAACCGTGTAGGCAACTCCTCCAGCAACAAGCAAGATAATACCATTAAGTGCCATATGACTTAATAATAAGTTGAACTTAAATACGATGCACCATCCCAACCCTAAGTAGCAAATCATCGAGAATACTTTAAAGCGTTCAATATCGATGGAATTCAGGACAATACCTAAAATAGATATACCCCAGACAATAGCCAAGAGTGTCCATGCCCAGAATGGATCAGCTTCTCGAATCGTTACAAGCAGGATAGGTGTATATGTTCCTGCAATCAAGACGAAAATCGTATCATGGTCCATAATCTGGAATACTTTTTTTGCGATTTGATGCTTAGGACTAATGCCATGATAAATTGATGACATTGTAAAAAGAATAATCATGCTTAAGCCATAGACAATACTGCCTGCCAATGCATAGCCATCATGGTGAATAGCTGAAAAGATGACACAGAGCACTAAGGCAACAACGCCCATTGCCCCACCAACTATATGGGTCACCATATTGAAGATTTCTTCACCTTTTGTATAGCTTGGCAAGACTCTATCTTTAAGTTTTGTTCGTTCCATACTATCGCCTCCTGGACGTAGGATAACACTTTTAATATTCAATGTCAATACATCTCGTATTCAATACTAGATGATATATTATTCAAACTTAGAATTAATATAAAGCATCTCTTCATCGTAGGTATTAAGTGAGACTTTCATCCATTTTGTATCTAGATAATCTTGAATGATATCAAGAATCATATTGATATCTTCATTATTTTTTCTCATCAGCCTCAAGCCACATGTAGCACAACCAGAATATGTATGAACTTCACTTAGCATATGATGGTCTCTTAGGCTCTTATTAATTTCAAGAACCATTTTCATATCAACCTGACTTGTAAACATACACTCACCTCGCAAATAATCTATCGAAGAAATATGTCCTGAATATGACCATAAGAAAAGATGGAATCCTATATCCCATCTTAGAATAAAGCACTTATCAATGTAAGAATGGCTAGACCACCTTGCATAAGCAGAATTTTTGGATTGCTTGTAAAAGCACCATACAGTGCCACAAGAATAATATAGCCCATCAAGATCATAATGGCTATCTTACTAGTAAAAACGAATAATGCCAATAAAATCAAGATACTGATTAAGCCATTATAAACGCCCTGGTTCTTAAATAGTGTCTTCACTGAATCTCTTGATAGTTCTTCTTTTGACATTTGGAAAACCTGGCTTGTCTTATCGCTTGTTGTTGCGAAAGTCTCCAAATACATAATATAGAAAAATTCTAAAGCAACGAATACGGCTAATATTTCTGTAATTATACTCATAAATAATCTCCTTAACGTGTCCTCAGTATAACACAATTCTAATATATTGCAAACAATATAATTTTATAAAATATTACCAGCTCGTCTTATGTTCATCAGTGACTTTCTTGCCATCGAACAGATAGAAATCCACAAGCTGTACATTTCCTGACCCACTTTGTCTTTCTAGGACAATCTCTCGTTGACCGTTTTTCATGCCATTGTCATTAAGCGTATAGGAATATGTTTTGCCATTGTCTTCTTTTTGCCCTATCTGTGCATAGATATTGCCCTTTGCATCATATAAATATTCTAACTGCATTTGATCAAGTGGGCTATCTTGTTTTATGAAATTATAGACAGCTAGAATAGCTTGCTTGTTGTCAATAGGGTCATTCTGTGTGGTTGGTGCAGGTTCTGTTTGTGTTTCTTGAGATGGTACACTTTGCGTCATTTGTTTATTCTGAGTAGATTTTCTAACTGGCAAGTTTGCTTTTAAGAAAAAGAGACCATCCTGGCTATAATAGTAGTTTTTTGTAGTAGTATAACCGTTGTCATTGGTGATTTCATAATACTTCCATGAGGCATACGTATTTTGTGCAGGATTCGCAATCTTTCTTTCCTTAACATCATTAAGAAAGAGAGAAGCAACACCATAATATGTGCATACCACCAGTACAACAAGCATCAAAATAACACTTATTATGAAATGGATTGCTTTATGCAATGTTGAAAGCTCATGATTCATTTTGCGAACTTGGTAGGCCTTATAAAGCACAAATCCTGATAGTAAAACAAAAAACAAATAGGCAATCAAAGAGGCATACAAGGCATATCTTGGTCTTAATATCCATCTTGTATTTAATTGCGTTGACAAACCATGAAAGAAAATGAAATGAAAGATCATCAGCCCTAAAATAAAAGTAAGACAGGACGGTATGTGCTTCACTACCCTTGTTCCTTGCACCATCTTGATAAGCTCATCATTTTGTTTTTCTTCAACAGCCTTTTTGACTTCTTCATCATCAGGACATTGCTCACTTTTTGACTTAATGGCATTATAGCGAACAAGAGGATCATGGCTGTCCTGATTGAAAAGCACACTTAAAACAACCTGAAGGAAATAATAGAGTTTTTGTTGGTTCGGATTCAAGTTTTCTATTACAATCGAGTGAAGTATTTCTTGCGCCTTTCCATGATGTCCTAAGAGAAGTTCATCTCTTGCCATCAAAAGTAATCCATATGTCTTAAGCTTCTTATTTCTCTTATAGACCTTATGCGATAATAGTGTCACATAGGCAAGATGTTCTTCATTAGATAACTTCATGCTTTTATTTCTAACATAGGCATTTAAGGTTAGAATACAGAACACTTCGAGCACAAGCCATGAAAAGATTACAACACTTACCCCCAGTGTATTGATTGCCTGAAGCATTTGTGTTTTTAGAAACAAGAAAATAACACAGATACTAAGTATGATAGCTGTAATAATTCTCCCTGCTTGATATATGATAAATAATGTTTTACCTTTCATCTTTAAAGAAATCCTCCTCCCCCATTATAACAAAAAAGTGGCCTGATGAGACCACTTCATGATTATTCTGCGGCATTTGGCTTGTTTTGATAATTAATTTGCTGATCTTTGACAAGCTCATAGGAAATTGTTGAACTGCCATCAAGATCTTCATTATGCATATCGACAGCACTGATCTGGCTATTCTCGTATGTCGTATAGTAGTAAATGCCCTTATCCGTATTACAACAGCTTGAATAAATCGTATATTCACAAATAGGTGTGCCATCATCTTCATAGCTTAAACGGCAACATCCTTTTTGCTGTTCTACTGAGCCAAGAATCTTGAAGAACTGCGAAATGCTAGCACTTTCACTATCACCAGAAATGGAATTCATCTTTGTGAAAGCTACCTTGACAAAACGTGATGCCGATGACAGGTCACCAGGAATGCCAAATCCACCCATTCCTCTCGAGTAGGCATTAAACTGAACACCCTTAGCTAACTTGTTTTCTGGAACATCAGCTGAAGCATTCATATAGTCAGCTAAATGTAAGAGATGGTAATCAAATGTTGGATTATTTGTCATGACCCCGACAGGATTATCATAAATTTTACCACCATTGACAGTCTGTTCAAAAACGATTGTCTGATTCTTATCAGCAATCATCCAATGCAATGGTGATGGCTGAAGCTCTTTGCTGAAGGCATCATCAGTAATATTAATACGTTCAAGCAAAGTCTTAGCTTCTTCCACATTAACGCACTGTCCAAGAAGCCAAGGAACTAGTTCAAACGAAGCGATATTATCCTTTCCTTCAACAACCTTATTATAATGTGCATTACCAGGGAAGTTCAATCCAGCCATGCTCAATCCTTTTTCATTTGTTGCATCATAATAGAGAGGATAATCTCCTACTACAAATGCCATGCCTATTAATGCATAATGATGATCGAGCTGACCAGCATGACGTAATGCGAAAACCTTATTTCTTGGTGTTACCGTAACTGTTTCATGATAAGAGAATTCCAAATCTAGATTTCTCCCAAAATAAAAGTCTTTTGTTTTATAAGTTGCTGCTGTACACATTTTTAAGCCTCCTTATGTACACTCTTCTTTGAAAAGAGATTCGCTACTCATATTATACAACGCTATGATAATATTACAACATATATAGTGTATAAACGAAGTTTTCACGCATACAAATAAAAGGCATGAATGATCATGCCCTTTGTATTATTTCTTATAGTCGTAGAAGCCTTTACCAGCATTGACACCAGTTTCACCTTTGTCAATCTTCTCTTTTAGAAGCTTATCGATCTTATAATTGATTGAACCTTCTTCTTTTGTTTTTGGATTCATAAGATTGATATTATAGGCATCTTCTGATGTACCTGGATGTCCCATGATTTCAGCTGTATTATTCTTCCAGATTGTATTCGCAAAGTGCATTGCTAGATATCTTTCAGGACAGCCTGTATATTTCTCAAACATACTTGGTAATAATGTTGATGAATTTGTGACAAGAATTGTATGTTCATCTATGAGATCACGCATCTTTTCATATACAGCCTTTTTAGCTTCAACATTTTCTGACATTGATTCAACAATAATATCAGCACCAGGAATAACAGCTGCCATATCTAATGAAATATGAACATTATTTGTCAGATTGGCTTCACCCTGAGCAATCAGTTCATCAATCTTTTCAGGCGTTACACTCGCCCAGTCCTTGATCATTCCATGAGGATAGAGATAAGCACCCATTGGATTACCAATTAATGCTTTTGCCTTTTTTAAGTCCTCAAGCATAAGGGCAGAATATCTCTTGATTTTTGGTTCAGTTCTGCCAATTGAACCTTCTGATCTTAGCCAGAATGTAACATCATTGCCCCAGTATGCAGCAATCAAGCCAATCTGAGTGCCTAAAACGCCACCACCGACTACAACTACTTTTTTCATTTCTTACATCTCCTTTATTACTTATTTTAAGAAATTTATTTCTATAAATATCATAGTACGTCATGTTAGCCTTTACTAATGATTTGCTTGAAAAGAAAAAAAGAGAAAGCTTATTCATCTTTCTCATACTTGCCAATGATCTGATCAACACGCTTCCCCTTTGCCAATTCATCAATTATTTTATCAAGACAACGTATCTTCCACATTGTAGGATCCTCAATCGTTTCAATTCTTACACCACAAATCTTTCCTTTAATATTCTTACTGCCATCATTCCAATGGGGCGCATATAAGATAAAATCAGCATATGTGATAGGCTCTTCTGTCAGTTTATTGAGGTCACTTGGCAAATAGCCTGTTATCCAGCAGATCAGCTCATTTACTTCTTCAGGCGTATGCATTTTTCGAACTGCTTTTTTTACAAGCAAATCATAAATTTTTCTAAATTCCATCGTAAATATCTTGTCGCTCATCTATGTAACACCACCCTTTTATAAATATATTATACAGTTTTCTTTTGTTTTCAAAAACTCTTTAACAAAAAAGAGGTCCAATCAAACCTCTTAATTGACTTCCGTACTGATATCTAGAATTTCCTGTTTGTCTTCTTTGAAAAATGCCTTTGTTTCCTTGACAATAACACCGCTTAAAGCAAAGATTGCAATCATATTTGGTATAGCCATAAGTCCATTAAAGATATCGGATATTGTCCATACTGTACTAAGTGAAATAAATGACCCAATAAAGACATTAAAAATATAGATATATTTAAAGGCCTTGTTTGCTTTCTTAGATGGCGTCAAGTATTCAAGACATCTTTCACTATAATAGTTCCAGCCGAGAATTGTTGTAAAGGCAAAGAAAACAAGACACATCATCAAGATAAATGAAGCAACTGTATTTGAGAACGGGAGACCATGACTAAAGGCATAGGATGTTACGGTAACGCCCTTTAATCCTGGCACTTTCCAAGCTTCAGTAATGACAATACTTAAGCCTGTCATTGTACAAATAAGGATAGTGTCGATAAATGTACCAGTCATAGAAACCAAGCCCTGACGTACTGGTTCTTTGGTTTTAGCAGCCGCCGCAGCAATTGGTGCTGAGCCAAGTCCTGCCTCATTTGAGAATACGCCTCTTGCAATACCTGTCTGCATCACGATCATCATTGAACCAATAGCCCCACCAGTAACAGCACGTGGATTAAAAGCACCTTCAATAATGATCTTAATAGCTAAAGGAATAGCTGTAACATTTGTCACCATGAGCACAACAACACTGGCAATATAGGCAACTGCCATAAAAGGAACTATAATTTCTGTGACTTGGGCAATCCGTTTAAGCCCACCCAAAAGCACAAGCGCAGCGGAGATGGTAAGAAGTATTGCAGAAATAATGACAACAAGATTATATGAACCAAGATGAGGAATGGATACAAGATGACTATTTTTTGGATCAAAGAAATTCGCCACTGCACTACTGATACCATTGACCTGAGTAAATGTCCCTGTTCCAAATGTCCCAACACAAACACCAAAGAAGGCAAAGAGCTTAGCGAGAGGCTTCCATTTATCACCCATCCCTCTTTCAATATAATAGAAAGGTCCACCTAGGGCATGTCCGTCCTTGTCAACTGTACGATATTTAATAGCTAAAAGACCTTCAGCATACTTTGTTGCCATGCCAAATAACGCGGCTATATTCAGCCAGAAGATTGCCCCTGGTCCACCGGTTGCCACGGCAGTTGCAACTCCAACGATATTCCCGGTACCAATTGTTGCACTTAAGGCTGTACATAGAGCTTGAAAGCTGCTGACTTCCCCTTCGCCATCTTCTTCACTAGCCACCATCCACTTTAGTGCGAGTGGCAATTTTCGAATCTGCAAGAAGCCCATTCTTATTGTCAGCATAATACCGCCACAAAGAATCAGGGCAATAAGAGGAATCCCCCAGACAAAATGATCTATTTGAATCAATAATTTTTCGATTGTTTGAAACATGAATTCTACTTCCCTTCACATACTGTGTCCATCTTACGCAAGAATACGCCAATAATCAACAAAAAATCAAAAAAAAGCGCCTGAATAGACGCTTCTTACTGCACAATACGATAGTAAGCTCTTGATGTAAGCTTGAAAATAATAAAGTAAACAATCACGAATATAAGCGTAACTGCAATGAAATAAATGCCATACTGCATATATTTTGTGATTGCGAACATATGTAATAATTCAAAGATGATCTTTGAAGCAACAAGACAATGAATACTAGCGACAATAAGTGGCGCAAAGAACATCCAGACAACCTGTGACGAACTTGTTTTCTTAATGAGGCGGTCGGAAAGTCCCACTTTCTTCATCACCTGATACTTATCACGATCTTCATAACCTTCGCTCATCTGTTTATAGTATGTAATCAGAATTGTACCTGTCAAGAAGACAATGCCAATGATAATACCAAGGAAGAGGAAACCACCATTGAGTTCATAAACACTCTTGAGATATTCCTGACGTGTATAGACTGAATAGTTATGATTAGACTTCTTCAGCTTTGCATAGAAGGCTTCATTGCTTTCTCCTTCAAGATCCCAGTTCATTTCTGGCACAATTTTTGCACTACCCTGTCTGATTTTGACATCATTGCTGATGGTGAACATTGTATCAACATCTTTGACAACTAAGCCATATGCATCAACACCATCTTCACCAAGTAAATTATCACTGACAGGTTTTACTTTATATGTCTTGTCTTTTATGATAATTGTATCTGGTAACTTCTTTTTGATATTAGAATTCATTAAGACTTCATTGTCTTTAAGCGTTGCATTTTGATGATAGAACTGATTATAACCATTGAGTTCAGTCACTTCAAGATAACATGGGCGGGCACCTTCTTGATATGAAGTGAACTTATTGCCTTTTTCCTGACAATAGATGGACATATTAAAGGCAGTATAAACATTTTTAATATGTTTTGGATCTTTAGCTGTATTATAGACGAACTTTGTCATCTTTTCTTGAGCAATCTTGTAGTTTTCAGCATTGACTTTGCCATAAAACTTTACCTGATAAGTACGTGGATAGGCATTTGTGGCCATTGTCTGAATATTGCCATAGATGGCAGCTGTTGCAGAAACTGTGACGATTACTGCTGTTGATAAGATGGTAATACTTGCCAAAGCAACAGCATTACTCTTCATACGATAAAGTAAGCCGCTGATATTAAGGAAATGAACAGGCTGATAATAGCTTTTTCTTTTCTTAAGTGCCTTGAGGACAATAATGGAGAATGAGATATAAAGAAGATATGTGCCAAGCATGACAAAGCCTACAGCAATAAAGAAATAGGATACGGCTGAAAGAACACCCTTGATTGTCAAAGCCATAATATAACCTGCAGCAAGTGATGCAAAGCCCACAATCATGAGCACATAGCGTGACTTGGGTTCACCTTCCCCACTATGTCCTTTTTGAAGCAGAGTTGCTGGAGTTGAAAGATAGATGCCTACCGTGCTTCTTGCCACTGTTATGATATAAAGCACTACAAGGGCTACTATTGTCATAAGAAGAGCTGTCAGACTAAATGGGAAGTCCATAAGTCCACCAGTGACATCCTTCATCAGCTTATTGACGCCTAAGAATGTCAGCTGACCAAAGACGTAGCCACCAATAACAGCCATGAGGCCAATAAGTGTAAAGAGAACAAGATATTCAAGAGAGATAATTTTTCTAATATGTTTTTTCTCCAGACCCAATATACCATAGAGGGCAAATTCCTTATTTCTTCTCTTCATCAAGAAATTTGTTGAATAAAGGACAAAGATTACTGACAGTATCGCAATAACAACTAATCCTAGGATCATAAAAACAGCTAACATTTCATGTCTCGTGCGTACATAATGATTATCAAGCAGGCTCGCCATGATATTAAAAAGCATCAACATGATACCACTGGAGATCACAAAAGGAATGAGTAATGAACGGTTTGCCTTAAGATTCTTTTTCGCAAACTTCTTCGCAATCGCAAAGTTCATTAATGTTTTCCCCTGCTTAAGACAATCTGAGCCTGATTAATGCGTTCCATGAAGTCCTGCTGGCTTTCATGATCACCACGATAGATTTCATGATAGACAATACCATCCTTAATAAAGAGAACTCTTTTTGCGAAGCTTGCTGCTCTTAAGGAATGTGTGACCATCAAGACTGTCTGGCCTGCTTCATTGATGGATGTAAAGAGATTCAGAATCATTTCCGATGAAGCGGAATCTAATGCTCCTGTTGGTTCATCAGCCAATAGCAGTGATGGCTTTGTAATGACCGCTCTTGCAATCGCAATACGCTGCTTCTGGCCACCTGAAATTTCATAGGGATACTTATCGAGAAGTTCAGCAATACCGAGTCGATCTTTCAATTGATCCAGTCTTGTCTTCATGACTGATTCATCTTCGTTGGAAAGAACAAGGGGCAAGTAGATATTGTCTCTGTTAGAAAACTGATCGAGCAGATTGAAATCCTGAAATACAAAGCCAAGTTCATTTCTTCTAAACTGAGAGATTTCATTATCTTTGAGATTACTGATATCTTTGCCATTAAGAATAACTGAACCAGCTGTTGGCTTATCAAGTGTGGCAATGATATTCAAGAGTGTTGTCTTGCCAGCTCCTGATTCACCCATGATGGATATGAATTCACCAGCTTCTGCCGTAAAGTTAATTTCTTTTAATGCTGTTGTTGTGACATTTTTTGTCTTATAAATACGTCTTACATTTTTGAGTTCTAATAATGCCATAAGACCTTCCTCCGTTTCTTACATGCTTATTGTATAGGATTTAAAAATGCGCTGCATTTATTTAAAATGACAATGTCATGCCCAATCTTACAGATTTGTAAGATTGGCAGGAAACTTTAAAGAAAATGTTGAACCCACATTAAGCTTAGAGTCAACATCAATCTCTATATTCAACAAGAGTGCAATCTTTCTTACAAGATAGAGTCCTAAGCCACTTGATTTCTCATTCAGGCGTCCATTAAATCCAGAATAGCCACGATCGAAGATCTTAGGTATATCTTCTTCACGAATTCCAATGCCTGTATCCTTAATGGCAAGCTGTCTTGTTTGCTTGTTGTAGGAAATGGTGATTGATCCCACATTTGTATATTTCACAGCATTAGCTATAAGCTGTTCAATCATAATAGAGAGCCACTTGCTATCAGCAATGACTAGCTGATGAATTGGTTCATAGTTTAGCGAAATCTTCTTATCAATAAAAAGCATGGCATATTTTTTTAAAACAACTTTAATGATTTCATCAAGATCAACATAGGTAATATCCATATCGGCATTACGGTCAATAAGCTTAATATAGTTCATCGCCATATTTGTATATTCTTCAATATAAAACATCTGTTCTTCTAAGGCTTTTGTTTGGGCATTTTCATAGGTTCTAAAAAGCAGCTTAGAGACGGTGATTGGTGTCTTAATCTGATGGGTCCAGAGCAGAAAATATTCTTCAAGCTCTTTTCTTTTATCAATATAGCTATTTTCATTCTTCTTGATTTCTTCTTTGAGTTCTTCAACCTGTTCATCTAGAGTACGTTCTTTTTGATAAGATGGAAATCTTGCGACAAGATAGACAACAAGTCCAAAAAACAGAATTTCAACAAAAAGCCAGTAATATTCTAAGGAAAGACTGGCTACAAGAAAGACTAAGAGGTTTGTGATTGCGACAAAGAGAAAGCCTAAAAAGAGCTGATACTCACTCTTTAGATAGTCTATAAATTTATTCATGAAGATAATAACCCACACCTTTCTTCGTCATAATGAAATCAGACAAACCTACTTTCGTAAGCTTCTTGCGCAAACGCGTCATATTCACAGCTAATGTATTATCATCAATGAACTGATCACTTTGCCAGCAATGTTCAATGATGCTTTCTCTTTTGGCAATATCACCCTTGGCAAAAAATAGACATTCAAGAATCAAAAGCTCTGTGCGTGTCAAATCGATGCTAATATCCTGTCCTTCTAGCTTACAAGCCGCTAAATTCAAAGAAAGATTCTTATAAGCTAATTTGTCGCTTTCAACGACATAATCATAGGCACGTCTTAAGACCGCCTGAATCTTTGCCCGCGTTACGGCAATATCGATTGGCTTGACAATATAATCATCCGCACCATATTGCATGGCTTGGACAATATTCATGGATTCACTATGGGAGGAAATAAAGATAATAGGCACTTTGGAATGTTGTCTAATCTTCTCCGTCCAGTAGAAACCATTATAATAAGGCAATGTCACATCCATCAGAATGAGTTCAGGCTGAAAGTGCAGCACTTCCTGATAAACTTCATTGAAGTTTTCTACGCCCTTTGTCTCATAGCCCCATTGGTTAAGCTCATTTGCGAGTAATTGAAATAATGTTTGGTCATCTTCAACAATTAGTATTTTCATGATAACACCTCTATGACTAAGACTATACGAATTTCCTTAAAATTACTACCCAAAGCAAAAGAAAACCGGAAATTTTCCGGTTAGTCTTGTTTAAGTTGTTCTTTTAATTGAAGAATATGCTTTTCAATTTCATCAATGATTTCTAAAAAGACTTCATCACTCTTGCCTGTTGGATCTTCAAGTCCCCAGTCGTCATCAAAGCCTCTTCCTATATAAGGACAGCCAACATTACAGCCCATGGAAATGGCGATATCTGGATTGGGGATATCATGAATCAGTTTAGAATATTGTGTCTTATTCATATCAATACCATAACGCTCTTTGACAAGACGCACTGCATCCTGATTAATTTGTGGTTTTGTCTCACTGCCCGCTGAATAGCTTTCAAAGACATCACTAGCATAATATTTGCCCAATGCTTCAGCAATCTGTGAACGACATGAATTATGTACGCAGATAAATGCGACTTTCGGTTTATTCATCTTTCTTCTCCTAGAGTGTAATAGACAAATTAACTTTTATAAGGAATACGTTTGTTAAGAAGCTGATCATAATAATGATAATCTTCATCTTTAAAGACATTGAAAATGATCTTTTGAAGAGATGTATCTTTGCATGCATCCAGCCATTCCTGTACAGCCTTAACTGCAACTTTGGCAGCTTTGTCCTGAGGAAAGCGAAAGACACCGGTTGAAATACATGGAAAGGCAATTGATGTGAGATTGTGATTGGAAGCAAGAGTCAGGCATTCTTTATAACAGCTCGCCAGCAAGTCCTCATCCTTTTTCGTAAGTATACCTGAGATGATTGGACCAACTGTATGAATGACATAATGGGCTGGTAAGTTATAGCCTTTTGTAATCATCGCCTGGCCAGTTGGTTCTTCGTAATTCTCACCATACTTTTGTGCTTGTTCCATCATGTAGTCATTGCATGCAAGTCTAAGCTGGATGCCTGCTTTAGAGTGAATGATATTATCAACACAATTATGCAAAGGACGGAAGCAGCCAAGCATTGCACTATTGGCTGGATTGACGATGGCATCAACCTTGAGTGTTGTCATATCCCCTTGCCAAAGATACAAGCGTTTGTCTTTATCTGTTGGTGAGAATGTATTAATAGCATTAATGCCCTCTCTTTGTTCTTCTTGTAAATAGGCATCCTGAATATCAAGAATATCCTGACTAATAGGTTCAGGCATTCTGATATTCATTAATGCACGGATAAGTTGTTTTTGTTCTGTACTATCCGTTGGTATTTCAAGATGACGATATTGTGGATTATCATCAAGCAGCGCCTTTAAGAGTGTTATTCTTTGAGTATCATGATCCATAAGTAGCCTCCTGACAATTCTTATTGATTGCTATCATCAGATCATCCACAACATCCCCTACTGTAATCTTCTTCATTTCATTTTCCATCGCTTCTTGTACCTGATCAAGCTTACCATCCAATGCCTGATGAATATTGTGCCCAACAGGACAGTCCGGACTAGGGTTCTCATGGAAATGGAAAAGACCTTTTTGCGCACTGTCATCAACGAGCTGGTAGATATCATAGAAAGTAATATCATTAAGTGAAGTCTTAAGCGTAATATCATTCTTCCCCTTACTAGCAAGAATATAACCAGCTTTAGAAAGCTTGGCCATGACACCTCTGACAATAACCGGATTAGCGCCGATGCTCTGTGCTAAAAGCGTACTATTAACAGGCACTTTGCCATGAAAATAATCAATCGCTCCTAAGATATGAATGGCAATTGTAAAACGACTTGTAATTTGCATAAGTAACTCCTTTATTAATATGTACTATATGGGCAATTTGATGCCTGAACATTTGTACATCTCACCTGTCTTTTCACTAGTTTTTCGACAAAAGGTGTCGCAGGCTGTGAGAGTACTTTGTCCGGTGTATCATATTGTTCAATACGTCCTTGATCAATCACAAGAACCTTTGTGCCTAGCTTAATGGCTTCTTCAATGTCATGGGTGACAAAAAGTATGGTAATGCCTGTTTTCTTATGCAAGGCTTTAAGTTCATCCTGTAGCTGTGTGCGGTTAATGGCATCAACAGCTCCAAATGGTTCATCCATTAAAAGAATCTTGGGCGATGCGGCAAGTGCACGGGCAATACCAACACGCTGTTGCTGGCCGCCTGAAAGTTCGGATGGATAGCGTTCTTTTAATGAAGCATCTAGATTCATCATATTCATCCAGCGATTAACAGCTTCACGCGTCTTCTCTTTATCATTCGCATTGATCAGACGGGGTACATAGGCAATATTTTCTTCTACTGTCATATGAGGGAAAAGCACACTGCCCTGGATGGCATAGCCGATATGACGTCTTAAGTCAATCAAGTCAACATCATTGATATCCTTCCCCTCGACATAGAGATGACCTGAAGTAGGCTTGATAAGACCATTGACCATCTTAAGGACGGTTGTCTTTCCTGAGCCCGAAGAACCAATGATGGTCACAAAATCCCCTGCTTCAATATTGAGTTCTAGATCATGAATGATTTCATGGTCGCCATAGCTTTTTGTGATATGTTCATACTTAATTATTGTATCCATAATAGTCCTCACTTCAAGAGTTGTTTTTCTTTTAAAAATACTTTTGCGACAGCACTCGCTTCTTTCTTTTCAGTTTCAACCTGATAGTTCATATGCTGCATGCTTTCTTCACTAAGAATATGATCAAACTTCTTCAAAACCTTACCCAATTCAGGATATTTCTTTAATGTATCTTCTCTAACAACCAGACCGCATTGATAAGATGGATACATATGTAAATCATCTTTCAGCAAGACAGCCCGTGATGAAGCAAGCTGTCCATCAGTTGTATTGACCGGCATGATATCAATCTTACCGCTATTTAATGCCTGATACTTAAGTCCCATATCCATATCACTTGTAGATTTGAAAGAAAGATTATAAGTCTTTACAAGCTGATCATAGCCATCCTGTCTTTCAAAGAAATCATATTCGGCACCAAGTACTAACTGACCATTCAGTTTCTGAAGATCAGAATAGGTCTTGATCTGATATTGATCAGCAATATCTTTTCTTAAGGCAATCCCAAAGGTGTCATTAAAGCCAAGCATTGTATGCCAAGTTAAATGGAGTTTGTTTTCATATTCTTTTTGGAGCGTATTAAACTTATCTTCCTGATAGAAATCTTTGCGTTTCAAGACCATATTCCAGCCAGTTCCTGTATATTCTGGATAGAGATCAAACTTACCACTCTCCATACCTGGTTCAATATTGCTTGTACCACCACCAACACCTTGTGTCAGCTTGACTTTCAGGTCACTTTGACTTTCAATGGCCTGCTTCAGCATTTCCCCAATAATATATTGTTCAGTCATAGGTTTTGTAGCAATTTGAATAACGCCTTTCTTTGAAGAAGGCATGATGGCGGAAATAATGAGCCCAGCTGCTATCACGGCAATAACACCTTTTGTGATTCGTGAAATCTTTTTGTTGTGAGATTTATTCGTAATATGCTTTTCAATTCTTCCAAAAATAAAATCAACAATTAAAGCCAACAGGGCAATCAATAAACTGCCATCAACACTCATCGCCATATTGTTTGTCGTAATACCACGATAGATAGCTACACCTAAACCACCAGCCCCAATAAAGGAAGCAATACCAGCTAAGGCAATAGTCATGGTTGCCATATTACGAATACCAGCGAGTATAACAGGCATAGCTAAAGGAATCTGAACGCCAACAAGAAGTTGTCTTTTAGTAGCGCCCATACCTTTGGCAGCTTCTAAGATTGCATCATCGACATTCATCATGCCAGTGTATGTATTGCGCACCATTGGAAGCAAGGCATAAATCGTCAAAGCAATGATAGCAGTTACATTACCAATACCTGTAAAAGGAAGCAGGAAGCCAAGCATTGAGATGGAAGGAATTGTATAAAGAAAATTGATAATGCCAAGAGTTGGCTTAGCACTTTTCTTATATTCACTAATAAGAATTCCTGTAATGCCCCCTAAAACAATGGCGATAATAATAGAGATTAATGATATCTGTATATGTTCTAATAAGAGTCCTAGAAAGAAAGCTTTCTTTGTCATCAGTAAATTCAGCATTTCTTTTATCATATTGTTTTTCTCCTTTGAATAGCTTTAACTGGGCAGTTTTCATAACATAAGCCACAATGCAGACAATGTTCCTGGATGATTTCATAAGGTTTACCTTCAACTATACATTGTTGTGGGCAGTTACGCATACATTTGCCACAGCCAATACAAGCATCACTAATCGCAAAGCCTTTGAGAGTAATAGACTTCTTGTTTAAAGAAAAGCTATAACGATTGATTGGGGAAACTGATAAATCAAAGAATTCTCCTTCTCCCTCTTCAATGACAAAAGCATCAAGAATATAACGGCTCTTGCCTGGATAGACATCATTCATGGATGGATTCTCTTCAAAAATACGATCAATCCAGTATGCATTATTTTCTAAACGTTGTGCTTGACCACTTACCCTGACCATTTGATAGTTCTTATTCATGCCAGTAATGGCTACATGGTTATTATGTAGAAGCTGTTGATGAAAATCTTTACCTCTACTTGTACAAAAATAGATTTTTTCATTTTCTACAATCATGATATCAATAATTCTTACATGTGGTATTCCATTTGCATCGACTGTCGCAAAGGCAACATCTTTAACATCTCTTAATATTTGTAAATAGTTATTTGTTTCCATAATTTTCTCCTAGAACTTTCCTGAATTTGTCAGTTCTGCATAAGCAGGCATGATTTCCTTATTCATCCAATGTTCCACAATTTTACCTTGATCAAGACGGAAGATATCAAATAAAGCATAATCTTTATGATCAATAGCAACTTTTGAATAAGCAACAACATAATTTCCAGCACCCAGTACTTTAAAGACAAAGTCATATTGCACATCATGCTCTTGAATCCATATGGCATAATTTGAGATTGAGTGATGATGTTCTTTAACTTCTTCAACAATATATTGATTGGCCGCATCTAACTTATGATTCTGCATAACTTCTGTGAGATATGTTCTTACAACGCTTTTATTAGATTCTGTTAATTCCTCGTCCTTGATTTCAAATGAACCAAAGATTTCATCATCCTGATAAAAAGCATCAATGACATCCCAATGTTCAATAATGCGTCCTTCTTCATCAGCATGGAATATATCCGTAGTGATCCACTTTGCCCCACCATGATTTAAATTCTGATAAACATGCATGAAGATATATTCGCCATCTTCAAAAGTACGTACAACCTGGATATCTCTTTCTGGATTGCGTTTAAAGAAATCTGTAAAGAATGCCTTGAAACCTTCCTTACCATCAGATACACCTGTGCTATGCTGGCGATATGTCTTGCCCATATAATTATTAAGCACTTCATCAACTGCACCATCTCTGATGCCACGTAAATAGAGATTTGTTGCGTTTTGTAGTTTCTTACTCATTGCTTTGTCCTCTGTTCTACACTTGTAATATACATTGTTACATTTATTATGTCAATATTTTTATTACATTTTATGCAAAGAAAAAGAGCATACAAATGCATGCTCCTAGAAATACTCGAAGAAAAAGAAAAGGCAGATTATTCAAACATGTAACAGGAATTTAAAGGGAAGCAGTCTTGAATAGTCTAATAAGAAACGCATTGATGAATCGAGAGATATTATTGTTGTTGTTAAAGAATTTGTGTTTAGAAAATGATTTATTCAAAGAAAATGTAGACAAGCGTTTCTTATGCCTTTTTCTTCTATCAATCACATGAGGCTCTCTCATGTACAAACTTATGATAACGCTTTCCCATCTATTCAGCTATATCACAATTCTTAGTTCAATATCACTTTCTCATTTTTGTTTATAGTATATTCTTGCTTCATAAGGTCGGTAGAGATTTCCTGAAGTATCTTTGTAGTTTTGATAAAGAATAGTGTAGTCTTGTAAGTCTAGCTCAAGTGGTAAGTTGACCTGCTGATCAAAGAAGTTGGCAACGACAAGCAGCTCGCTGTTTTCATCTTCTCTCATGTAGGCAAAGAAGTTTTCATCCTCTTCAAGAAGCAAGTGGAAATGCCCATCAACAAATATCGGATAGCTCTTTCTTAAGGCAATAAGCTTTTGATAACAAGCAAATACTGAGTCTGGATCTTCAAGATTGTCTTTGGCATTGATCTCGATATAATTCGGATTGACCTTAAGCCAAGGTGTGCCCGTTGTAAAACCAGCATTATCGCTTGCATCCCATTGCATAGGTGTTCTTGCATTATCCCTGCTCTTTGCATGGATGGAACGCATGATACCTTCGTCTTGATAGCCTTGCTTTTTACGTTCATGGTACATATTGAGGGTTTCAAGATCCTCATAATCTTCAATTGGATATTGTACATTTGTCATGCCTAGCTCTTCCCCCTGATAGATATAAGGTGTTCCCTGCATGCCATGAAGGACAACGGCAAGCATCTTAGCAGATTCTTTGCGATAAGCCTGATCATTTCCCCAGCGTGAGACGATACGAGGAAGATCATGATTATCCCAGAATAAACTATTCCAGCCACTTCCATCTAACGCTTCTTGCCATTTTGTAAGAACTTGTTTGAGTTTGATAAAAGGCAATGGTGCTAAATCCCACTTTTCCTTGCCCTCTTGTTGGTCTAAGCCAATATGTTCAAACTGAAAAACCATTGAGAATTCACTGCCGTCAGGATTGCTGTAAAGTTTCGCATTATCAATATTGGCACCCCAGGCTTCTCCCACTGTAATGAATTCACCTTTACCAAATGTATTTTCATTAAGTTCACGAATATAATCATGAAGCTTTGGTCCATTATTTGTGATTTTTAAGTCAGGCACTTTCGCAATCTGGTCGATGACATCAAGTCTAAAGCCTCCTACGCCGCGATCAATCCACCAGTTAATCATGTCATACAGTTCATGTCTGACGGCTTCATTATCCCAGTTAAGATCAGGCTGTTTGACAGAAAACTGATGAAAATAATATTGGTCCACTTCTTCAACATATTCCCAAGCCGGTCCACCAAAGACGGATTGCATATCATTGGGAAGCTGGCCATCTTGAGCATCCCTCCAGACATAGTAATCATGATAGGGATTATCCTTACTTTTCTTAGCTTCTTGAAACCAGCGATGCTCATCACTTGTATGATTGAGGACTAAATCCATAATAATACGAATATGATGCGTTTTAGCTTCACTGATTAATCGGTCCATATCTTCAAGCGTACCAAACATTGTATCAATTGCCTGATAATCAGCAATATCATAGCCATTGTCATCCTGTGGTGACTTATAGACAGGTGAGAGCCAGATTGCATCAATGCCAAGTTTCTCTAAATAATCCAGCTTTGAGATAATGCCATTGATATCCCCAATACCATCACCATTGCTGTCTTTAAAGCTCTTAGGATATATCTGATATATTACTGCATCTTTCCACCATTGTTCATTTTTCATGATAAAACCTCCATTCACTATCACTCTAACAAAAAATGTCACTCTTTAATAGAGGGACATTCTTAGAAATATATGAAACTCTCTTTTCTATACCAATAGGTTTCTTATTCTATCAAAGAGCAAGCAAGATTGCTCAAAGCGTAATTATAATTCATAAATATAGTTTTCTTTTCTCTTAACAGGCTGGGCAGGTTCTTTAGCTGGATAACCAATCACTAAATGACCAATACCTTCATAATCCCCTTCAATACCTAAACGCTTCAGCAATGATTTGCCATATTCAGTCTCGAATTCTTCCTTAACCCGATGAATCCAACAACTGCCAAGGCCTAAATCTGCCGCCGCATTCATCATATTGCCCATGACAAGTGATCCATCATAGATATAAGTCGGTCTTTCTTTGTTTGCGAGCACAACAACCAATTCAGGCGCTCCATAGAATGGGTCAATCTTTGCCCCCATGATCTCGGCATTCATCCTTCTGAGTGTTTCTTTCACTTTTGGATCTTTAATGACAATGATGATTGGGGATTGTTTGCCCATACCTGTAGGGGCATAAGTGCCTGCTTCAAGAATGGCTGCCATTTTTTCTTTTTCAACAGGTCGATTCGTGAAAGCACGACAACTACGTCTTTGTTTTAACACATCCAATGTTTTTGCCATATTCCCTTACCTCGCTATCATTATACTACACGAAAAGGATAATCTATTGTAAATATTTAATGACTTTTGCAGGAACACCGCCAACGACAGTGTGGTCAGGAACATCCTTCGTCACAACAGCCCCAGCAGCTACAACAGCTCCTTCTCCAATCACTACGCCTGGTAAGATTGTTGCATGTGCACCAATCCAAACATTCTTCCCAATATGAATAGCACCTGCCAACAAATCTCCACGATGATTAGAGTCAAGATTATGATTTAATGTGGCAAGAATAACCTGATGGCCAATCAGTGCCCCATCATCTATATAAATACCGCCTTGATCTTGAAATGAGCAACCAGAATTAATGAAAACATGCTTGCCAATATGGATATTCTTCCCACAATCCGTATAGAACGGTGGAAAAAGCGTAAATGTTTCATCTACGTGATAACCTACAAGCTCACTCATTAACATTCTGATGTCTTCTTCATCATGATATCCTTGATTGATTTGGGTTGTGATTTTAAGAGCTTCCTGGGAAAGTTCCTGCATTTTTTGATGGACTTTTGATCCAGCAATAACAGGCTTACCTGTATTGAGTATTGCAATAAATGCTTCAGTTGTCATATCCTACCTCACTTTCCCATTCATCATAGTATGCCATTCTTCATAATTCTAATACTTGTTGCGTATTCATATTATGCTTAAAAAGCATAGAAAGATATGCAAGGCATGTCTCTCTTGTTATACTTTATTTTCATATGTAGCTTGTTGTTTAATAAAATCCCCGCTATCTAGTTCTGTATAAGCTTCAATTAATTCTTCTCTTGTATTCATGACAATGGGACCATACCAGGCAACAGGTTCATTAAGTTTATCAGAAGCCATATAGATGATTTCAATAGGCTGATCACCTGATTCTATTGTCACTTGATTACCATCACCAAGTTTAGCTGCTGTCTTTTCATCCACATGTGTCCCACTGACAATGGCATCACCTTCAAGAGTAAAGACCATGATGGACTTATTTTCACCAGGTCTATCGAATTCAATCCTGCTGTTGGGATTAAGATGGATATCATAATAATCAAGTGGCAGGTATTTCCCTTGAATGCCTTTATGACCTTGATATTCCCCTGCCAACAAGCGCAATTTCCCATTGCCTAAATCAAATTCCTGAATTTCACTATTCACGACACCACGATAGAAAGGTTCAGCTTTCATTTTATCTTTGGCAGGAATATTGAGCCATAGCTGTAAGCCAAGCATGCGCTTTGATGGCTGAGGCATTTCTGAATGGAATGCACCCGAGCCAGCTGTTAGCCACTGAGCTTCTCCATCATGAATGGCTGCTTTCGTTCCTAAATGATCTTCATGAACCATTGTTCCCTTTGATAAGAATGTAAATGTTTCTATACCACGATGAGGATGCATTGGGAAGCCAGCCATATAATCACTGGGGTTTGTTGAATCAAAAGCATCCAACATTAAAAATGGATCATATAAATCAACGGTCTGATTTCCCAATACTCTGACTAGGCTAACACCAGCTCCATCCTGGGTACGAGTTCCTTGAACTTGTTTCACTACTTTTCTTAACATATTTTAATCCTCTCTTTGATATTCTCGATATTGTCTTAATAAGCGAATAAGCGTTTGTTTTTCTTCTAACGACCAGGCTAGAAACTTCTCTTCAAACATCTTTTCATTTTCAGGCACAACACCTGCAATTAACTGTCGTCCTTTTGCAGTTAACTTAACTATTGTACGTCTTTGATCCTGGGGATCTTTTTCTCTTTCAATCATGCCCTGCTTCTCTAAGTTTTTAATAATAACAGGAACTGTACCATTACTACTTAATATTTTGTCTTTGATTTCTCCAACTGTCAGACCATCCTGATGATAAAGCGCCTCTAATACACCAAACTGGGGCAAGGTTAAGCCATGACTTGAAGCAATCTTCCCTGTCTCATGATCAAGCTCTTTGACCATACGATGAATGGAAATAAGGATATAAGAATCCTGTAACATACGATCACACTCCTTACACACATAATATATCTAATTAGATGTTTTAATCAAATGAAATGCTCTGAAGAAAAAAAGCCCTCCTATTAGGAGAGCTATTGATTATTGAGTTTACGTAAAACCTTGGCAATATCATCATTGATGAGAATACTTCTTTTTGCAATGCTTTCCTGACATCCTGCTTCACCAAAGTTAATGCAGGCATAATAAGCATTTTGATTTTTTTCAACATAGTTCCAGAAAGGATATTTAATAATCACTGGAGTATTCATACCAACACCTAGTTCTAAGAAGAGAATATGCTTATTTTGGTGATGATTCATAAAGTCATGATATCGCTCATAAGCTTCTTCCCATCCCAAGTCCTGGACAAAGCTATTATCTACACGCAAGTTAGGAATCATCTCCAAGCCATCATCTGGACATTTTGGTATCAGACTTGTTGGAATTTTCATAAGCAGATTCTTGTCTTCTGGGACATCAAATATGCCTTTTTCATTTCTTACAAAGCCTTGTGCTTCCATCATTTTCTCAATGATATCCTGGTTGTCATAAGTTTTAGGTATTGTTGGTGAAACACTTTGAAAAAGACCATAATCACCTTGCATATAGAAGAGTCTCTTCTTTTCAAAGTGTGCTCTTTGAAACTGATGATCGACATTAGTCGTAATGACAAAGTAATCTTTGTTTTCTACAAGATGAAGCAAGTTTGCATAAGCATCACCTGGTGCATCCATATAGCGATTGATATAGATATGTCTGCTCCACCAAGCCCAATAAGTTTCCATGTCTTCAAAGGGATAGAAGCCACCAGAATACATGTCCTTAATGCCATATTCATTTGCGAAATCAAAGAAATATTTTTCAAATCTTTCACCAGAATATGTCAAGCCGGCAGCCGTTGATAAACCCGCACCTGCACCAATCACAATTGCATCAGCTGTTTCTATTTGATTTTTAAGGACTTCTAGTTGTTGATCATTCAATTTTTCACCAAAGACATATTTTTGACTTTTTAATCTATTTAAAAACATAATCTCACTCCTTTTATCGATGTTCAATACAGTTATTTGGACATACTGGCATACAACGACCACAATGTAAGCAGTGATGTTGATCAATCATGGCCTGTCCGTCTATGAATGTAATACAGCTTTGTGGACAAACATCCAAGCATTTCTTACAGCCAATACACCCTTTACCGACATAATAACCTGAGATAGTTGTTTGTACATTTCCAATTGAAATTGTCCCTCTTTCAATATGTGCAGGATCACTTATATCAAAGTACTGTCCCCTCGCTTCATAAAGCACAAAGACATCCAATGCACTACGTGTATCACCTGGATAGATTTTCTGCATGTAAGTATTCTTTTCAAAGATTTCATTTAATTTTTCATGACCAATATTTCTGACTTTGCCAGCTAATGAAATAGACTTCTTGTTCTTCACACCTGTTAAACTGACATACTTTTGATTTATGAGCTGTTTGTAGAATTCTTTTCCTTTAGCGGTAAGAAAATAAACACCTTGATTATCATAAAGCATCATATCAATGACTCTTGTAACAGGACGACCATTTTGATCATTTGTCGCAATTACGACTGAATGGATATCTTCTACTAATATTTTGAGGTACTGCATTGGATTCACTCCTTTATGTAATATTTTTTATTTCATTTACATCATGTAATATAAACGATTACTTCTATAATGTCAACATTATTTTTACAATTAAAAAACATACGTTATCATGCGTATGTCATTAAAGAATATAATGTGATATCGTTGCACAGATTTTCTTGATATCCACCTTCGCCTTAAAATCAAACTGGAGCTTTGTACCATCAGCAAAACTTAAGATCAGTTCACTATCAATATCCATTACTCCTGCTGTCTCTACGCCAAAATAAAGGACTTTGGCATAAGGATAAGAGATATAGGAAACCTTCTTTCCTGTGATGCCTTGGACATTGACGACGATGATTCTCTTTGTCGTGAAAACAACTTGATCTCTGACAGTCTGGAAGGCCGCAATAATATCTTCACCTTCCACTAAGAACATCTGTACTTCTTGTCGTACTGCATTCAATTCTATTTCTTTAAGATTGGCGATATTAGCATCGCCAATAATTCCCGTTGAAATATTTGCCATATATGATACTCCCCTTTACTAAAAGCCTAAGTTCTCGTTGACAAGAATGACATGGATACGATCTTTATGACGACTAAAGCGTGTAATCAGAAACTGGCAACATACTGTATCAATCGATTTACAATCCATGCATTTTCCCGTCTTTGTACATGGTGTGGTAATGTCAAAGCGTCCTGCATTAATAGGTGCAGCGATATTTCTTGCCCTCTTCATGGCATGATCAAGATCACTTGCCACCTTATTCATGCCTACAATAAATACAACCTTTTGTGGCCCCTGGGCGATAAAAGAAACACGGTTGGCATTGCCATCAATATTGACCAAGATGCCATCATCCGTCAAAGCATTCACACTTGAGACAAAGACATCCGCTCCATAGGCTTCAAGCAGCCCTTCTCTTTTTGCCATAAATGCACGATCATAGAAAGTATAATGACCATTATTCAGTGCATCTGTTAAGCCAATTTCCTGGGCACTCATACAACCTCCCATTGCCACACGACTTCCTTCTGGGATGAGTTCAAGAGCCTTCTTTAAAGCTTCAGCACGATCTTTGACATAATAGCCTGTCATGTTGCGACTCTTAAGCCCCTTGATGACAATTTGGGCAAGCTTTTCATTTCTTTCTTTTTCAAATAAATCCATAAGCAAACCTCCATTACGAACATTATATCACGCTAGAAATCTCATGTGAATTATCCCCTAGAGTCATATAACAAGATAACCTATGCAATATATCGCATTATACTTCTCTATAGGCATATATTTGTTGAGATATTCTTCAATGGATACCATCCATTTTTACTCATGGCATTATCATTTTGTAAGCCATGGCCTGAATGTTCAAATACATAGTATTTAAGTCAACATGTTTTTTTAAGCTTTCTCAAGTCTCTTTGAGGCCGCAAATGGCTGAACACGGTCATGTGCTCCATAGGCGACAACTGTTGGAATAGGATTATTTTTGACCCATTCAGCAGCAATAGCTTTGACTTTTTGAAGATAACTCTGATTTTGTATTTCTTCTGGTGTAATCATTTGTCCACTCATGACAGAAAATAAAGCAGCACCCGCTTTTCTTGATTCATCCGTATTCCTACCTATACCAAATATGCTCCAGTCCTCGACATGAAAGGAAGAAGGACTAACGTCGCCATATGTCATAACGACTGGTACAGGTGCATCTTTTCCATCACGATAAGCATAGATCATCGCTAAAGTATGCCCAGCTGAGCCACCAGCAACAGCCATTTTATTAATGTTGTAACCTGCCTTTTTTGCCTGTTCAACAACTTCAGGAATAGCCTTCTTGATTTCATATGATTATGAGAGAACACTTGCATCATTTGTTTCAGTGCGCAATGTATAATTAATACCTGCTGCCACATAGCCCTTTGAAGTTGGCTAGGCAAGCGTCTTTTCATCATCTTTCTTATCACCTGACGTAAAGCCACCAGCATGAAGATAGACAACTAAGCCGAAATCCTTTTATCGTAATTATCTTGATAAGGAAGATATTATCAGACAGTTTTTAAATGACTTTACGCATGAATACAAGAAAACACTCAACAGTTTTGATCAGCCAGATAATGTCATAACTTATAAGACTCTTTTTGAATTGATTCAAAAGCACAGTCAAAGATTCCTTATTCTTAGAAAACGACATCTTCTCTATCTCTTGCAGGAGGCGCTTCTTACATTTTGGGGACCGGTAGAAAGCATGGATAATTTTTCTGCTTATGGTGTTTCCTTTGTCATGTATGGCACCTATGGCTGGATTGATGAATGGCAGCATCGTGGCATGCAGGAAGATTCTGAAGTCATCTCCCAAGTTCTTTCAGCAGGGCAAAATAAAACAAACTAAAATTGTCTAGCTTGTTTACTTGATCCTATGTTTATTCATTTTTTCTTCAAAGATACCCATCATAATCTTTTGCAGGGCTGCTTTCTCTTGTTCAGGAAGTGGTCCTTCTTTTTTAGCAATCACATAGAGTTCAGGATGTTCTTTTGCGACTTTTTCTACTGTTTTTGTCGTTGCATGTCCTCTTACAAAGAAGGGAATCTTTTTGATCCATTCTTGTGGGACAAGATCTAATAACTTCTTTGCGGCTTCTTTGTCAGTAATTTCTGCTGTTGATAAACCTTCTTTAATTTGTTTTTGTTCGTTCTCTTTAAAATCTTTTAATTCCATTATTCTACTCCTCATCATATTGAGCAATTTCTACAAGATTACCATCTGGATCATAGACATAAAGACTATGCATTGGTCCTCTTGCACCAACCTTTGCACAAATATCTTGTATGATTGCTACTTTGGATTCTTGTAATGCGTTTTTGACATTTTCTAAATCATCTGTTGTAATCAGGCAAAAATCATTTGTTCCATAGCCAGCATACTTAGCTGAAGGCTCAAATTCACCAGGGAATGTATGTATGTTGATTTTATGTGTACCAAAAATCAAATAATGTTGTTGTCCATTCATGCCATGCTTCATTTTTAAAATATCGCAATAAAAATGAAGACATGCCTCCAAGTTTTCTGTCACAATCACAAAATGATCCAATTCTTCAATTTCCATATTAATTTCTTCTTTCCTTTTATAGACGTAGATCTAAAGCCATTAAAATAAGCTCCTGGTCTACTCCATCTTTTGTAATAAAGCCTCTTTGATTGCGGCCATATTCCTTAAAACCCATCTTCTCATATAAAGCAATGGCTTGTTTATTCGTGGCAACAACTTCTAATTCCATTTGTTGGAAGGAGGCTAGTCTAGCCGCTTTAATACAGGCTTGCATAAGGGCTGTGCCAATGCCTAAATGCCAGTAATCTTTTTCAATACAAATGCCCAGTTCAATGCGGTGCTTGATTTTTATGCGATCACCAAGGGCATTTATCCCAGCCAGGCCTACAATTTTATCATCAATCAAAGCACATAGTTGTAAGTCTCGCGGGCTTTGTTCTTTTTGATTGATGTAAAGCACTTCATCTTTAACGCTCATTGTATTTTCTTCAGGATATGTGAGAAGGTAATCGGTTTGGGCATGCATTGTATGAAATGCCGTTAAAACATGATAAGCATCTGTACTTTTTGTATTTCTTATAACGCATGTTCTACCATCTTTTAATATCACACTGTCATAATAGCGCATCAGATCACCACCTTCTTGCCTCATTATACGCTTTGCATATACTTAATGAAAGTCCTGACTAATGTGCAATATAAACATATTCCTTCTTTGTACCTGGATATTTTTGAATGGCTTTATAAAATAAGGTTTGATATTCAACAGTATGATCACCATAACGCTTGATGTAGCTAAAACGCGGAACCTTCCCAAAAGCTTCAACATCAATATAATCAAGGGTATTGAAAAAGCCAAATAAACATAGAATAATCATACCAACAATCAACACATTTCTTACACTATTTAATCCCTGTAATCTTAATATCGTGCCACAAATCACAAAAAGACTACCAATAATCGCATAAATAGAGCCCCATGAACTATCATTAGGAAATAATGTGAAAGCTATTATGATTATAAGAAGACCAAATAGAATATGGCTTGTGCTTAAAATCTTTTGAAGTAATTTTTTATGTCTTTTTATATATCCAATCATCATATTTACTTCCTTTCTTTTTCCAGCAAATAATTCAATATGCTTGAACGATTCTCCATAAACATCTTGGTAATCTAATAGCTATCCGTTTCTTCATATGTACATAGATGGATCCCTGTATCATCAAACTGATAGATATCAGCATTAGGCAAGGCAAGAAGAATGGGTGAATGAGAAACACACTCCTTTTCGCATATCGATAAATTTCAGCCATTAAAGTAAGTTGTCTCTGGGGAGATAACGCTGCTTCTATTTCATCTAAAAATAGAGTACGTTATCGCAAAACTCTTTTTGAATTAAAGTGAGAAAGCTTTCCCCATGGGACATCTGATGATAGTGTTCAGATCTTTCTAAAGCATATTCTTCTTCCATCGTTGCAACATTATAGAAGCTTTCAGCCCTGAAATAATAGCCCCACTTCTCTTTACGTGATCCTTTAATCAATGTGATTGCCTGATTGAGATTTGTATTGGATTGATATGTCGAGAAGTGGTAGTTTCTTGTTCCACCTTCTGGGTTAAAATGAGAAGCAATAGCCATGGCTTGTAGTAATGTTGATTTGCCTGAACCATTTTCACCCACAAAGAAGGTAATAGGCTTTGAAAATGATAATTGTGTGAAATGTTGGAATGCGTTGATATGGCATAAATAGCTCCCCTCTTCCATTTGATCAGGGTGAAAACGTACGCCTTGGATGATTTGTTGATTCATAATATTTATTTCTGTTAATAGTAAAATGAGATAAAAGCGATATTCAAGAATCAATTGATATTATTCATATCTTGTATTTGATAAATCCTATATGCAATGACAATAATACATACCGTTAAAAAAACAATCCTATTTCAGACACTACTAAAGATACAGCTCCTCTTTGATAAAGAGCAGGAAATAGATCTACAAGCATATGCAATCCAATACCATATAATAAATACTGTTTCTTAGATTTGATGATGCTTTGAAAAACAATAACAGTTAGGCTGATATGTACAAACATCGTCATGATACGTTCCAACACATTTACATACATGCTTACAAATTGATACTGTGATGCCGCCATGAAAACAGGCAAAGCTTGTGAAGCTGTTTGTTTGGTGATATGAAATGCTTTATATATACTTTGAGTATCCTGTGTCAAAGACATTACTGCAATAACGAGTTCAAGGATAATAGCAGGCAGAATAACTGCCCACACTTCAATGCCTCCATGTCCAATACCATAGTAAACTGCATTTTCATATGAATGATCCTTTTTCAACAAGTATTTTAAAATAAGATAACGCCCCACCTCTTCAAAAAGACCAGCCATGCTGATGCCATAAATGACATAGACCAGTGTATGACTATTAATCATCCGTGATACAGGATTATCCATGATCAAACAAACATAATGCACACCAAGTTCTAATACGCGCACACTCAATAGAAAGCCAAGCATCCCACCTATAAGATATTTCCACTTTAACTTCTTTTTATATCTTCTATACCAAAATGCCCAGAACGCTATTGGAATAGCCAAAAGCAAGATAACACTTAGTGCTAAGAAAATGATATTTGCTTGTGTAAAATGTATTTGTGATAGTTCTTCCATATCATAACATACTCCTTCTTTGCTTTGTTGTACTACTTGTTGTCTTTTTCTTCTATTAATCCATATTGTTGATACTTTTCTAAGAAAAAGCGATACATGATGCGATTACCTAGATATTGTCGATATGTTGCTGTCTTTTCTTTTCCCTCTGCTTTCATGATTTTTAATTGATTTTTCTCATATTCAGCTTGCTTCTGTATATCTGCAAGCATCTTTTCAAAAGCCTCTAATCTATCCATTGTTATTCCTTTCATTTTTTCATAGTTCTTTTTGTATTCATTATAGTCATTGATGAATCAATATAACAACCACATCACCCAAAGATTAATCACTGAAGCATTATTCTCTTTTGCAACACTTTTTTATATTTGTCAACAAGTTCCCCTATTTCCAATCCATCCTTTCTATGAATCACTCATATTTCTTAAAGATAAAGAAAGCAGATATTCTATGCACGAACATCTGCTTTATTCATTATTTATCCGCCTTAATCAAGCCATAAATACAACAATCACAAATTCCCTGATTATTCCAGTCTGCCTGATGTAATGTGCCTTCATATTTCAGACCACATTTCATCATGACTTGTCCTGAATGAGGATTATTGCGATCATGCTTAGCTTCAACCCTATTAAACTCCACTTCATCAAAAAGAAAATCTTTGACGGCACTAAGAGCTTCTGACATGATGCCTTGATGCCACCATTTTCTTCCAATACAATATCCTAATTGTGCTACTTTCGCCTTTTCTCTCAGTTCTACAACCGCAATATTACCTATTGGCTGATTATTGAGTGACTTGAGTGTAATAGCCCAATTGTATGTATCCGGCATTTTATACGAATCAACCCAGTCTCTAAGAATGCTTTTTGAGATTTCTTCACTTGTATGTGTTGGCCAGGTAAGATATTTTGTCACCTCATCATCCGATGCCCAGTTTTCAAACATCGCTTGACTATCTTCAACTGTAAATTGTCTTAATATCAAACGTTCTGTTTCGATTGTTTTTGTGCCAATATGATTCATATATACCTCATGTTCTTCTACTTATTCTTCATCAGGAGCCTGTCCATCATGTGCTAGCCATTGACATTCTGTGATTTCCATATTTGTAAAGACTGCCTTAAATGATGATTCTTCTGGAGAGCATGCATAGATGCCAAACTGGATTTCATTATTTGCTTTTGCCATATGACATATACGCATTTGTTTGAATTTCTCACCATCTTCAGAACACTCTATGCAGAAATCGTCATCACGTCGACTGAATCTATACCACATAGATTTGATCTTTGCATCAATTTCTGTTGTTGCCCAATCCGAATAGCCATTCTGTGTTACAACACTGCCAAGATGCTGGAATGTTTCATTTTCATATTCAATAGAACCTTTGATCCAGTTTTCGCTATCTAAATACATAATAATCCCACACTGATCAAAGCGGACTTTGCTTTCAAACTCAGTCTTAACGATAAATGAAAAATACTTTTTAGATGTCGTCATTTGTAGAACAGGGGCATTATCATTTCTAAAATGATAATACGTTCTTTGCCACAAATCAGTATGGGGATTTGTCACGATTTCAATTTTCTCATCCGAGATAGAATATGCTTTAGGTTCTCTTGTCCATGTCCAATTCCATTTATTCATTGTCTTCCTCTTTTCTATTTATTTCATTTAATTCCACATATCTTTATCCTATTATAACAATAAATACCTCTAGGAAAAGAACACTTTTTAAGAATTCCAAAAAAATGTCTTGAAAAGAATTTCCTGCTCATCCATCTCCTTTTCTGCATAGGCCATAGCTCTTTTCATATTTGCTAAATTTTATCTTCTAGCATCAAAGCAACACCCTATTCATCACCAAGCTCTATATAGTCCAACGATCATCATACATGCAAAAGTTAGACTTGGGATAAATATTGTCTTCTTTTATATCAGATATATTCTAAATCTTTCAAGTATGTGCGAAATAACCATAGTGTAAAATATTTTGTGTAAATTCGATTTGTCGAATTTATTGTTTTTATAGAAGTTATTTAATAGACAAAAAAGGCATACCCCCTG
>OCTW011505077.1_pt1 | contig 38008 bp, 36 predicted proteins | sample 1539671 | NCBI WGS metagenome assembly OCTW01 (sample SAMN02144230, study PRJEB22623) | gut metagenome | biome: sheep rumen | host: Ovis aries | place: New Zealand
TTTGATAAAATTGAAAAATATATACAAAACAAAATTATTGATCAAACATCTATAGAGTTTAATAATCAATCACTAAAAATGCTAAAAGACATAAACTACACAAGCATTTTGATAAATCAAATTCATGATTTTAAAGAAAATGACATTAAGCAAAATCAGTATATAAAGCAATTGGAAGAAGACAACAGAAACAAACAAAAATATATTGAAGCATTAGAAAGTAAATTGAAACACAAGAAATAAGGAGAAGACTAATGAAATTTGAAAAGATTTTACCACGAAACTCAAGAAGAAGACAAATTTTAAGATCTATTTATTACAAATTTTTTTCAAAATATACTGAAGAACAAAAGAAATATTTAAACTGGATACGAAAAAATGAACCAAATAATGAAGAACTAGAAAAACAGCGTAATACCAAATTTGAGATTAATCCTAAAATAAGTATAATAGTGCCAGTATACAATACTCCAGAAAAATTTTTTGAAGAGTTAGTTGAATGCTTAGAGAAACAAACATATTCAAATTGGGAACTTTGTTTAGCAGATGGTTCTCCAGAACCATTAGAGTTTATGAAAAAATATCCAGAAAGAGATAATAGAATAAAATATAAAATTATAGAAGGCGGAAATAAGGGAATTTCTGGGAATACAAACGAGGCGCTAACTTTGGCAACAGGGGAATTTATTGGACTTTTAGATCATGATGACTTATTGCCAGAGTTTTCTTTGTTCGAAGTTGTAAAAACTATAAATGAAAATCAAAATGTTGAATTTATATATTCAGATGAAGATAAATTGGAAACAGCAAAAGGACCAAGATATGGAGTGTTTTTTAAGCCAGATTTTTCGCCATATACATTAAATAGTGCAAATTATATTTGTCACTTTAGTGTGTTTAAAAAAGAATTGATGGACAAGATTGGTGGATTTAGAAGTGAATATGATGGAAGTCAAGATTTTGATATAGTAGCAAGAGCATCAGAACTTACAAATAATATTGTACATATACCAAAGGTTTTATACCATTGGAGAGCACATCAAAATTCAACAGCTCAGAATTCAGATTCAAAACCTTACGCATTTGAGGTTGGAAAAAAAGTTATAAAAGATCACATAAAAAGAAGTCTAAATACTGAGGTAGAAGTTACTGATGGATTAACACCGGGAAGTTACGAAATAAGATATGAAGTAAAAGGAAATCCAAAAGTAAGTATTATAATTGATGGAAGAAGTATTTCAAAAAGTGGACTAGAAAAACTTATAAAGAAAATAAAAAACAAAATAACATATAAAAATTATGAATTTGTAGTTGTTTCAAACAATAACATCTATGGAATTAAAAAGATAATTAGGCCAACTAAAGATAAACTTAAAGACTACAACAAAGCGGTGCTACAAGCAGAAGGTAAATATTTTATTATATTAGACGAAACATTAAAAGCTATTGATAAACCATCATTTATTGAGGACTTAGTAGGAATTTGTCAAGATGAAAATGTTGGAATTGTAGGAACAAAATTATATAATAAAAATAAACAAATAGAACATTGTGGAATTGTAATAGATAAAAATGGCACAGGAGATTTATTATATAAAGATGAACAAAAAGATATAGGAACTTATATGCAAAGATTACTTATAATTCATAATGTAACATCAGTTTATTTTAAATATGCAATGATCGATAAAGATATTTTTATGGAAATAAATAAATTTACAAATGAATTTAGTGGGTTACTTGCAAGTATAGACATATGTCTTAAAATTCTTAAACTTCAAAAGCAGGTTGTTATAAATCCAATAATATCATTTGAAGTAACAAGACTAAATGATGCTTATAAAATACAGTCGCAAGAAGAAAAGATCCAAAAAAAATGGAAAGAAAACTACCAAAAAGGAGATACTTATTTTAGCCCTAATTTAGTTAGAACAAGCATAGGTCTAAGTATAAGGGCATAAAAAGGATGGAAAGGAAAATATGAAAGAAGTAGATATTATAGTGCCAATATATAATGCATACGAATTTACAGAGGAGTGCATAAAAAGTGTTATAGAACATACAGATTTAAAGGAGAATACATTAGTTTTAATAAATGATAAAAGTCCTGATGAAAAAGTATATCCAATGCTTTTAAAATATAGAGACGAAAATACAGATAAAAAAATTGTTGTATTAGAAAATGATAAAAATGCAGGCTTTGTAAAAACAGTAAACAGAGGTATGCAACATTCTAATAATGATGTAATTTTACTAAATAGTGATACAGAAGTAACTAAAAATTGGATAGAAAAGATTCAAAAATGTGCATACTCAAATAAATATATTGCAACAGTTACACCTCTTACAAACAATGGAACACTATGTTCAGTACCTAATTTTGGTGTAGACAATGAATTGCCTAAAAATATGTCATTAACACAATATGCAGATTTAATTGAAAAAATTTCAAAAAATAGATATCCTCAATTAACAACAGGAAATGGATTTTGCATGTATATAAAAAGAAGCGTAATTGATGAATTGGGCTTGTTTGATGATGTTACATTTCAAAAGGGGTATGGAGAAGAAAATGACTTCTGTTATAGAGCATTGGATCATGGCTATACAAATGTCCTATGTGATAATACATTCATATATCATAAGGGAACGCAAAGTTTTAAAAAAGAAAATATGACTGCATCAAGAGAGGCAATAATTAATGAACACATGAGGTTGCTTAGAAAAAAATATCCAATATACGTTCAAAAAACAGACAATTTTTTAGCCAATAATCCTATTAAAGATATCCAAGAAAATGTAAATCTAAATGTTAAGCTTTATAATAAAAAAAGAATTTTATATCTTGTTAATGAGTGGGAAGAAAATATGGTAATGACAGGAGGAACTTCATTACATATAAAAGATATAATAGAATCAAACAATAAAAACAATGTTGCAAGTTTCGTATTAGCACCAGACAAATACGACTTGACAAGATTTAATTTATATTTATATACTGATGAATATGCAAGAAAAATTGCAAGTTACAAAACAGATATAAATGATTATGGTCAAATAAAATATACAAATAATACATACAAGGAAATGTTAGAAAATATCTTTGATAGTTTTAAAATAGACATTTTACATGTACATCATTTCTTATTTCAAACATTTGATGCTATTGATGTGGCAAAAAATAGAAATATTTATTCAATAGTTACATTACATGATTTATACATGATATGCCCTTCAATAAATAAAGTATATAGAGCAATTTATTGTGAATATGATAAAGAAAAAGATTGTTCAAAATGCCTAAACATTAGATATGGTGTAAATAGCAATATTTTAGATAATTGGCAAAAAACATGCTATGAAGTACTAAAAAAATTTGATAAAAGAATAGTTCCATCTAAGAACACACAAAAGTTATTTGAAGAAGTATATAAAGACTTAGATTTTGAAGTAATAGAACATGGAGTAGATGTTATAGAAATAAATAATAAATCTAACAACAAAAATGAAAGAAAATTTAATGTTGCATTTGTTGGTGCAATGGCAATTCATAAAGGTGGGAATATATTAAAAGAATTGATAAAAATAAATGATACACAAAATATAAAAATTCATTTGTTTGGAAAATCAGAAATTCCACAATTAACTAAAAATACTAAAAATTATACAAACCATGGACCATATAAAAGAGGAGAATTACCAAAACTATTAGCAGATAATAAAATTGACCTAGTTTGCATTTTTGCAACATGGCCAGAAACATATTCATATACATTAACAGAATGTTATATGGCACATATACCAGTATTAACTTTTGATATTGGTGCAGTTGGAGATAGGGTTAAAGAAGATAAATTAGGGTGGACAATAGAGTTTAATTCTGAACCATCAAAAATACTAAATAAAATAGTAGAGATAAGTAAAAATAAAGACGAATATAATTCAAAGAAAGAGAATTTCAAAAACTATAAGTTTAAGACAATAGAAGAAATGCAAGAATATTACAATAATTTATATGAAGGTATTGTGGCAAATAAGGGAAATAAATTAGCTGATATATATAAATTTTTATCTTATGCTGAAAAGACAAAAATATTAGACGCACAATATTATCAGGCAACTTATGGACATGTTGTAAATAGATATGAAAAAATGAGAAGTACAATCTTATGGAAAATTGCAAAAAAGATAAAAAGGAAAATAAAAAGAATATAGTAGGGAAAGAAGAACTAATGAAAAAAGTAAAAAATAAAGTCTCGATAATAATTATAGTATTATTAGGTTTAGTAATATGTAGCTCTTTATTTACAATGAACTTAAAAGATTACAATGAATTTAGAATACATATAGATAGAATTGTTGCAGTAAAAGAAGCAATTAAAGAAAAAGTATTTCCACCATTTATCAGTTATAAGAATATGCTAGGTTTTGGATATGCTTTAAATATTTTTTATGGAGTAATAACTACTTATATTCCATTACTAATTTCTTTAATAACAAAGTCATCTATAATGGCAATAAAAATATATACACTATTAACAATAATACTATCAGGTATAATGATGTATATATTTGTTAATAAAATAACAAAAAGCAAAATAGTATCGCTTATATCGGCTCTTATATATATGTCATGCCCATATAAAATATGCAATATATATTCAAGAAATGCACTTGGAGAATATACAGCATTTATATTTTTACCAATGATATTTCAAGGAATATATGAAATAATAAATGATAAAGATAAAAATGGAAAATATTATCTAATAATTGGGGCTTCACTTTTAGTATTATCTCATACAATAACAACAGTTTATGCAATATTATTTGTAATTCTATATTTATTGATAAACTATAAAAAATTGAAAAGTAAATTTATATGGAAAGAACTTGGAATAAGTGCAATTATAATTCTAATATTAACATTATTCTATACAATTCCAATATTAGAACATAAATTCTCTGGAAACTATGTAATATTTGATGAAGATTATATGTACACAGATGGAATAGATGTTTATGAAAATACAAATTCGATATTAGATTATTTTAAACTAGAAACAAACACAGGATTAAATTTTTCCTTTGGCTTAGTATTAACATTTTTATTAATAATGATGCCAGTTTGCTATAAGAAAGTAGATAAAAAATATAAATCAACATATACAGATTTTCTAATGTTAGCAATAATTGCATTATTTATGACTACAAAAGGATTTCCATGGCTTATAATGCCTAAAATGTTAACGATAATTCAATTTGCTTGGAGATTACATGGATTTTTTATTTTCTTTATTTCGTTTATAGCAGGAGTAAATTCGTTTATTATATATAGAAGCTTTAAAAAGAATGGAAATATATTCTTAATAATATTATTATTAATGATATTCATATTAACAGCTTTAAGTGTTTCAAAATATCAAACAATTAGTACCTATAATTATAATATGGATGTGCAATTTGAAAAAAATATAGAGAATGCAACTAAACTTGGACCATATAATATAAACAGAGATTATTTGCCAATAAATGTGATTACAAATATGGATTATATGAAAAACAGGGAAAATAAAACATATATTTTAAATGGAACTGTTAATATAAAAGATGAAAAAAAATACAGACTTAATGATGAAATGACGATTGAAAATGCTAATAATGCGACATTAGAATTGCCTTATCTATATTATCATGGATATACAGTAACTTTAAATGATAAGAAAATAAAAAACTATGAATCTGCAAATGGTTTCTTATGTGTTAATATAAATGAAAATGGAATACTAAAAGTAGAATACAAAGGAACCAACATAGAAAAAACAGCAATGCTAATTTCATTTATTGGATTAATTATATTTATAACTATTGGATTAGTAAAACCAAAAAATGAAATGAAAATTAAATATGAGAGTAAATAAAAATTTTCAGGCATTTTAAAAAATATTAAATATAAAAAATTGTTAGGAGGAAAAGTGTAATGAAAACAGTTGTTATTACTGGAAGTGCAAGAGGACTCGGATATGCTATGGCAGAGAATTTTAGAAAAGCAAATTGTAATCTTGTATTAAGTGATTTAAAAAACGAAAACTTACAAGAAGCAAAGGAGAAACTTGAAAAAATCGATTCAGAAGGTAAAATTTTAACAGCAATTTGTAATGTTTCAAAATATGATGAAATAGAAAATCTAATGAAAGAAACTTTAAACGCCTTTGAAAGAGTTTACAATATTTTAGGAGATAGACCAGAGACTGTTGCAGAATTTTTCGTTGATAATATTCTAAAGAATAAAAAAAATGGTATAAAAATTAACTGGCTTACAAATAGAAAGGCTTTTTACAGATTTTTAACAGCAGGATTTAATAAAAGAAACTTTTTTGATGATAATGGAGAAATAAAACAATGTGATATAATCAACAAAAAATAAAGTCTTTAAGGGAGGAAAATAAGTTGAAAGATAAGCTTGTTTTAATAGATGGAAATAGCATTATGAATAGGGCTTTTTATGGAATTATGGGCACAAAAATGCTAACAACTGATGATGGAACATATACAAATGCTATATATGGATTTTTAGCAATACTATTTAAAATTAAAGAAGACATAAATCCAAAATATATGGCAGTTGCATTTGATTTAAAAGCTCCAACTGTAAGACATAAAATGTATGAAAGTTATAAAGCAAATAGACATGGAATGCCAGAAGAACTTGCAATACAAATGCCAATTATAAAAGACATTTTAAGAGATATGAATATAAAGATAATTGAAAAAGAAGGATATGAAGGAGACGACATTTTAGGAACTCTTGCAAAGCGTGGAGAAAAAGATAACTTAAAAGTTACAATCTTGTCAGGAGATAGAGACACTTTTCAACTAACATCAAATAATATTACAGTAAGGATACCAAGAAATAAAAATGGTAAAACTGAAAATGAAGATTTTGATGAAGAAAAAGTAAAAAAATTATATGGAATTAAACCAGAGCAGCTAATCGAAGTAAAGGGCTTGCAGGGAGATAGTTCAGACAACATCCCAGGAGTTCCAGGAATAGGAGAAAAAACAGCACTATCTCTTATAAAAGAATATGGTTCAATAGATAACATATACAAACAAATAGAAGAAAATAAAGCAGAAACAATAAAAGGCAAAACAAGAGAAAAATTGGCACAAAATAAAGACTTAGCTTATTTGTCAAGAACACTTGGAACAATAAACCTAGAGGTTCCAATAGAGGAAAAACTAGAAGATTTTGAAGTAAAAGAATGGAATAAAGCAAAAGTTTATGAAGATTTCAAAAAATTAAAATTTAATAAATACATTGACCGTTTTGATTTAAATAATATCGAAAACAAGAGCCAAAATAATAATAATGTGCAAGTAGAATTTGAAATAAAAGAAATGAAAGAAAATGAGTTGGATTTTATTTTAGAAGAAGCTAAAAGACAAGAAAAATTAGTTTATTTATTTAATAAAGAAGAAGATAAAACAGAAGGAAATGTTATAAATAAAAAAATAACATCAATAAGCATATTTTTAAACGATATTGTATATTATAGCAATATTCAAAATATTAAAAAACTAAAAGGAATTTTTGAAAATAAGAATGTAAAGAAAATAAGTTATAAATTAGGAGAAGATTACTGTATTTTAAGACAAAATGAAATTGAAATGGACAACTTAAATTTTGATGTAGAAATTGCAGCCTATTTATTAAATCCTACAAAGAACAAGTATATAATAGAAGAGCTAATAGAAGAATACATTGGAGTAAATTTAGAAAATTATCTAAATAAACAAGGACTTTCAACTAAAGAAGAAAAGCAAATAAACTTATTTGAATCAAATAGTGAAACCTATTTTAAAGAAGCCAAAAAATACGAAAATGGATTCAAAGTATTTTTTATAGAGCAACTTGAAGGAATATTTAAAAATAAATTACAAGAAGCAAATGAACTAGATTTATTTAATAATATAGAAATGCCAATAGTTAAAGTACTTGCAAAAATGCAGTATAATGGGATGTACTTAGATAAAGAAGAACTTTCTTCTTTTGGAAGTGAACTAAAAGAACAAATAAACAAACTAACAAAAGAGATATATGAACTTGCAGGAGAAGAATTTAATATAAATTCAACTCAACAATTGGGAACAATTTTATTTGAAAAGCTAGGATTAAAATCGTCAAGAAAAAATAAAAAAGGCTATTCAACAGATGTAGATACACTAGAAAAAATAAAATATGACCATCCAATAGTTGAAAAAATATTAGAATATAGAACACTTGTAAAACTAAATTCAACATATGTAGAGGGAATGCTTCCATACATTAATTCTAAGACCAATAGAATACACTCATATTTTCATCAAACAGTTACAGCAACAGGGAGAATAAGTTCAACAGAACCAAATTTGCAAAATATTCCAACAAGATATGAACTTGGAAAAAAATTAAGAAAAGTATTTAAACCAGAAACTGGATATGTATATGTTGATGCAGATTATTCACAAATTGAGCTTAGAGTACTTGCTCACATATCTCAAGATGAACATATGCTTGAAGCATTTAGAAATGGAGAAGACATTCATAAACAAGCTGCATCAAAAGTGTTAGGAATTCCAATAGAAGATGTTACAAAAGAACAAAGAAGCGCTGCAAAAGCTGTAAATTTTGGAATTGTTTATGGAATTAGTGACTTTGGACTTTCTGAACAACTTGGCATTCCAATAAAACAAGCAAAAGAGTATATCAATCAGTATCTTGAAAAATATAGTGGCATTCAAAAATTTATGAAAAATGTTGTAGAAGAAGCAAAAGAAAAAGGATATGTAGAAACATTATTTCATAGAAGAAGATATTTACCAGAATTAAAGTCGAATAACTACATGATTCGCCAATTTGGAGCAAGAGCAGCAATGAATACACCAATTCAAGGAAGTGCAGCAGACATAATGAAAATTGCCATGGTAAATTTAAATAAAGAATTAGAAAACAGCAATATAGATGCAAAAATTGTGCTTCAAATTCATGATGAGCTTATTATAGAGGCAAAAAATGAAGATAAAGAAGAAGCAAAAGAAATGCTAAAGAAATGTATGGAAAGAGCAATTAAACTATCAATTCCTCTTGAAGTAGAAATTTCAGAAGCCACAAACTGGTATGACTGCAAATAAAAATAACACGAAGGAGAAATAATTTGAAAAAAATAAAAATAATAGTAGCAATTGCTATTATAATTGCAATTGCAATATCGACTTACATATTTAAACCACAAGATTACATATTAAAAATAATATACAAAACAGATTATAGTGATTATATATATAAATATTCAGAAGAAAATAATTTAAACCCATATTTAATATTTTCAATAATAAAAAACGAAAGTAATTTTAATAAAAATATAGAATCTTCTAGTGGGGCAATAGGACTTATGCAATTAATGGAATCAACTGCTGTAGAAATGGCAAATACAATAAATGAGGGCAATATTGTAAAAGAATCATTATATAATCCAGAAATAAACATTAAAATTGGAACAAGCTATTTTGCTTATCTTCTAAAGCATTACAGTCAAAATGAAGCTTTAGCGCTTGCTGCATATAATGCAGGAATGGGCAATGTAGATAATTGGATAAAAGACAGAACAATAAATAAAGATGGCTCTAACCTAGAAAATATTCCATATAAAGAAACAAATAGTTATGTAAGAAAAATCTTAAGAGATTATAAAATTTATAAAGACCTTTATTCAGAAAAATAAAGAGTTTAAAGCAATTTTTCGATTATATAAAAAAGATAAAAAGTAACCATAAAATGGTTTGCGATAATCAAAGTTTTCATAAAAACGAACATAAAAAATAAATGTGAACAATATGTGAACGCAAACCCTTTAAAATGTGTTATCAACAAAGTTATCCACATTATCCACAAAAATTATGAAATTTTACAAGACCAAAAAAAGATTACATAAAACATCTAACATGAAATAATTATGCAACCATTTTGTAATAATTATGTAATATTTTAAAACAAGTGCTTGCTAAAACTACATAAAACATTAAAATTCAACGAATTTTAACAAAAAAACAAAAAAATCTTGAAATAAAAATTGTAATATAGTAATATATTCGTAATAATAATTAGCAATAAAGATAGAATTTATCCACATTTTTATTGCCGGAAAGAAAGGAAGAAATAAAAATGACAGAATTAACAATGGACAAACTCGTATCATTGTGTAAAAATAGGGGTTTTGTGTATCCAGGTTCAGAAATATATGGAGGACTTGCAAACTCTTGGGACTATGGACCAATAGGAGCAGAGCTAAAGAAAAATATAAAAAATGCTTGGTGGAAAAAATTCATAGAGGAAAATAGATATAATGTAGGAATAGATGCAGCAATCATTATGAATCCAGAAGTTTGGGTTACAACAGGACATGTTGGAGGATTTTCAGACCCATTAATAGACTGTAGAGCTTGCAAAACTAGATATAGAGCAGATAAATTAATAGAAGAATGGTCATTTAATAATGGAAAGGAACTTACAGGATTAGATGGATGGACAAGTGAACAATTAGTTTCATTTATTAAAGAAAATAGTGTTCCATGTCCAAATTGCGGAAAGCATGATTTTACAGACATTAGAAAATTTAATTTAATGTTCAAAACCTTTATGGGAGTTACAGAAGACGCAAAATCTGAAGTATATTTACGACCAGAAACAGCACAAGGAATGTTTGTTGACTTTAAAAATGTATTAAGGACAACAAGAAAAAGAATGCCAATGGGAATTGGTCAAATGGGTCGTGCATTTAGAAATGAAATAACACCGGGAAACTTTATATTTAGAACAAGAGAATTTGAGCAGATGGAACTTGAATTTTTCTGTAAACCAGGAACAGATTTAGAATGGTATGAATATTGGAAAAAGTTCTGTAAGAATTGGCTTTTGAGTTTAGGAATAAAAGAAGAAAATCTACGCCTAAGGGAACATTCAAAAGAAGAACTCTCTTTTTATAGCAAAGGGACAACAGACATAGAATTTTTATTCCCATTTGGATGGGGAGAATTATGGGGAATTGCAGATAGAACAGATTATGATTTATCAAGACATCAAGCAGCATCAAAGCAAGATTTGACATATATTGATCCAGATACAAATGAGAAATATATTCCATATTGTGTTGAACCATCAGTTGGTGTTGATAGAATATTTTTAGCGGCACTTTGCAATTCTTATGAAGAACAAGAAATTTCAGAAGGAGATATAAGGGTTGTATTGCATTTGCATCCTGCTTTGGCACCATTTAAAGTTGCTGTGCTTCCTTTATCTAAAAAGTTAAGTAATAAGGCAAATGAAGTATATGAAAAACTTTCAAAGAAATTTATGTGTGATTATGACGAATCAGGTTCTATTGGAAAACGTTATAGAAGAGAAGATGAAATAGGAACTCCTTATTGTGTAACAATTGATTTTGATACATTAGAAGATGATTGTGTAACAATTCGTGATAGAGATACAATGGAGCAAATAAGGATAAAAATAGATGATTTATCAAGCTGGATTGGGGGAAAACTTGACTTTTAAATTAAAAAGCGTTATAATTAAATTGTAGCTAAAAATTATATATTTCCCACATTTGGGAGAAAGGCACAAGAACTTATGTTAAACAAGAAAAAGGTAACTTACAACATTCAGTTCAGTGACGCGGAAAATGCAAAGATGTTTCGCGAAAAGATTGACAAGGAAACAGAAGGTCGAGCTTTATTTCCTTTCACAGGAAACAAGGCTGAGTTGGACACTAAGCATGTCTTAGTTGTTGGAACTGGGAGTACTCTCTTTGATTTAAAGTTAAAGGCAGTTTGCGAAGAGTACGCCAATAAGTTTGGAGGAGTTTTTCTAAACTAGTCCTTAATTAAAAAGAAGATCATAAGTTCAAAGGAAGGGTTTTATTAAGACCCTTCCTATTTTTTTATTATTGAAATTACTTATTATAGCAATAGCTACTGCACATAGATTCATCAGCTTTTTTGGTATCAACATTTTTCATTGGTGTAACTTTTATTTGCTTTAAAGTGCAATCTGATTCATTTCCATTATATTTACAACTTGTAACAGAACAACAAATTTTTTGATTACTATTCATAACAACATCATCCTTTCTACAAAGTTATTATTTTCGAAAATTAAAATTTTATTCAAAAAAATGTTACAAATTATTGTCTTATATAAAAAAGAATTTACATAAAACAATTGACTTTTTTTGTCAATAGTAATATAATTTTATTGTCATAGCTGTATAACATTTTCTTATATAATTATATGGGAGGAATTATGATTCGTAGACGTAATAGTTTAATAAGAGAGCGGCTAATGAAATCGGCAGTAAGTAACAATTACATTGAAGATGTAAGAATCTTACTTGAAGAAGAGAAATACAGTAAAGAATTTCTTTCAAGTATGCTTACAATTGCTGCAACAAAAGGATATACAAGAATTGCCAAAATGCTTATTAATTCAGGCACAGACGTTACATTAGATATGATAAACGTTGCAAAAGTAAGTAGGAATAGTGCAACAGCGCACATCTTGCTTAATGCATTCAAGAAGTAATTCTATGTGTATCTAAAAAAGAAGGTCTCATTTTCTGAGACCTTCTTTTTTTATATTTAAAATATTACTGAGAAATAAGTTTGTAATATAAAACTGTTAATAGATTTTAAATTCAAAAAAATTGACAAAACTACTTTACAACCTGAGAAAAAATATATATAATAAGTCTTGTCTATGAATAAGAAGATTTTTCCAATAGACAAGTATAATTTAGTCAGTTTTAACAAAATAATATAGTTAAGACATTAAAAAACAAGGAGGTTTTTTATTATGAGTCAAAAGTATGTATACCTTTTTAGTGAAGGAAATGCAAACATGCGTGAACTTTTAGGAGGAAAAGGAGCAAACCTTGCAGAAATGACAAATTTAGGTTTACCAATTCCACAAGGATTCACAATTACAACAGAAGCTTGTACAAGATATTATGAAGATGGGGAAACAATTGCACCTGAAATTGAACAAGAAATCTTTGAACATTTAACTAAACTAGAAGAAATGACAGGAAAGAAATTTGGAGATTTGGAAAATCCATTACTTGTATCTGTACGTTCAGGAGCAAGAGCTTCAATGCCAGGTATGATGGATACAGTTTTAAACTTAGGTTTAAATGATGATGTTCTAAAAACAATAGCTGCAAAAAACGAAAGATTTGCTTACGATAGCTATAGAAGATTTATTCAAATGTTTTCAGATGTTGTTATGGAAATACCAAAACCATTATTTGAAAAAGCAATTGATGAAATGAAAGAAAAAAGAGGAGTTAAATTAGACACAGAATTAACAGCAGCAGACTTAAAAGAATTAGTTGCAACATTTAAAGCAATATATAAAGAACAAAAAGGAGAAGACTTCCCATCAGATCCTAGAGTTCAACTTATGGAAGGTGTTAAAGCCGTATTTAGAAGTTGGAACAATGCAAGAGCTATAACATATAGAAGATTAAACGACATTCCAGGAAGTTGGGGAACAGCCGTTAATGTACAAGAGATGGTATTTGGAAATATGGGAGATGATTGTGGTACAGGTGTTGCATTTACTCGTAACCCAGCCACAGGAGAAAACAAACTATTTGGTGAATATTTAATGAATGCACAAGGAGAAGATGTTGTTGCAGGTATACGTACTCCACAACATATAGAACAATTAAAAGATACAAACCGTAAAGCTTATGAAGACTTTGTAATGTATGCGGAAAAACTTGAAAAACATTACAGAGATATGCAAGATATGGAATTCACAATTGAAAGAGGAAAATTATATTTCTTACAAACAAGAAATGGTAAAAGAACTGCAAATGCTGCACTTCAAATAGCTGTTGACCTTGTTAATGAAGGAATGATTACAGAAAAAGAAGCAGTATTAAGAGTTGAACCACAACAATTAGACCAACTATTACATCCAAACTTTGATCCAGCTGCGCTAAAAGCTGCAAAAATAGTTGCAAAAGGACTTGCTGCATCTCCAGGAGCTGCAACAGGAAAAGTAGTATTTACAGCAGAAAAAGCTGTTGAATTACACAAACAGGGAGAAAAAGATTTAATACTTGTTAGACTTGAAACATCTCCAGAAGATATAGATGGAATGAATGTATGCCATGGAGTACTTACAGTTCGTGGTGGTATGACATCTCATGCAGCAGTTGTTGCTCGTGGTATGGGAACATGTTGTGTTGCAGGATGTGGAGAAATAGTTGTAAATGAAGAAGAAAAATACTTCACATTACCAGATGGAAGAAAAGTTAAAGAAGGAGATTGGCTTTCTCTTGACGGTTCTACAGGTAATGTTTATGCAGAAAAAATTGAAACAGTTGATGCAACAGTTTCAGGAAATTTTGCAAAATTGATGGGATGGGCAGATCAATATAGGCAATTAAAGGTAAAAACAAATGCTGATACTCCAAGAGATGCTGCGCAAGCATATAAATTTGGAGCACAAGGTATTGGATTGTGTCGTACAGAGCACATGTTCTTTGCACCAGATAGAATAGCTGCTATCCGTGAAATGATTGTCTCAACAACACCAGAGCAAAGAGCTAAAGCACTTGAAAAAATTCTTCCAATGCAAAGAAGCGACTTCGAAGGATTATATAGAGAAATGAAAGGCTATCCAGTTACAATTCGTTTCTTGGATCCACCTTTACATGAATTTGTTCCACATGATGACGATGCTATTGCAGATTTAGCAAAAGAAATGGGAATGACATTCGAAGCATTAAAGAATGTTTGTGAAGGATTAAAAGAATTTAACCCAATGATGGGACACCGTGGATGCCGCTTAGCTGTAACATATCCTGAAATTGCAGAAATGCAAACAAAAGCTGTTATAGAAGCTGCTATAAATGTAAACAAAGAAGGAATGAATGTAGTTCCTGAAATTATGATTCCACTTGTTGGTGATGTTAAAGAATTAAAATATGTTAAAGATATTGTTACAAAAACAGCTGATGCAGTTATAGAAGAAGCTGGAGTAGAATTAAAATATAAAGTTGGTACAATGATTGAAATACCAAGAGCTGCATTAACAGCAGATGAAATTGCTAAAGAAGCAGAATTCTTCTCATTTGGAACAAATGACTTAACACAAATGACATTTGGTTTCAGCCGTGATGATGCTGCTAAATTCTTAGGAGATTACTACGACAAGAAAATTTATGAATTCGATCCATTTGCTAAATTGGACCAAAAAGGTGTTGGAAAATTAATTGAAATGGCAGCTAAACTTGGAAGACAAACAAGACCAGATCTTGACCTTGGAATATGTGGAGAACATGGAGGAAATCCAGCATCAGTTGAATTCTGCCATAATGTAGGATTAGACTATGTATCTTGTTCACCATTTAGAGTTCCAATAGCAAGACTTGCCGCTGCACAAGCCGCAATTAAAAATCCAAGAAAATAAGTCTAATATAACAGAAATTTCAACAAGAGTTTTACTGCTAATAAATAATAAAAATGTCCAATTTTTTGAGTTCAGTACATTTTATTTGGGCATTTTTATTGACTTTAAAGATTCACTGGACTATAATATACATTATGTAGATTTAATTTTTTATATTTAAGTCCTTAGTAGGACAAGAAAGGAAGCAAAATGAAAATATATTCAGAAGCATTTGAAAAGATGACTAATAAGATTAAAAAAACATCTGAATGTAAAATTTGCGGAGGGGATGGCTGGATAGCTGTTTCTAAAAAAGAAGGAGCAGAAATTAGAGTCTGCCCATATTGCCGAGGAAAAGGCAGAATAGAAAAAGATTAACTACTACAAAGAATGCTTACAACTGTTATGCTGTAAGCATTTATTTTTTTTTGAAATATATTTGTAACATAAAAGTAATCAAATAGTAATACAATTTTTTTTTATTAGTGCTATAATATAGTAGCAGTTTATTTTAAGGAAGTAAAGGAATATAATATGGACGAGGAAAAAACAAACATTGAAGAGGTAGCTAATATAAAAAATACAGAAGATTTAGAAAGTGAAAAGAAAAATAGAAAAGAAAAGTTTGATACTATATTAGATAAAATTAAAAAGATGGACGAGGCAGTAGAACTTCATATAAATGTTAAAGATGCTGTTGCAAAAGAGGAAGTAGACAGCAATTACTTGAAATATATAGAAAATTCTTTAGAGAATAAGCTTTTTAATAATACAAAATTTGATAAAATAAAATCAAAGGTATTATTAGATGTTATTTGCCCAGAACTTGTCAATGTTAAAGATTTTGACGAGAACAAACTTGAAATAGAAGATGTTGGAAATCATTATGAAGAACTTGACAATTATATAGATAAAATATGTATATATGATGGAAAGCTTGTGTGCTTGTTTGGAATAAAACAAAGTGATTCTGAAAAAGCAATAAAATATGAGCCAAGAAAGTTTAGCAGGAAAGATATGATTGAAGCAGTATGTCAAAAACTAGAAGAAGGACAAAAAGTTGAAATGGAACAATATGATGAATATTATGTTGTAAATGATGGAAACTCTTTAAAAGTTTTTACAGAAAGAAAAGTTTTGTCTTTAGTAAAAGTAGAAGAAACTATTTATGATAAAATTAAAAATAAATTACAAATGTTGTTTCATTCTTCAAAAAGAAAATATATGCCAGATATGAAAATGGTTTATGATAGTAATCCAAATAGAATTAAAGGTTTTAAAGTGCAAAATAAACAAATAGCAAAAGCAAGAATGAAAGATCTTCTTACAAATGAAAGAAAATTAACAAGGACAGAAGAATAAAAGAGCCAAGCAAAAATTGCTCGGCTCTTTTTTAGAGATTAATAGGTGTCGTAGTAGCCTTGATGATCAATTAGCATTACTGAAACTCCTTTAGAGTTTACAAATAATTTTTTAACTCCCCAATTGCCTAATTTCCATTCCGCATTGAAAAACAATGCACCACCTGGAATATCAGAGCAAACTGTTGGATCGTCACCATCAATTGCTGCCTTAACTGCATCATAGCATCCTGTTTTTTCTAACAAATTGTCAGATCTCTTAGGATAAACTGCGAACTGATTTGGTTCCTCAATTACACTAATAATGGATGAATAATTTTTGTTAGAAAATTCAACATTATTAGTAAAGAATCTATTCAGTATTACAGATGCTACAGCCTTTTTACCATCTTCAGATTCTGCATTTGCTTCATTATAAACCACTTGAGCCATGAAGTGTAATTCTTCATAACTATAGTTATATGAAGCTTTTGATTGAGCAATGTTAGGCTCAGCGGCATAAGTTCTAATAACTGAAATGCTTATCATAAAGGCAATGATGAAAAATGTAATAAACATTTTCAGTAGATAGCCCTTATACCGCTCACATAGGGGTGCAGTTGTCACTAACTTCCGATTAAATTCCATAATCTCTCCTTTCTGTGCTGTGGAATATTTATTCCACGAAAACGCTACCGTAAGGAAATTCCTTACTTACTTAAGTATAACACAATAATTCACATAAAACAATAATATTTACTGAAATTTTAAAATATACTTGTATAAAATATTTAGTATATGATAAAATATGTTTGTCAAAAATAATAGACAAAAGAAAAAATTAAGGAGGAATTTATATTATGAGTTCAGAAAGATTTATTTTGAATGAAACATCTTATTTTGGAAGAGGAGCAAGAGAAGTATTGCCAGAGGTAATAAATTCTAGAGGCTTTAAAAAAGCTTTGATTATTACAGACAAATCTTTATACGAAGTAGGAGTTACAAAAAAGGTTACAGATATTTTAGATGGAGCACAAATTGCATATAATGTTTTTCCAAACGTAAAGCCAAATCCAACAAAACAAAATGTTAGAGAAGGAGTTGAAGCTTGCAAAGCAGCAAATGCAGATTTTCTAATTGCAGTTGGTGGTGGTTCTGCAATGGATACAGCAAAAGCTATAGGGATTATAATTGCAAATCCAGATAGAGAAGACATAGTTTCATTAGAGGGATTATCAAATACAAAGAATAAATCATTACCTTTAATCTGCTTACCAACAACATCTGGAACTGCATCGGAAGTTACGATAAACTATGTTATAACTGATGAAGACAGAGAATTTAAAATGGTATGTGTTGATCCACATGATATTCCAATAGTTGCAATAGTAGATTCAGAACTTATGGAATCTATGCCAAAAGGACTTGCAGCAGCTACAGGAATGGATGCATTAACACATGCAATAGAAGGCTATATAACAAAAGCACATAATACAATGTCAGATATGTTCCATATGAGAGCAATAGAATTAATATTTGAGAATTTATCAGCGGCCGTTAATGATAAAGATCCTAAAGCAATCGAAAATATGGCACTTGCTCAATATATGGCAGGAATGGGATTTTCAAATGTTGGACTTGGAATAGTTCACTCTATGGCACATCAACTAGGTGCTGTATATGATACGCCACATGGAGTTGCAAATGCTATATTACTTCCAACAGTTATGAGGTTCAATGGAGAAGTTTCGTGGGAAAGATTTAGAGAAATTTTAATTCACATTGGAAGACCAGATGCTGCAAATTTAGGGAAACAAGACATTATAAATACATTTGTATGGAAAATATCAGAGCTTTCAAAAGCGGTAGGAATTACACAAACAGTAGGACAAGTTGGAGCAAGACAAGAAGATATAGAACTTCTAGCTGACAAAGCAATGCAAGATGCATGCAAACCAGGAAATCCAAGAGAAGTTACAAAAGAAGATTTTATGGAACTATATAAACAAGCTTGGTAAGCTGGAAAAAATTGCTTTTAACTATTGACAAAGCGATAAAAAGTTAGTATAATTTTATGGTACTTGAAAAGAAAAAACTATTTAAATATAGAAACATAAAGACATTTCACAGAGGGGGGAATAAAAAATGGCACAACCAAAAAGAAGATGGTCAAAAGCAAGAACTGGCTTAAAAAGATCAACATGGAAATTAGAAAACAAAAATTTAGTAGCATGCCCACATTGTCATGAACTTATGGAACAACATAAAGTTTGTCCAAATTGTGGTTACTATAATGGAAAAGAAGTAATAGCTCAAAAAGAAGATTAGTTAATATTAATTTAATATAATAGGAAAGTCATTGTCGACTTTCCTATTATATTATGAAAATGCAGTATTATTACTGCATTTTTTTTGTTAGACAATGAGGTAGTAATAGACTTATTAATTATAGAACCACTATTTATTAAAATTTTTATAATTGTTTTAAAAAAGTATTTTAATAAAAAAATAGTAATGATATAATGAAAAAAGAAAAATATAGGAGATAAGCTATGAAGAAATTTAAAAATATCTTTCAAAACGAGAATTTAGTAAATATATTAATTTTATTTATTGCAGCTTTTTTTATTTGTATTCCGCTTCTAAGCTCAAAAATAGATGTTAGTTATGATGATGGCATTCAACATATAGCAAGGCTAATGGGAACATTTCAATCATTGCAAGAAAAACAATCATTTCCAGTAATAATGTCAAACTTTTGCAATTCATTCGGGTATTCATGGAATTTATTTTATAGTCCATTTACCGCTTTTTTGCCACTTATATTTAAAATATTTAATGCAAGTTTTATTGGATGCATAAAAATGTTTATGTTTGTAACAGTGTTTGCATCAGGTATTGCAATGTACTTTTTTACAAAAGAAGTTACAAAAAATAAAAAAATGGCTCTAATTTCAGGAATATTATATATTTTTGCTCCATATAGACTTACAGATATGTATGCAAGAAATGCTTTAGCAGAGCTTACATCATTTATATTTATACCAATGATATTTCATGGTTTATACGGAATAATAAAAGGAAAATCTAAAAAAGAATATTTTTTAATAATTGGCTCAATATGTTTGATACTTACCCATACAGTAGTTGCAATGTATGTAGCGACATTATGCTTTACATATTTATTAACACAAGCTAAAAAGCTAAAAATAAAAAGTATAAGAAAAAAACTAATAATTTCCTTATTATTTATAGTAGCTATAACAAGTTTTTTCTGGATGCCACTATTAGAATCAAAAAATAGTGCAGATTATGAAGTATTTAAACCTGGTAGAATGGAAAGAACGGATGTACTAATTGCATTTAAATTGCGATTCTTTGAATTATTTATAACGCCCAAAAATAATATAATGACATATGAAATAGGATGGTTAAGTATAATTTTACTACTATTTACCCCATTTGTTATAAGAAAATTAAGAAAAAAATACATTAACACAGATTTTTACAGTTTCTATATTTATTCATTAATTGCAGGACTTGTGTGTGCTTTTATGACGCTACAGATTTTTCCATTTGAATATATGCCTTCATTGTTTAAAATGATTCAATTCTCTTTTAGATTATTGGAATTTTCTTCATTTTTCTTTTCATTTGTTGTTGCAGTGAACTTTGGAATATTAGTTAAAAAAATAAAATATAAAGATGTAGTATTTGTATTAGTTATTTTAATGATTTTAACATGCACATATATACCTCATTTACACTACACAGATAGTTTAAATGAATCTAAATTATGGCCAGCTATACCTGTAACAAGTGAGACCAAGAGAGTCCATGCAGGATGTGCAAGTTTTGAATATTTACCATGTAAAGCATTTGAAAATAGGAGCTATATAGAAACAAGAAATGATGATATAATTGTTCTAACTGGAAATGCACAAATTGAAAACAAGAAAAAAAATGGAACAAACCTGACAGCAAACATAATAAATAGTGAAAATGAAACACTGATAGAATTTCCATATATTTATTACATAGGTTATAGCGTAAAGTTAAAACAATCAGATGAAATAATAGAGCTTAAAACATTAGAAACAGACAATGGATTTGTTGGAGTAATATTACCTGAAACTCAAAATACAAAATTAGCAGTTTCTTATAAAGGCACTACAATAATGAATGTTACTAAAGTAATTTCAATAGTAGGTATTATATTACTTATTATAAAAGTCTTTTTACATAACAGAAAATTAAACAGATAAACATTGACTAAATTTATTAATTGTTATAAAATTGTTTTACAGTAAAAAGAGGTGAAAAATATGGCAAAACCACTAGTAGCAATAGTAGGAAGACCAAATGTTGGTAAATCAACATTTTTTAATTACATAGTTGGAAAAAGAATATCAATAGTTAAAGATGAACCTGGTGTTACAAGAGATAGAATATATGCAGATACATCTTGGAATGGGATAGATTTTACACTTATAGATACAGGAGGAATTGAACCAGAGTCAGATGATGTTATTTTGTCTCAAATGAGGGAGCAAGCCAATATTGCAATAAACATAGCGGATGTCATAATATTTTTAACAGATATTAAACAAGGTGTAACTGCTGCAGATAAAGAAATAGCATTAATGCTTAAAAAGTCTAAAAAGCCAGTAATTTTAGTTTGCAATAAAGCAGACAATTATGGGAAAACATCAGATGATATCTATGAATTTTATAATTTAGGACTTGGGGATCCACATCCAATTTCTTCTGTAAATGCAATAGGGCTTGGAGATGTGTTAGATGCAATTTGCAAAGAATTTCCCAAAAATTTAAAACATGAAGATGAAAGCACTATAATAAGAGTTGCTGTAATTGGAAAGCCAAACGTTGGAAAGTCTTCTTTAATAAATAAAATTTTAGGAGAAAACAGAGTTATTGTTAGTAATATTGCAGGAACAACAAGAGATGCCATAGATACATATTTTGAAAATGAATCAGGAAAATATATTTTTATAGATACTGCAGGAATTAGAAGAAAATCAAAAGTAGATGAACAAATTGAAAAATATTCAGTAATGAGAAGCCTGCTTGCAGTTGAGCGTGCAGATGTATGTTTAATTATGATAGATGCAAATGAAGGAGTAACAGAGCAAGATAGAAAAATAGCAGGAGAGGCACATGAAGCTGGAAAAGCAAGTATAATTGTTGTTAACAAATGGGATGAAATAGATAAAAACGAGCATACAATAGATGAATACAAGAAGAAAGTATATAGTGAGCTTTCATATTTATCTTATGCTCCAATATTATTTATTTCAGCTAAAACAGGGCAAAGAGTTAATAAATTATTTGAGCTTATAAATGAAGTTGCAAACAAAAATGCAATGCGTGTTACAACTTCTGTTTTAAATCAAGTTCTAAACGAAGCAATTGCAATTGTTCAACCACCAACAGATAAGGGAAAACGTTTAAAAATATTTTACATGACACAAGCTTCAACAAAACCACCAACATTTGTAGTTTTTGTAAATAATAAGCAATTATTTCATTTTTCTTATGAGAGATATTTAGTTAATCAAATTAGAAAAGAGTTTGATTTAACAGGCACTCCTATTAGAATAATTGTTAGAGAAAAAGGAGAAAAGGGGGAATAGATTATGGCAGTTTATATAGCTGTAATTATTATTGCGTATTTATTAGGAAGCATAAGTTTTTCAGTCATTATTAGTAAGAAAATGGCTGGATTTGATGTTAGAGAAAAAGGAAGTGGAAATGCAGGTACTACAAATGTACTAAGAGCAGTTGGCAAAAGAGCTGCAGTTCTTACTCTTTTATGTGATGTATTAAAAGGAGCAGTTGCTGTTTTTGTAGCATTTATTGCAGGAAAAATTGCAGGAGATAATGTAGATAAAGCACTACTTATTCAGTTTGCAGGACTTGCGGTTGTTTTTGGACATACTTTTCCAATATTCTTTGAATTTAAAGGTGGAAAAGGAATTGCAACAGCATTAGGAGTTTTACTTGTTACAAACTGGAATATAGCTTTAATTTGTTTAGTATTTGCTCTCGTTTTAATGGCACTTACTAAGATGGTATCTTTAGGTTCAATTTCAGCAGCAGTATTACTTCCTGTTCTTACAATATTTATGCCACATACTACGTATTTAGTAAATGGGAAATATGTGGTTTATAGCATTATACTTGCTGTATTTGTAATTTATAATCACAGAGAAAATGTAAAACGTTTGCTTGCAGGAAAAGAAAATAAACTTGATTTTAAAAGTTTTAATAAATAAAATTGGAGGAAACACAATTGAAAAATATAACAATTATAGGTAGTGGAAGCTGGGGAGTAGCACTCGCAATGCACCTAGCAAGACTTGGAAATAAAATAAAAATATGGTCTTTTGCTCAAGAAGAGGCAGACTTAATAAATAATGAGAAAAAATGCAAATTTTTACCAGAAGTAACTCTTCCAGATGGAATTTATTGCACTACATCTTATAAAGAAGCAATAGAAGGAAGCGAAATTGTATTGAATGTAACCCCTTCGAAATTTACAAGAAATACAGTAAAAGAATATAAAAAATATATAACAAATCAAATAATGGTAATTTGCACAAAAGGATTTGAAAAAGAAACATTATCTACATTAGATGTTGTTTTTAAAGAAGAACTACCAAATTCTAAACTTGCTGTTTTATCTGGACCTAGCCATGCGGAAGAAGTTTCAAAAGCAGTACCCACAGCAATGGCAATTGCATCTGAAGATCAAAAGGTTGCGGAATATTTACGTGATATTTTTATGAATGAAAATTTAAGAGTGTATACATCAAAAGATGTAAAAGGAGTAGAACTGGGCGGAGCATTAAAAAATATTATTGCATTCTGTGCTGGTGTTGCAGCAGGAATAGGGCTTGGAGATAATAGTTTTGCAGCTTTAATTACTAGAGGATTAGTAGAAATTTCAAGACTTGGAATGGTTCTTGGAGGTCAACATGATACTTTTTATGGATTAACAGGACTTGGAGATTTAATAGTTACTTGTTTAAGTGAACATAGCAGAAATAGAACCGCAGGAAAAATGATGGGAGAAGGATATAGTCTAGAGGAAGCAAGAGCTAAAATTGGTATGGTAATAGAGGGAGTAGACAATATAGAAGTTGCGTATGAACTTTCTAAAATACATAATGTAGATATGCCAATTGTAAATGCAGTATATGACATGTTACATAATGGTTTAAGTCCAAAAGATGGAGTTCTTCGTTTAATGACAAGAGATAAGAAATCTGAATAAAGCTCTAGTATGGAAATCGCTCGAAAATATAACGAATTAATTCATTAACGTTATTCTTAGTAACATTTACTAAAATGTCTTCATCAAGACATACCCACATGTTTATTTTATAATCATCAGAATTGTCAATAAACACACCAATAATATCTGTTATTTCAACAGGATTTTCAAAGTTTTTTTGCCATTCTAATGTATCTAAATTTACATTATTATTAGAGTCATTTTCAAATGGCTCTTTTTTTAAATAAAATTTATTCAAAAATTTTTGAATTTCTCCTTTTTTATTACTATATAATCTTATAAATGTTTGCATAATTAATCACATTCCTTCTTTGAAGTTTAAATCTGGTTATAATTATTTTTCAACTTTTTCTGTAATTATTATTTTACTTTATGAAAAGAATAAACTTGAAAAAATTTGTAATAATATTCATGTATGTAATAATGAGGTGAGATTTTGAAAAAGAAAATATTTATTTATTCATTTATTATAGTATTTATTTTAATTTCAATAAGTTTGGGATTTGTTTTTGCTATAAATAAAAATTCGTCAGAAAGTGGAGAATTAACCACAAAAGCTGAAGAAGAAATTAGATTTATTGAAGATAAAATTATAGCTATGATGAATAAACTAAACAACATAAATTTTTTAAATGGTGTTCTAACAAAAGGCCCAACGAAATCAGCAAATTCAAAAGATAATACTCAAACTGGTGGTTCAGAGTCAAAAAAGAGCAGCCAAACAAGTCAGGCTGATACAACTGACTCTGGAGAATCAGAATCCTCCAAAAGTACAACAAGCAATAATTCATCTAGCTCTAATGAGAATACAAAATATGAAGTTAAGACAGGTGGAATTTTAATATCAAGTGGCCAGCCGATTGATTGGGAATATATGAAGGCAAATGCTGAATCATTATATTCTTTTTCTCCAACCCTTGTTTCTGATCTAAATTCTTTAAATGTAAATAGTGATGATATTTTAAAATTTAGTAGTACATTAGACCAAGTAATATTAAGTGTAAAAAACGAAGATAAACTCACAACATTAAATAATTTAGCAAGTTTATATGCATTTTTGCCTAAATATAGAGAGCAAATATCAAAGGATTCTACAAAAATAAATATTGATTATACTAAAAATTGCATACTAAATAGCTATGCTATAGTAGAGCAAAACAACTGGACAGAAGTTAAATCACAAGTAACAAATGCTTTAAACTATTATTCAAATGTAATAGGAGAGGTAGATACAAGTAAAAGTGAACTTGATCAAAATAGAATAAGTAAATCATATATACTATTAAATGAACTAAATACAAGTGTCGATGTTCAAGATAAAGATTTGTATTATATTAAATATAGAAACTTAATTGAAGAACTGATAAATTTATGATATTCTGTTTCAAGGCTTGATAAAAGGCACTTCGAACTCGTTTAATATAAAATAAATGCAAATTTTATGAAATCCTTGACTTTTAAGCATTTAGGACTTAAAATAATAAATGTAAGTAAATTGAATAGTCGCGTATAGCAGGGTCGAAAGACAGCGTACGAGGAAAGTCCGGGCTCCATAAGAGCAAGGATGCAAGATAACGTCTTGTGAGGGTAACCTTAAGGAAAGTGCAACAGAAAATAACCGCCTTTGTAAAAAGGTAAGGGTGAAAAGGCGAGGCAAGAGCTCACCGCTTCTATGGTGACATAGAAGGTCAGTGTAAACCCCATCCGGAGCAACACCGTTTTATTATAAAAGTTTAACGCTCTTAACTTACTTTTATTATAAGTAGAATGGTGGCTTTAAGCTACATAGTGATATGTAGAATAGATAAATGACTATTTATAACAGAACCCGGCTTATAGATTTACTTATCACCAAAAAATCCTTGAAATTTTTCAGGGATTTTTTTATGTAATAAGTAATTTTCTATTATATAAAATACATTATATTAAATAACAAGTTTGATAAGAATCTTTAAAATTTAACTTTTAATCTTTTCAATTATTAATTTCATATCTTCAGGAATTTCTGCTGTTAAATTTACATTTTCGTTCAAAATAGGGTGTGTAAAAGAAACATTGTAACTATGCAGAGCTTGTCTATTAATAAGTGCTGAAGGATTATCATATAAGTCATCTCCTAAAATAGGATGACCAATATATTTTGTGTGAACACGAATTTGATGAGTTCTTCCTGTTTCTAGTTTAATTTCTATAACAGACAAATTTAAATCTTTATTCTCATATTTTACTTTATAATGAGTTATTGCTTTTTCTCCATTTTCATTTACTTCTCGTTCCATAATGCTTGGAAGTTTGCGAGAAATTGGTTTATCTATTGTTGTTTGTTTTTCTTCCAAAATTCCACCTACAATTGCAATATATTTTTTTGAAAATTCGCCTGTTTGCATTTGCCTTATTAAAATTTCTTGAACATATTCATTTTTAGCAAAAATAACAATTCCAGAAGTATTTCTGTCAATTCTATTAACGGGTCTTATTTTTTTCTTTAAGCCTAATTGGTCAAAATAAAATTTTACACCAGAGGAAAGACTATTATAATAATGTTCTATAGATGGATGGACAGGAATTCCAGCAGGCTTATTTACAACTAAAAGCCAATCATCTTCATAAATTATATTTAATGGCATTTGCAATGAAATAATATTAGAGTTATCTTCTTGATAATCAAACGAAATTGTTATTTTGTCATTTACTTGAACATTTTTGTATATAAAGGTTGGCTCATCATTAAGAAATATAGCATTTTGTTTCTTTAAAGTGGTTAAAAGTCTATGAGAAATTTTGAATTTGCTAATTAGTATGTCTTTTATTGCTTTGTTATTATCTTTGGTCATTACAATATAGTTTAGTTCCATAAAACACTCTCTTTTCTTTAATTTCTAAACTATTATATCATACTAATTTGAAAATTTTCATAAAAATATTGTACTTTTTACAATTGAACGATATAATGTAACTATAAAATTTAAATTAAAAGGAGGAATTTAAAATGTCTTTTATAGACAATATTAAAGAACGAGCAAAACAAGATATAAAAACAATAGTATTACCAGAAAGTGATGATATCCGCGTGCTTGAAGCAACTTCTAAAATTTTAAAAGAAGGTTTTGCAGATATTATTCTTATTGGAAATAAAGATGAAATAAAAAAGCAGGCAGTAGAAAACAAAATAAATATTACAGGAGCAAAAATAATTGATCCTAATATTTCAGATAAATTTAGTAAATATGCAAATGATTTTTATGAACTTAGAAAAGAAAAAGGAATGACATTAGATAAAGCAAAAGAAATGATGAAAAATAATGTATATTTTGGAATGATGATGGTAAAAGAAGGAGACAGTGATGGACTTGTATCTGGAGCATGTCATTCAACAGCAGACACATTGCGCCCTGCGCTTCAAATTTTGAAAACAGCACCAGGAACAAAACTTGTATCAGCATTTTTCTTAATGGTAGTTCCAGATTGTGAATACGGGGAAAAAGGAACATTTATATTTGCAGATAGTGGTTTAAATGAATATCCAGATCCAGATGCACTATCTGAAATTGCAATTTCTTCAAGTAAGAGTTTTAAACAACTAGTAGCTGCAGAGCCAAAGGTTGCGATGCTTTCATATTCTACTTATGGAAGTGCACATTCACCTCTTACAGATAAAGTAGTAGAAGCTACAAAACTTCTAAAAGAAAAAGCTCCTGACTTAATTTCAGATGGAGAATTACAATTAGATGCAGCAATTATTCCTGAAATTGCTAAAAGCAAGGCTCCAGGAAGCCCAGTAGGTGGAAGAGCAAATACACTTGTATTCCCAGATTTAGATGCTGGAAATATTGGCTATAAATTAGTACAAAGACTTGCAAAAGCAGAAGCTTATGGACCTTTATGCCAAGGAATTGCAAAGCCTGTTAATGATTTATCAAGAGGATGTAACAGCGATGATATTGCAGGAGTTGTTGCAATTACTTGTGTTCAAGCACAAAATCAATAATAATTTTGATGAGACACTTGCATATTTTAAACATTATTTATATAATATGCAAAGCAAATAAAATGAAAAGGAGAGATAAATAACATGAAAATTTTAGTTTTAAACAGCGGAAGTTCTTCACTAAAATATCAACTAATAGATATGGAAGATGAAAAAGTTTTAGCAAAAGGAAATTACGAAAGAATAGGTTCAAAAGATTCTTTTTTAACACACAAAGTAAATGGAGAAAAATACAAATTTGAAAGAGAGGCAAAAAACCATGAAGAAGCAATTACATTTGTTCTTTCTCAATTTACAGACAGCGAGCATGGAGTAATTTCTTCTTTAGATGAAATTACAGCAATAGGACACAGAACAGTTCATGGAGGAGAAAAATTCAATAAATCTGTTATTATAGATGATAATGTAATTGAAGCAATAAAAGAATGCATTCCACTTGCACCATTACATAACCCAGCAGGACTTACAGGAATAGAGGCTTGTAAAAAAGTTATGCCAGGGAAACCAATGGTAGCAGTATTTGATACAGCATTCCATCAAACAATACCAGAAGAAAGATATATATATCCAATTCCTTATGAATACTACAAAAAATATGGAATTAGAAAATATGGTTTCCATGGAACAAGCCATAGATATGTATCTAAAAGAATAGCAGAGCTTTTAGGTGTACCACAGGAAGGACTAAAAGTTATCAACTGCCACTTAGGTCAAGGAGCAAGTCTATGTGCGATTAAAGATGGAAAATCTGTAGATACATCAATGGGATTCACACCACTTGCTGGAATTGCAATGGGTACTCGTTCTGGAGATTTAGACCCATCAATTGTTACTTTCTTAATGAAAAAAGAGAACTTATCAGCAGATGAGGTAGAATCGATTTTAAATAAAAAATCTGGACTACTAGGTATGTCTGAATATTCATCAGATAACCGTGATTTATTAGAATCTATTGCAAATAATGATGAACATGCAGAAAAATCAAGAATTGCAATGGAAGCATATTGCTATATAATTGCTCAATATATTGCAAAATTTGCAGTTGCACTTGATGGTGTAGATGTTATAACATTTGCTGGTGGAGTAGGAGAAAGAGGACCAGATGAAAGAAAAATGATATGTGAACATTTAAAATGGATGGGAGTAGAGCTAGATCTTGAAGCAAATAATGTAAAAGCTGAAGAAAGAGAAATTTCAACACCATTATCAAAAGTTAAAGTTTGGATAGTTCCAACAGAAGAGGAACTTATGATAGCTAGAGATACAAGAGATCTAGTAAAGGATTTAGTAAAATAAATAATTTATCGCGAATTAAAAAATGACTTAAGCTTTTTGTATAATAATTCGCGATATTTTTGTATAAAGCATAAGTATAATGTCAAAAATAAAGATGAATTTAGGAGGATTAAATGAAAATTTTAGTTATAAATTGTGGAAGCTCTTCATTAAAATATCAACTTATAAATATGGAAAATGAAAAAGTTCTTGCAAAAGGATATTATGAAAGAATAGGACAAGATAATAGTTTTTTAACACATAAAGTAGAAGGAGAAAAATATTTACTAGAAAAACCTGTTCAAAATCATGAACAAGCATTAGAATTTATGATAGAGCAATTGCTTAATTCAAATTATGGAGTAATAAAATCGTTAGATGAAATAAATGCAATAGGACACAGAATACCACATGGAAAAGACATATTTAATAAATCTGTTTTAATTACAGAAGAAGTTATTAAACAAATAGAAAGTTGCACAGAGCTTGCTCCAATTCATAATCCACCAATTGTAAAGGGAATAAGAGCATGCCAAAAAGTTATGCCAGGAAAGCCAATGGTAGCTGTATTTGATACAGCATTTCATCAAACAATAACAAAAGAGAGATATATGTATCCAATTCCTTATGAATATTATGAAAAATATAAAGTTCGTAAATATGGATTTCATGGAACGAGCCACAGATATGTTTCTCAAAGAATAGCTAAACTTATGGATGTTCCAATTGAAAATTTAAAAACTGTTGTATGTCATTTAGGTCAAGGTGCTAGTCTATGTGCTGTAGATAGAGGAAAATCTGTAGATACATCAATGGGAATGACTCCAATGTCTGGAATAATGATGTGTGCAAGATCTGGAGACTTAGATCCTTCTATTGTAACATTTCTAATGAAAAAAGAAAATTTAACACCAGATGAGATGGAAGATATCTTAAATAAAAAATCAGGAGTGTTTGGAATTTCAGGTGTAAGCGCAGATTTTAGAGATATAGAAAAGGCAGCAAGTGATGGAAATAAAAGAGCTGATCTTGCAAGAAAAGCTTATTGTTATAATGTTGCACAATATATAGCAAAATATGCTGTTTCAATGAATGGAATAGATGTCATAGTATTTACAGCAGGAGTTGGAGAAAATCAAATAAATATTAGAAAAGACATTTGTAAATATTTAGAATGGATGGGTGTGGAGCTAGACGAAGAAGCTAACAATGAAAGAGGAGAAGAAAAAGAAATTTCTACTAAAAACTCAAAAATAAAAGTTTGGGTTGTTCCAACAAATGAAGAACTTGTTATTGCTCAAGATACTAAAAATATTGTAGAAAATTTAAGAATGTAAAAAGGTAAAATTTGCTCCAATAATAAAAGTTGGGAAACAATTAAATTTTGATTTAAGCCAAAATTATAATCATTTTCCAACTTTTACTTAATTTGTGCTATTATTATTAATGTCCGATTCTTTTCTTTATAATTTAGTGGATTGCTTTCAACAGCATTACGGACTTGTTCATTTGCAACATGAGTATAAATTTCTGTAGTTGAAATGCTTGCATGACCTAAAAGTTCTTGAAGTGCTCTTATATCAACCTTTCCATATTGATACATCAAAGTAGCTGCTGTATGTCTTAATTTATGTGTGGAATATTTAGATGTATCAAAACCAGCTTTTGTAAGTTCTTTATCTACTACATATTGAACTGTTCTCCTAGATATTCTTTCACGCCTTTCACTTAAAAATAATGCATTTTTAGATTTAAAATTAACTCCTTCTTTTGGACGAACTGCTAAATACCCATTTATAGCATCAATACAAGCATTATTCAAGTAAATAGTTCTTTCCTTATTTCCTTTACCAATAACAGTCATTTTGTAGTCATCAAAATGAATATCACTAATGTTTATTCCTACAAGTTCACTTAAACGCATACCACAATTTAAGAATAAAGTAATAATAGCGAAATCTCTTTCCTTGTTTCTATCATCAGGATCAGAAGCGGTATTTAAAAGTTTTTTACTATCTTCTAAAGTTAAATAAGCAGGCATTCTCTTATCTCTTTTAGGTGTTTCTAAGTTTTGTGCAGGATTAATTTCTAACATGTTTGTCTTTGCTGTTAAATACTTAAAAAATATGCGAATGGTCGATATTTTTCTTGCTCGAGTTGCAGGTTTACTCCTATTATTAACTGCCAAATAAGATACAAAAGCATGTATATCATCTAATGTAATCTTCTTTAAATCTTCTACTGTAAAATCATTAATTTTAATTTTTGAAAAATCTTCTTCATCTGTCATAGAAAAAAGGATTTTCATATATTTTAAAAACATTGAAATGTCATAATTATATTCTTTAATTGAATTTGGCGATTTATTTAAAATTGTTAAAGAATAATCTAAAAAAGAATTTAAATACTCTGGATTTTCTTCACGATTTATCATAATTTATATCAATCCTCTCTAAAAATAAAGTTAAGTTTAAAAGAAATAAAATTTGATATAGTCAAAATTGTAATTATTTTTCAAACTTATGAGAATATTATATACCAATTAACATTGAAATGAAAGAAAAAGAAATGAAATTTTGTGCAAAGTTTTTTAATAAAAATCGTTAATGTATTGCAGGTAAAATAAACAAATGGTATAATTGAGGAGATAAAATCATAATACAAAAGAAAGGAACAACATTTTAAAAATGAAATATGAATATAAAAATGAAAGAAGAGTTGAATATTCAGAATGTGATAGAAAATGTGAGCTTGGTCTAATCAGCTTAATGAATCTTGCTCAAGATACTGCTACAGTATATTTTGGAACAATGCAATCAGATAATATAACACTCAAAGAAAAAAACAATGCTGCGTGGGTTTATACAAAAATGAAAGTACACATAATAAATATTCCAGAATGGAATAGAAGAATAAACATAAGAGCATATACTACATTACATTCAAGAGTTAAAACGCTGATTGAAATTTCTGTAATGGATGAAAAAAATAGTCCATTGATTTATATTGAACAAGAAGCATGTCCCATTGATTTAGCAGAGCGAAAAATAAGAAAGATAGACACAATTTCATATCCTACTGATGTTGAAGATGAGAAAAAGGAATATGAAGAACCTTTTGAAAGAATGAATTGGAAATATGAAAAATATGATTATTCATATAAACAGTTAGTTCAACCATCAGATATAGATTACACGAACCATACGAACAATGTTATGTATGTAAAATATATGTTAAACTCAATAGATACAGAATTCTGGATGAATAAAGATATAACAGATTTTGAAATTCAATTTTTAAAGGAATCCAAAGAAGGAGAAATACTTAAAGTATACAGAAAAGAAGAGAATAACAAAATTATTTTTTTAATAAAAAGGAATGATGATGAAATTGCAAAGGGAAGTTTAAAATATATAAATTTTTAAATAACTATTGCAATTACATTAGATTTAAATAATAAGTAATATTGTTATTAAATGAAATTAAGAATAGAAAATGTATAATGAACTATATGTTTTTTATATAATTAATTTGAGAATTAGGTTATTTATGAAGAAGAAAATACTAACGGTATGACTCAAAAGTTTCAATTGATGACGTGAAAAAGAAAGACAATTAAATGATTTAACAGGAGGTATATGATGATTAAATTTGAGAGAATATATAATTACAATGGAAATGAATATAGAGTTTTGATTGATAGAATGTGGCCTAGAGGAATTACCAAAGATAAGATTGGTTTTTGGTTTAAAGAAATTGCTCCTTCGAAAGAACTTATAAAAAAATACCACCAAACAGGAGATTATGAGAATTTTAAAAGTGAATATATAAATGAACTTAATGCCAATACACAAAAAGTAAATGAATTAATAAGTATGATTAACTCAAAGCCATGCGTGCTATTATATTCATCAAAAAATAAAAAAAATAATAGCACTGTATTAAAAGAATATTTAGAGCAATTACTATGATAAGGTTTATAATAAACATCACGAAGGTAATTTGAAATGAGGATTTTAATAAAAGAATTGGATCAATATGAACAATGGATTAGTGGTATAATTCCAAAACATAAAGTTGAAGAAAATACTGATGTCGGTGATTATAATAAAGCTTTAATAGCTATTGGAGAGATTAATAGTTTAGATGATTTTTATAAAACTATATTAACTAAAAATAAAGATATAAGACAATTAGGACAAGAATACATATTTGCTGCATTGCCATATGTTTTAATTGGAGTTGTTTTTTTACTTATAGTGATACCTGAAGGACAAAAGGGAAAAACTGATGACAATAAAGAAGAATAATAAAAATGCACAAAATTGGAAAAAGCACAAAACTAGAAATCGAATATGCAGGAAAAATAAACAAAGGGGTAGAAGAAATATAATAATATGAAACCAATAATAGGAATTGTGGGAAGGACAAATAAAGTTCAATATAATAAATATAAAATAATTGTAAATGATAATTATAGAAGAGCAGTAATTGAAAGTGGGGGAATTCCAATTTCAATATTACCGACTCAAAATATTGAATATGAAAAAATAAATAATGGAAAAACTAATAAACCTTTAAGCGGTGAAGAGCAAAATGATATTATTAGAGTAATAAAAATGTGTGCTGGAGTTATATTACAAGGTGGTTATTATTCTTATTATTATGATGAATTCGTTGCAAAATATTGCATAGAAAATGATATGCCTATACTTGGAATATGTTTAGGAGCACAAATTTTAGCAGCTGTTGATTGTGATACTAGTAGAAGAAGAAATGTTAAACTAATAAACTCAAATCTTAATCATAATCAATATGCCAGTGAATACGTGCATAATATTAAGATTAACAAAGATAGTTTTTTATATAAAATAGTAAATGTAGATAAAATGAAAGTTAATAGCAGACATAAATATGAAATTATTAATGTAAATAATGCAATTGTTTCGGCTAGAAGTGATGATGGAATTATAGAAGCAATTGAATTTCCAAATAAAAGATTTGCAATTGGATTACAATGGCATCCAGAGGATTTATATGAAACTGATATAAATATGTTAAAAATATTTAAAGAATTTATAGAAAAAACTGTAAAGTTTTAAAAGATTATATGTTAAAAGGCTATAAAGATAACTATATTGAAAAAAGTACAAAACTAGAAATCGAGTATGCAAAAAAACTAGGCAAAGAAATTATGTATTTTGAGAGATAAATTAAAATTATTGAAGAAATTCATAATACAAAGCGATAATGTTATTCAGACAGTTGGAACTATTATAGAAGATGAAGTTAAAATTGGATAACTTAGCATCTGTAGTGGAGTTTTGAAATTTTATTTTTATAACAACCGAACACATAAACATAAAAAAGGTCATAAAGAATAAAAGATTTTTTTTGAGTTATACTATAAAATATGAAATCAAATTTTTTTATATAAAAAATCATCTATTGACAGCCATACACATTTGACACATAATATGTGTATGGAGGACAAATATGAATAATATTGAAATCAGCTAGAAATAGTTCCACATAACATTAGAAATTAAACGAAAAATTGTTCAAATAAGTATTGAAAAAAATTATAATTATGGTATAATAATAGTAGAATATGATTTTTTATAAGCATATTAAAAAAAAGATAGAATACCCTTGCTAAAGTAGGGACTTAAAAAAGTTGGAATATCCTTGCCACAGTAGGAACTTAAAAAAGTCGGAATATCCTTGCCATAGTAGGAGCTTAAAACAGTAAGTGGTTGTTTTTTATGGCAACCACTTTTTATATATATGAGGAAATAGAATGAAAAATTTAAAATTATATTATATTGATGAGGAATATATTAATTATTTAAGAGAATTTGACAATAATGTTGCCTATAATAAAAATAAAACAAGGCCATATATTGGAGTAGTATATACATATAATAATTATAATTATTTTGCTCCATTAGCATCTCCTAAACCAAAACATTTAAAAATAAGTTCTAAAGCAATTGATATATTTAAAATAAAAAATGGAGAATTAGGTGTTGTTAATATTAATAATATGATTCCAACGCCAATTGAAGAATTAACAGAGGTTCTACCAACTGTTACTGATAAAAAATATAAAAAAATGTTAGAAGAACAATTAACATATTTAAATAACCATAAGGCTGAATTATATAGAAAAATAAATCTATTTCAAAATCTATATAAGGGGCAACACTTAAATGGAAAAGTTCTGGAAAGATGTTGCAAGTTTCCGCTTTTAGAAGAGAAATGTTCAGAATATAATAAAAACCTAAAAAGCTAAAAATCTAAATAAAAACTATAATATTAAAAAGAAGATCAGTTAAAGATTATGTTGACCATTGAAATTTCTAAATATTTGTTGTATAATATCAATATGGATATTTTTTCATGCAGTAATTGTTTGTCAATCGAAAGGAGGACAAGAGTTTTACTCAAAAAAACATTATGAAAGTTCTAAGTATAATTGAGCCGTGGGCAACTCTTATTAAAGAAGGAAAAAAAGTCATCGAAACAAGAAGTTGGAAAACATCTTACCGAGGTGAACTTTATATCCACGCAAGTAGCAAAAAAATTAAAAGGAGTGATGCACATACAATTGAATTATTAAAGTTAATTCCAGATGTTCCTATGGGATATGGGCATATTTTATGCAAATGCAAATTAGTAGATTGCGTATATATGAATCAAGATTTTCTAAAGCAAATTGAAAAAAACAAGCAAGAATTTCTATGTGGAGAATACAGCTTAGGGAGATATGCTTGGATTTTAGCAGATGTAGAACCTCTTGATATACCTATTCCTGCAAAAGGGCATTTAAATATCTGGAATTATAAACCTGTTAATGAATAGAAAGGAGTCTTTACTATGAAAATTGTATTACTAAAGGATTCTGAAAGAATCAAAGAAGGCTTACGGAGTTTAACCAAAGAATTCATTGGAGAATATCCATATTATTCTACATGGATTCACAAAAACGAAGCAACTTTTAGCAATGGCTCTAGAGTGGTTTATGAACTCAGAGATGAAGAAAAAGTAGTTGGATACATGATGGTACATTTTTCTACGGCAAAGTGTGCTAAGATAAATGGAATTTATGTATTCCCTGACTGTCAGAAAAAAGGCTATGCTAAAGCGGCTTTGTTGCAGGTTATCGAAGAACTAAAGCAACATAATTATGAATATGCTTATATACAGACTCGTATTCATAATAAGATTGTTGTTCACATGTTTAAAACTCTGCATTTTGATATTATTGGTAAAAATTATCATAATATCGAAAAGCAGGACAATTGGGTTGCTGTATATGACTTGAAGGGCAAAAGAGACTTTAAAGAAATGCTAGAATTAGCAGAATAGTTATATCCAGGCTTTTCTAAGATTTGATAAACAATTGAGGCAAGATGTCAAATGATGTCTTGCCTTTTTATTAATTTAGAAATATAATATAAAAAAAGAGGAGGTTGTAAGATGTTATATTTTGATACTCATGCACACTATGATTGGAAAGAATTTGATGATGATAGAAATGAATTGTTTAATGAATTTGAAAAAAAATTGTGTGGACTTGTAAATATAGGAATAAATATTGAGTCTTTTAAGAAGATTAAAGAATACTCAGAAAAATATCAATATATGTATTATTCTATAGGTATACATCCAATGGAAGTAGAAAAGGAAATTTCTATAAATTTAATTGAGCAAATTATAAAAAATGAAAAGGAGAATGAATCTTCAAAGTTGGTAGCAATAGGAGAAACGGGATTAGATTATCATTTTAATTATCCATTAGAATTGCAAAAAAAATATTTTATTGAACAAATAAAATTAGCTAATAAATATGATTTGCCAATTATAATCCATTCAAGAGAATCTCAAGAGGATATATGGAAAATATTAAAAGAAAATCCAGTTACAAAAGCAGGAATAATGCACTGTTATTCAGGAACTCTAGAAATGTCAAAAAATTTTATTGAAATGGGTTATTATTTGGGAATAGGTGGACCTGTAACAAGACACAAGGACATACAAGAAACTGTTAAAATTACTCCAATAGATAGACTGGTTATAGAAACAGATAGTCCAGTTCTACCACCAGAACCATTTGAAAAACATGCAAGGAATAATTCACTATATTTAAAATATGTAGTAAGCAAAATAGCAGAAATTAAGAAAATAACAGAAAATGATGTTATAAGATATACTACACAAAATGCATATAAAATTTATGGAATAAAATAAAATATCTAAGCGACAAATTACATGTATACTGTTAGATGTAAATAAATGAGTTTACATCTAATTTTTTTGGTTGTACAATTTTATTTAAAGAAATTAAATTTACAGATCACAAGAGAAATAAATTTAAGTGAAGAAGACTGGAATAATTTATCAAGTACAGAAATAATGTGAATAATTCTAATACAGAAAATATAGTATCTGTAAGTCTAAACATATTAGATGGACAAGTAGAATTAATTTTAAGAGCATTAGAATTATATGGGTACAATCTAGAATATATGCTTGATGGTTCAAATGAAACAAGTGACTATAAACAAGAGAAAATAGCAAAACTTAAA
>OCTW011599615.1_pt1 | contig 37999 bp, 40 predicted proteins | sample 1539671 | NCBI WGS metagenome assembly OCTW01 (sample SAMN02144230, study PRJEB22623) | gut metagenome | biome: sheep rumen | host: Ovis aries | place: New Zealand
TTTCTTTGTAAGGTACCTTATGTGCATATTATAAACCTGATGTTAGGTTTAGAGTCAATGGATTTCTCAAAAAAATCTGCATAAACTTTTTATCACAAAATCGGAGCAATACCAAGCACAATACTAACAATTTCATTTTTATTCGTGCTTTCATCGGATTTTAGGGCATTTGGAGAACTTTCTGCTAAGTCATAACTCTCATCTGGTACGGCAAGAAGGATATTGACCTCTCCGTTCGCCAGGAGGAATTGTGGCACGGCGGACAGAATACCGGTGTATTTGAAGGACATACCCGCAACGTTATAGATGATGCGAAGAACAATGTACTCACATTTGACGAAGTAAAAGAGCTTGCAAACTATGTTATCACCAATTATCCCGGCAGATCCCTGAAGGATTTCTTCGAGATGTACGGCGTATCAATGACCAACTACGTTGACAACAACGGACAGACCTATACCTTCGCCAATACAAACGGCACATATCGTAGTAGGCGGAACAACTGACAGCTGCACAAAGGGCAACGGCAAATCCTGGGGCACCAAGTTCTGCGGCGAAGACTTCTGGGATCACAAGGTAACCTGCAAGGCTATTCAACATAACAGACCCCAACTGCGCAGTACAGGATCTCCTGATAGAGACCTACCGTGAGCGTGCCGGGTACGACTGGGGAATAACAGTTACTTCCGACAGCCACTACAATTCATCCTATATGTGGCACCTCTACGCTCACCTTGAGCAGCAGTGAAACACATCATACAATGAAACACCCTGCATAAACGTATCCCCCCATTAACAAACACAGCCCCCGCAGAAGCATATCTGCGGGGGCTTGCTATTCGTACAAGTGATAAGTAATAAGTAAGGTAATAAGTAATAGGTAAAGTAAAAAGTTAAACGGTAGGCGGGCAAAGGGGACAACAAGCCATCAACTCCACGTCACTTCCAGCTATTCACTATTCCCTATTAGCTGATCAAGCCGCCCAGCACCCGTCAGAACGTTCCATTCTTCATTCATATGTCTCCGAAAATGTGCATGAGTATGGCAGTGACCGCCACAGGCGCTGTCTCACAGCGGAGGATGCGGTTCCCAAGCCATATGGGCTTGGCCCCCATCTGTGCCGCAAGGTCAGCCTCCTCAGGGTCAAAGCCCCCCTCCGAGCCTATCATCACTGCCGTGTCGGAGGTGACGGCAACGTCCGAAAGGCGGGCGCCGTCTTTCTCATAGCACAGCAGAGGTGTCTCATGGGTCACAAGCTCCCTCACCGCACCCGCCATATCAGGGATGTACCGCACTTGGGGCACCAGCCCCCTGCCGGACTGCTTGGCGGCTTCAAGGGCGATGCGCTCATAGCGGATGAGCTTTTTGTCCGGGTCGGTCAGGTGAGCCACACACCGCTTTGATTCAAAGAATACAAGCTCCGATGCCCCCAGCTCAGTGCATTTCTGTATGATAAATTCTGCCTTGTCGGACTTGGGGAGCGCCTGATATACCGTCAGCCCCAGTGACGGCTCATTTGCGGAGGGCTGTGCGGACATTATCTCCACCGTTACGGTGTCCGTCGTAAAGCCCTCTATTCTGCACAGGTATTCCGTCCCCCTGCGGCACAGGGTCAGCTCATCGCCGATGCGCATACGCAGGGAGCGGCCAATGTGTACCGCATCTGCCCCGGTGATGGTATAGGTATCCCCGAGCGGCTCTGTATCTATAAAAAATCTTGGCATGGTCCACCTTATTTCATGAGTAAAAACTGATAGCCGTTTTAAAACAGTATAACACAGTTTTCATTATACAAGCTCATTACAAAACTGATTTCCTTCCATCATCATTTTGACCAGTTCCTCATCCGTATCGTCAAAGTTATCTGGAATGGTTAGTCTGCCCTTTGCAATACCAAGTCTGCGGGGCGATTCTGTGTTATCTGTGCGGAGAGTATCGGGTCTGTATGCACGGGCAAGTTCCTCCTCCGTAAGCTCCGGAGAGTCTTCATCAAAAGTTATCTCACGGTCATCAAGTGCTTTCAGCATTTCAAGCTTCTCTTCGGTCAGAGGCTTTTTCATGAAGTCAAGAGTTTTTGTTACAGTCATTACATCCTGCTTTCTTAATATGCTGTGTTGCAATGCATATTTTGCTGTTGTACTATTATACCACCCCCGCACGCAGTTTGTCAAGGCAAAAAGAACCCCGCACCTTGCGATGCGGGGATTTCATTGATGATTATCTATAATGCAGCCGGCGGAGCATAACGATGGTATCAGCCATTGTCATCATCTCCGAGCAAATCTTTGATTTGTTCCTCAGTATAGCCTTTCTGACGCATTCTCATTGTGAGAGAATTGCGCTCTTCCATCTTGCCTTCAGCTATTCCCATGATTTTGCCCTTAGCTATGCCCTTAGCCATGCCTTTAGCTTCGCCCTTAGCTTCGCCCTCACGCCTTGCGCTGCCAAGTGCCGTAGCTTCATCATGCAGGCGCTTCTCACGGTAATGGGCTTCCATACGCACCTGTTCATCAGCGCTTAGCTTGCGGAGCATAACGATGGTATCTTTTACCTCCGGGATCTGCGTTGTCTGCTGAATTGCCATAAGATCGCCCTCCGTTTCTGCATTGATAAGGTTCAGCCAATCTTCCATCCGTCTGTTCTTCTTGAATTTGTTAAGTTTTTTAAGTTCAAAGAAGTGGATAGCGAACTTTTCTGTCAGCACCTCATGTCGTTCTGTTTCAAGCACCTTGAAGCGTGAATGATAGTCCTCACACTCAAACAGATCGAAGTTCATGATGTTTATACAAATAGTCTGCTTCAATTCGCCATATTCATCGCCGGCTTTTAATTCCTCGCTGTATAGTTTCGACCAGTAGAAAAGCGTGCGCTCCTTAAAATCCGTTTCTCTGTTGACCTGCATCTCAATATTGACGATTCTGCCATCAACGTCAAGCCTCAGATCAAGCCTGCTGAACTTCATGTCCAGGTATTCCGGAGTAAGCTCTATAGTTGATATAGACAGCCTTTATATTATCGCGGGGAATTTCAAGCAGATCAGAGATAAATGCTGCAATAATATCCTTGTTACTTTCATTGCCAAACACACGTTTAAAAATCACATCAAGTTTCAGCATTACTATTTTTTCTTCTTTGTTCATGTGCATCGCCCTCCTTGCAGCAGTCCCAATTTTTACCATTATACCACCCCTGCCGCTTGTTGTCAAGGCAAAAAGAACCCCGCACCTTGCGGTGCGGGGAACTCTGTCAAACCAACAATCAATTAATGTGATTCAACTAATTAGGCGAGCCAAGCACTGGAAGCAGCCTTAGTATCAGATTCCTGAGGATATCTACCGATGTAGAGATCAGATGCACTCTTATGCCACTGAGCATCCTCGGGAACACCAGCTGCAGCAACCTTTACCTGAGCAAGACCACCGCTGGAAGCATTACCCATGAGGGAGCCAAGAGCCTGAGAAAGCTGCTGACCATCCTTGGAGTATGGGCCTGCAGGAGCAACCATAAGGTTAACAGCATAAGTGCCAGAAGATACGGTGTAGCCCTTAACTTCGCACTCTGTGCAGTAGGTAGCTGTGTTCTCGAAAGCGAGCTTAGCGTTGGAGTTAGCAGTAGCCAGCTTGGAAGAACCAACGTAGCCTATCATGGAAGGTACGAGGATAGCTGCCAGAACACCGATGATTGCGATTACGACGATGAGTTCGATAAGGGTAAAGCCCTTCATCTTAGAAGTTTTCATAAGAAAATTTCCTCCTTAAAAAAATTTGTTTTATAAACCACGATGTGTCGTTTGACAGCCATCGAATTTATACATTAGAAACTGCTCGGTACGGGTATGGGGTACTGACCCGTATATGCTCTTGAATCGTGATATGTTGCTGAGTATTCCTGAGAGGTGATGCCGTCGAAAACATCTGTAAACGGTCCTGCCGCCGAACCCCAGCCGGCTGTATCCTTGCACGCCTGCATGGGATCATCATTATACTTGCCCTCGTTATAGAACACTGCACCTACCGTGAATGTCTTAGGGTACACATATACTATCCAACAGCCTATATCCACAGCACCTGTGCCGTTCTGATATCTGCTGAGGATGCCTGAGCGTGCATTCTCATGTTTCAGTGCCTGATCAGGGGTAAGGCTTGTGCTTTCAAAGCTTGTCCCATTCACCACAAGCATCCTGTAGCCGCCGTGGCTTGAACTGTCAAAGTAGTCATTCAGCTCTGCTGACGAAACACCCTTTCTCTGCAGGCTTATAAGGTAATCCTGTGCTGCCATATACAGAGACTGTGCCTGGTCATTTGCAGCCTGGATCCTTGAGGTCCTGAGCCGTGTTAGCAGACTAGGAACCGCGATCGCTGTAAGCACTGTGATTATGGCAACTACCACAATCAGCTCCAGCAGGGTGAATGCCTTGAACTTTCTTCTGATCCTGCCCATCGGCCTCAACCCTCCGTTCCCTTGACTGTGATTAGAGTATATCATACTTTCTCCCCCTTGTCAATAGTTTTTGGATATTTTTTTCTCTGATTTTGTGAATTTGTTGTTTTTTTTTATTTTATTGCAAAAATCAGTGATTTGGTGATATTGTTACACAAATCGAAAACGTTTTCATGTACAAAAATGTAATTATGTGAATATGTGAGCTTTTTATATCTGATTATGTGATGTTTTCAGCTCACTCTGTAAACACTAACGATATAGAGCTGTGTAAACATATCGCACACGTATTCTATATGATGCACGTCTTCTCTTTGGAGCAGTTCATCGTAAATTTCTCTCAGTTTTTTTTCATTGACAGCCGTTTCGTTTACATCACGATCCATTACAATCTCTCCACCGAACATTGTAGCCTTCCCCATTTCAGCGCTGGCTTCATTCTCATCCACGTTTACGCTGACCGTAAGATCAGGGTCTGTAGTCAGTAATAAAAGGAGGAAACTACCGTCTGATGTCACAGATGTGTCGATACCGTGGTCTTTTTCATTCAAAAGGGCCTCTTCATTTATAAATCTGATCCGGTCGCAGCCCAGAACATAGGGCATATACGGCACTGTCAGCCAGTCCGATATGAGATATATCTCTGCCGTCTCTCCTCGGAACAGATCATAGGGGTCGTGATATTTATCTTCAGCTATTGCATAATTGTACAGAAAAACATTCGGGAAAATGTTTGTACTCAGTGCAAGCACAGAAGTCAGGATCAAAGACAGGGGAACAGCAACACGCTTTACTACTTTTATCTTTTTGACAACAAAATCCAATGCCATGGCAAACAATAGGCATATAACAGGATATGCACAGAAAACATAACGTGCACCGCTGTCTCCCATCATTACCACATTCACAACTTTTGCACACACAGCAGTATATGCGAGCAAAACGACAGCGAATATCACAAAGGGGTAATCAAATACTTTCCAGATTTTTTTTTCGTGGAAGAAGTCCTGACCCCATTTTTTAACAGCAGACGTAAACCTCCTAAACCATTCTTCATTTCTGAACAGAAAACAAAGAGGAATACACAGAGCAAGTATGCATATTAAAGCTACTGTCAAGTAAATATGCGTATACCCCTCAAATATGCTGAATCCATAATTTACTATTGGTTCTGTCATATGAGAAAGAACAGTGAAGAACTGGGATCTGAATGGGTATGTGGCACCGGCGGTCTGAGATGCCTCACCGGTATTAACAACATGGCTTACGCCCGCAAAGAACGTGATTGCATACAGTGCAAGTGATCCCAGCATTGCGAAGCCATAGCCGAAGCAACGCTTTATCTGCTTATGACATAAAAGCCACAGGCACACCATAAATGTGGCTATACCACCTATCACAGGAAATATACTGTGGGTCATAAAGCCCAGGTAGCAGGTGATAAAGGATCCCAATACCGGTTTCCACAGTCCCTTACCCTCATGCTTTAAAACACGCACCTGATAATATAGATTTGCAACAGTCAGCGTAGTCATCATAGCATACATACGCATGAATACGTATGTTGCTGCCGAACCACGGCAAATTGCATAAAAGATACACACAACAAATGGCATATATCTTTTGTCCTTGAAGGACACCTCCGACAGCAGAAACAGATATATCTGCGTGCCAATAAGTGCGATAATATTAAGACTGAAAGCATACCACGGAGAATACTGGTTAGGGAACAAGGAACATATGAAATGAATGAGCATATAGTAGAGAGGAGGATTAAGATCACGCTCAGCATTATGGTATGGAATACCAAAATGAAACCGCTCCTCCGGCTGAACTGTCATATAGTCACGTATGACATCCGGGGTTATCCACCTATTTATCATTTCATCCCCGTCAAAATCAAACTGCTTGCTGTCATTGGCGATAGCATAGCTCCACACCTCATCGGAGTGCTGGCCGTGCTTTTCGTTGGCAAAGAGGTATATGGTGTAGCTGAGTTCCGCAGCGATTATCACCGCAAGGAGCACTATGCGGAACCATTTCTTGTCAAACAGGGCATTGAGCTTGCTCATAAAACTTTTCATACAAATTTCCTTTTACAGCACTACAGCCTTTTTTCCTTTAAACGGATGCTCCTTAGAGTACTCTACAGCCATCTGTGCAAATTCATCGACGGTCATCTCATCAAAAAGGTTTTCCCGCCATTTGGTATAATCCATTTTTTCACGGTTCACGATAGAGATAAACTGTTCTGCGCCTACTTCGCCCAATTCCCTGACCAGGCATTGCATTCCCTTTGTGAGAATATCATTTGCAGTTGTCATTTGTCTTCCTCCCATATATCAAGAAAATCAATCGGATTCATAAGCTTTATACGTTCATCAGTATATTTTAAAAGCCGTTTATCTGTTGTAATAAAGTAATCGCACTTTGAAATTATTGCACTTGCAACATGGAATGCATCATTCTTTTTTATTCCTGTTTCAATAATCGGAGTTGCTATCCTTATTACTTCATCATTTTGTTCTTCTGACACAAAGCACGAAGTGTTATAGACCAAAAAGGAACGAATACTCAGCTTTCTGCTCTCATAGGGATTACGACTGTTTTCAAAGAGGAGAACATAAGACGAGGCAAGTTCAACTTTTGATGATTTAATCAGGGTTTGAATAAACAATTTTGCTTGAGTTTCAAGATAGACTTTCAGTTCATCCTGTGAATCAAACGGACGATTAAAACAGCAATTGTCAAGATATATTCGCAGCTTCATCTTCACACCTCATTTATTTCTTCCCCGCTGTCGGTCATGGTGGCGGCCTCGTGGGTGACGGTGCCGCCCCCGGTGCATGAGGCAAAGAGCACACAGGCAACTGCCCCTGCAAGAAGGGCTGCGATCAGCTTTTTCATCATGTCACTCTCCCTTTTCAAGGCGTATGACCCGTTCCCCGTCCGCCGGTGTCACAAGCACCCCGGTAAAGTCGGAGGGGGCGGCATCACAGTTGTATATGACCAAGTTCTGATCCCCTCTGGGGAGAACATGGGGGGAATTCACTATCATCACGTTCATGCCGTCTATGCTGAGCTTTGCGTAGCCATCGGCCACATAAAGGCGCATATCATCATCAATGAGGTATTCCCCCGGGGATATGGGATAGAATAAGGCATCGGCGGGGTAATACTCCCTTGCACCCTCTCCGCAGAATATCACAGAGGGGGAAAGGCCGTATCTTTTCAAAGCCCGCTGTGTGTCATAGGCGGCGCCGCTGTCAAAGTCGAAGACGGCACAGCGGCTTTTGTCGGAGTAGATGACCGCTGCTGAATCACTGTCGGAGACGATGCGAAGATAACGCCCCGTGTCCGCCGCCCTGCCCAGAATGCCGGACAAAGCCATTGCCGAGGCTGTGACCATAAAGGCGGGGATCCAGTATCTCCTGTCACGGGTGAGGCGGTACACCGCAAATGCGGCGGCAGCCGTGACGGCAAGCCCCCAGGGGTTCACATAGCCGGAGGGAACTTTCGGCAGATGGGAGAACAGCTCCGCACCGCCCAATACTATTTTACATATAAATGCGGTAATTGTCAAGACCGCATCGGACAATCGTGAAAGAAACACTGACCTGCCCCCTGAGAGCATGACTCCCACAGCACCTGTGCCCACCGCCAGCTCCGTAAAGGGGGACAGCAGGATATTTGCCAGGGGGGATACGAGGGGCACCTCGTCAAAGAAGCAGAAGGACACAGGCAGTGTACACAGGGATGCGCACACGGATGCAAGGGAAGCCGACAACACCCCGCCAAGAGGCACAGGGCTGCCCTTTCGCTCCTCATACCGGGAGGAGAGAGTCTCCCACAGGCGGGGGGCTATCATCCCTGCACCTGCCGCACCGCAGGCGGAAAGCACCAGTGATGCGCTGGTGACGCTGAGGGGGGATAAAGTCAGCATGGCAATGAGTGCTGTGAACAGGGATGTGAGCCCATCAGGCCGCCTGTTGGCAAGGGCGGCAAGGTCGATGGCAAGTATCATGGCGGCACTTCTCAGCACCGAAGGGGTAAAGTCCGTAAGCAGGGCGATACCGGTGCACATAAGCAGCAGGAGAAATGCCCTTATCCGCCTGTGCCGCCTGCCAAAGCGCCCCAGCAGCGCCGAGAGCATACCCGCAAGTATGGCGGTGTGCAGCCCCGACACCGAAGCTATATGCCCGATACCCGCACCGTAAAGGGTGTTCTTCCCCTGAAAGGAAAGATCCCAGAACCTGCTGCCGAATATCATCCCCACCAGCAGCTCCCCCGAATCCCCTTTGCCAAGGGCACGTATGCGGGCTACAGCCCTGTCCCGGAAGGACTTTACCTGTCGGAATATGCCGTTTTCCTTTGATACGGTCACGGTCTCCCGGGAATAGATGACTGCCGCTACCCCCTGGGAGCGGTAGTAGGAGTTGGAGGCTGTGTCAAGGGTGTCGTAGTCAAGAGCGATGATATCTCCCCTTGAAAGGACAGCATCATTGCAGTAGTAGCCGATATAGGCGGTCTGGCCGTTTTTCAGGGTGCAGCGCAGGGTGTAGTAGGGGGTGCCGCCTGTTGCGGCATCACACACAAGGGCATTGCCCCGCACATGGCCGTGCAGCAGCCTTGATGCGGTGTTGAGCCGCATTACAGCACTCATATACAGCCCCATGCCTATGATAAAGGCAATGAGCACAGCGGCCCGCCTGTACCGCCTGCGGACAAGGCTCACAAGGGTAAGGGCGAAGACGGCGGCACAAATGTACAAAAGCCTGTTTGAAAGCACCGCCACCGCCAGCATACCGCACACAAGCCCCGCCCCGACCTTGGGGATCTTGCGGGTCATCCGCCCACACATTCCTCGAAATTCCTGAACCACTCATCAGGGTGGAAGAGGAGCAGTTCCTCCTGTGCATAGTCACGGGTGATTATATGGGGATCGAAGAAGTGGGCATAGCAGCGTTTGAGGTACTTCTTCCCCATCTTTGCGGCATAGAATATGTGGAACCTTGTCCCCGGCACGGATATGTTCAGCCCCAGAGGGGTGATAAGGTCGTAGTAATACTGCCTTGCCACGGAGCGCCTGTTGGTGGTCATGGCAACGTTGGAGATGTCCCCCATAACGGCAGATGCCATCTGAGCCTGTTCCTCGCCATACTTCCGCCGCACCAGCTTTTCAAGGAAGCCTGCCACGGAGTTCTTGGTGATAAGGCCGCACAGCAGGTCGGCAACGGTCTGGGAGCGAAGGTAGGCTTTGTCCATGTTGTCCTCCTGCTCCATATCCGGGGAGCCCAGTATTATGTGCTCCGCACATATGACCCTGCGCTCCGCAAGCTGTGCCGCAAGGCTCGCCCCAAGGCCTGAGCCGTATATGGCAAAGACCCTGCCGTTGAAGTTAGTCAGCACATAGCGCTCTATGCGCTCGGCAGAGTCCGTCATGTCCGTAAAGTCCCTGCCGCTGCCGTCAAAGCCGGTGTAGTCCACGCCCACAACATAGTATTTCTCACGCAGGGCGGGTATCACCCCGGAGAAGTTCATGCTTACAGTACAGCAGGTGCCCGGCAGCAGCAGCACTACCCGCTTGTTGTTTCTTCCGTATTCGGTAAATCGCATTTGAATCACTCTTTCCTGAAAGGAGGACCTACTGTCTTCCTTTCCTCTTGCGGGGCTTTTTCTGCACCGAGCAGCCGAAGGAGCCGGTCTTTCGCCCCAGACTGAAATAGTTCCCGTGGGCAAATGCCAGCAGCCCCGCCTGCTCTATGTTTATCTTCCCCTTGCTGTCCACAAGGGCGCTGTCAACGCTGACGGAGACTATATCCGCAATGAACATGGTGTGAGAGCCCAGCTCCTCCGTCTTTTTCACCCTGCATTCAAGGACTACGGGGCAGTCCGCTATTACAGGGCACTCTATCTTTTCAGCCCTCTCCGTCTGGAACATGGACAGCTTGTCAAAGTCCCTGCCGCTCTTCATGCCGCACAGATCCACCTGCTCCGTCATTTTTGACTGGGGCAGGTTTATGGCAAAGACACCGGTTTTGAGTATCTTTTCGTAGGAAAAGCGCTCAGGCCTTACAGACACATACGCCATAGGGGGATGGGTGCAGATTATCCCCGTCCATGCGGCGGTGAACACATTTGCGCCCTTTTCGTCCTCACAGGTGATGAGGGCAGCGGGCAGAGGTCCCTCAAGGGTGCAGCCCTTAAAGTGTCTGCGCATATGGGATCCAGCTCCTTTACACAAGACATCAGCTTACAGCATTTCGTACATAGCCGCTATTACGCCGTTTATCTCCTCGTCGGTGTAGGTCTTGCCCACCCATATCTCATGGGCGACAGCCGCCTGATATACCAGCATCGCCATGCCGCCCACAGCCTTGATGCCGTGCTTTTCGGCAGTTTCCATAAGAAGCGTCTTGCGGGGATTGTATATGACATCAAAGACAAAGCCCGCCCTTGATATGACCTCCTCGGAAACAGGGGCAGCGCCTGTCTTGGGGAACATACCCACAGGGGTGGCGTTGATAAGGGTATACCCGGGCTCTAAGTCTATCTCATTCGGGTGAACAGTTACAATGGGGGTGTCTATTCCGTTTTTTGCGGCATATTCACGCACAGGCTCCACCGTGTCCTCAAAGCCCTCCATGACAGATACCGAAAGCCTTGCGCCGTGGCGCACACATTCAATGGCGATCATGCGCCCCACACCGCCGCAGCCGCAGAGGAGCACATCCCCGGAAAGATCTCCGCCCCCCGCCTGAATGGAGCGGAGGAATCCGTCGCAGTCCGTGTTGTAGCCTATATGCTCTCCGTTTACACTGGCAACGCAGTTGACGGAGGAATACCTCTCGGCAGACTCATGGAGCCTGTCAAGATATGGTATTATATCCCCCTTGTAGGGTATGGTAACATTAAAGCCGGAAAGCTCAAACAGCTTCTCCACCCCTTGGGAGAGCTTGTCCGCCTCTATCTCGTAAAGGCTGTAATCCGCCTCTATGCCGTCTATGGCAAAGAGCCTTTCGTGTATCTGAGGGGAAAGGCTGTGCCCCAAGGGGCAGCCTGTAAGTCCGTATTTCTTCATAGCGTTCTCCCTTACTTCACTGCCGAAAGTGTGTCCTCATTCTCCACATTATATATGGTGACACCCTCCAGCGTTTTCTTCACAAGGCCTGCCAGCACATGGCCGGGGCCGCATTCGATGAAGGTATCCACCCCTGCGTCACGCATGGCGAAAAGCTCATCCGTAAAGCGCACAGGGCTTACGATATGCTGTGCAAGGCGCTGTGCAAAGCCGTCTGTATCGGATATTGCAGCACCTGTAATGTTGGACATGAATGTGACAGTGGGTGCAGAATAGGTATACTTTTCCGCTGTCCGGAGGAACTCATCGGCGGCGGGCTGCATGAGCCTTGAATGGAATGCGGAGGCGACCTTCAGGCGCACCACCTTCCCCTTCATCTCCGAAAGCTTCTCCACTGCCGCCTCACAGGCTGAAAGCTCCCCGGCGATAACGGTCTGCATGGGGGAATTGTAGTTGACAGGGAGCACATAGCCCTCCGTTTCACCGCAGATGCGCTCTATCTCCTTTGCATCTATCTTCATCACCGCATACATGGCTCCCTCGGAGGCTGCCGCCGCCTTTTCCATAGCCGCAGAACGAGCCTTGATAAGCTCAAAGCCCTCCTTCATCCTCACTATGCCGGAATACACCATAGCCGCATATTCCCCCAGGGAATGGCCTGCCACCGTATCAGCGGTGATGCCCCTTTCACGTAGTGCCTCAGCCGCCCCCAGAGACACAGCCATAATGGCAGGCTGTGAAATGCTGGTGCGGGACAGCTCCTCCATGGGCGCTGCGGCACATTTTTCCAGAAGGTCATAGCCCAGCACCTGTGATGCTGTATCAAATACCTTTTTCGCACCCTGTGACACCGCCGCAAGGGAAACCCCCATGCCGGCGCACTGGCTGCCCTGACCCGAAAATAAAAACGCTGTACTCATAATTTCCTCCATAGTGCTCAACGCATACACAGTGCATAACACACACGCATAACGCACACTTTATTCACAGAATTTTCAAACTTTCCCCATATAGCTTACATATCAGCACGTTATCATATCAAAGCGGCAAACACAGCATCACACACAAAGCACAGATCAGTCAGAACCCTGCCGCATAAGCCGCAGCAGTCATTCCCTTAAAAATTTTCAAATATGGTTGACTTGACACCCTGTTTTGTGGTAGAATGATATGTGATTGTTTATGACTCATATATCATAACACATTTGAATAAAAATTTCAACAGAATTTGCAAATTTATGAGAAAAAACCGCAGGGACGGCTCTGCGGCACAGTCTCTCTTGCACGACGGAGGTATCATAAATGGGGCTCAGAGTGATCTCCACAGGATCATATCTTCCTGTAAAGACTGTTACAAACGATGATCTGGCGGCGATAGTCGAGACCAACGACGAATGGATCGCCAGCCGCACGGGCATAAGGTCAAGGCACATGGCAAACGGCGAAACCACATGGTACATGGGGCTTATGGCTGCAAAGACCGCTGTTGACAGGGCGGGCATCGACCCCGGGGACATCGGCATGATAATAGGCACCACCATCACCAGCGACTTTATCACCCCCTCCATGGCGGCTGTGATACAGAGTATGATAGGCGCTGAAAACGCCTTTGCCTACGATATTTCCGCAGCCTGTACCGGCTTTGTCTACGCAATGGACATTGCGGAAAAGTACCTTTCCGTGCGCCGTGACATGAAGTACGTGCTCATCATCTCCGCCGAAAAGCTGTCGGAGGTGACAAACTTCAATGACCGCTCCTCATGCATCCTCTTCGGGGACGGAGCGGGGGCAGCGGTCGTCTCGTATTCCGACAGTCTCTTCTCCTCCTGGAACGGCACGGATGCGGCAGGGTTCAGGAGCATATACGCCAAACACACCCGCACTCTCAACCCCTTTGAGGATGAAAGTCCCCATATCCCCGATGACGGCACAGACCCCGGTGCTCCCGAAAACGTCATCGTACAGGACGGCAAGGCTGTTTACCGCTTTGCCACCAAGGCTCTCCCCAACGCTGTGGGGAAGGCTCTTGAGGGCACGGGGCTCACCCCTGCTGACATAGACATATTCGTGCCCCATCAGGCAAATGCCCGCATAATCGAGACTGCCGCAAAGCACATGGGGGTACCCATAGAGAAATTCCACATCGTCCTTGACCATGTGGGCAACACCTCCAGCTCCTCGGTGCCCATCGCCCTTGATGATGCAGTCACCGCAGGTAAAATAAAGCCGGGAATGAAGATGTGCTTTGTGGGCTTCGGGGCAGGTCTCACATCGGGAGCCATAATAATGCAGAATGAATAATGAAGAATGAATGGCTCGCTTTGCGGGGACAGAGCATCAGCTCTTTGACCTACACTGTCAGCTATTCACTATCAGCTATTAGCTTTTATAAAGGATATAAAGGAGTTGTACCATGAACAGGATCTGTGAACTTTTGGGAATAAAATACCCCATACTGCAGGGCGGTATGGCATGGGTGGCTGAATCCACTCTGGCGGCATCCGTATCCAATGCGGGAGGTGCCGGAATAATCGCAGGGGGCTCCGCTCCCATCGACTATCTGAGAAACGAGATCCGCCGCTGCAAGGAGCTGACGGACAAGCCCTTCGGCGTGAACGTCATGCTCATGTCCCCCAACGCCCAGGATCTGGCGCAGCTGGTCATAGATGAGGGCGTGGCATTCGTCACCACCGGTGCGGGCAACCCGGGCGTATACATGGAGGGCTGGAAGGCTGCAGGCATCAAGGTCATTCCCGTAGTGCCCTCGGTGAATCTGGCAAAGCGCCTCGAAAAAGGCGGTGCGGATGCGGTCATAGCGGAAGGCACCGAGTCCGGCGGCCACATTGGTCAGAACACCACCATGTGTCTGGTGCCCCAGGTAGTTGATGCGGTAAGCGTTCCCGTCATCGCCGCAGGCGGCATTGCCGACGGGCGTGGCATGGCGGCGGCTTTCATGCTGGGTGCTGACGGCATTCAGATGGGCACACGCTTCCTTGCCGCTGAGGAATGCAAGATACACGAGAACTACAAGAATGCGGTCATAAAGGCAAAGGACACGGACAACGCCATTACAGGCTTCTACTCCGGCTCTCCCTGCCGCTGCATCAAGAGCCGCTACACCAAGAAGCTGCAGGAAATGGAGAAGAACGCCGCTCCCCCGGAGGATTTCGAGGCTCTCACCGTAGGCTCCCTGCGCAAGGCGGTAGTTGACGGCAACACGGCAGAGGGCTCCATGCTCTGCGGACTTATCGCAGGCATGATAGACGAGATAAAGCCCTCCGCACAGATAATAGAGGACATAATAAAGGAAGCTCACGAAGTAATGGCAAGGACATACGAATTCTGAGCACACGGCTCTGCATCGGTCTGATATATAAACTTATTGACATAAGGAAGGTAATTAGTATGGCAACTGCACTTATAACCGGCTCCGCAAGGGGCATCGGGGCGGCTATCGCCCTTCGCCTTGCAAAGGACGGATTTGACATCGCCTTCAACGATCTCAACGAAGGCTGCTTTGAGAACAACGACATCGTGGACAGGGTACGTGCCCTGGGGGTAAAGGCGGAGATATTCTGCGGCGATGTGTCAAAGCACGATGTATGCGAGAAGATAGCAAATGATGTGAACGAACATTTCGGCTCAATTGATGTACTTGTAAACAACGCCGGCATAACCCGTGACGGACTTCTTGCCCGCATGACCGAGGAGCAGTACGACAGCGTTATCGCTGTAAACCAGAAGAGCGTATTCAATATGATGAAGTTCGTGGGCAACATCATGCGCAGACAGAAGCACGGCCGCATAATCAGCCTTGCATCCGTGGCAGGGCTTTACGGCAACCCCGGACAGATGAACTACTCCGCTTCAAAGGCGGCTATCATCGGCATGACAAAGACCATCGCAAAGGAACTGGGCTCCAGGGGCATCACCGCAAATGCGGTAGCACCCGGCTTTATCCGCACACCCATGACGGACAAGCTCACCGAGGAGCAAAAGGCAGCAATGCTTGCCCAGATAGCCATGAAGCGCTACGGCGAGCCTGAGGAGATAGCGGGAGTGGTATCCTTCTTAGCCTCCGATGATTCCTCCTACGTTACAGGTCAGGTCATCGAGATAAGCGGCGGACTGTCCATGTAAGGGACACACAGGAAGGATACACAGATGAAAAGAGTAGTAATAACCGGAATGGGAGTGGTATCTCCCATCGGAAACACCCTTGAAAGCTTCTATGACAGCCTTAAAGCGGGCAGGCACGGCTTTGTCCGCATAGATGACAGATTTCCTGAGTCCGAGGTCAAGGTGGCAGCGCTGGTAAAGGACTTTGACCCCTCCAAGAACATCGACAAGAAAAGTGCCAAGCGCATGGATCTGTTCACCCAGTATGCTGTAAGTGCGGCTGTTGATGCAGTAAACGACGCAGGCACGGACTTTACCGATGTTGACCCTTACCGTGCGGGCATAATCACAGGCGTGGGCATAGGCGGACTGGAACACACCTGCATGGAATACGGCAAGCTTGTGGAAAAGGGCTGGTCGAAGGTGTCCGTGTTCTACATCCCCATGACCATAACCAATATGTCCGCAGGGGCAATAGCCATAAGGCTGCCCCAGTTCAAGGGGGCAAATTTCACCGCCACGTCGGCGTGTGCATCAAGCACCCATGCCATAGGAGAGGCATTCCGCAAGATAAAGGACGGCTACCTTGACGTGTGCCTTGCGGGGGGCGCTGAATCCTGCGCTTCTCCCCTTGCGTTTGCGGGCTTCAACAACATGAAGGCCCTCACCAATTCCGACGATCCCGACTGCTGCTCCATACCCTTCGATGCCATGCGTGACGGCTTTGTACTGGGTGAGGGCGCAGGTATGATCGTCCTTGAGGAATACGAGCACGCAAAGGCAAGAGGTGCCAAGATATACGCAGAGATAGCTGGCTACGGCGCCACAGAGGACGGCTACCACATCACAAGCCCCATGCCCGGCGGTGTTGCCGCAGGCCATGCCATGAAAATGGCGTATGAGGAGGCAGGGCTTACCGCAGCGGATATCGACTACATCAACGCCCACGGCACCTCCACAGGCCTTAATGACAAGTACGAGACTGCTGCCATCAAGGAGGCACTGGGTGAGGAGCAGGCATACAAGGTGGCAATAAACTCCACAAAGTCCCTGACAGGTCATCTTTTGGGGGCTGCCGGGGCAGTTGAGACGATCGTCACAGCCCTTGCCTGCCGTGACGGATTCGTTCACAAGACAGCAGGGTACAAAAATCCCGACCCGGAGTGCGATCTTGACTACGTTACCGAGGGGAACCGCAGCATGACAGTCAATGCCGCCCTTACCAACTCCCTGGGATTCGGCGGTCACAATGCCACACTGTGCATAAAGAAAGTCATATAAGCTTTAAAAGGAGCAATCATGGAAAAAATATTCGGTCTGGATATGACCACTGTTGAAAAGCTGGCACAGCTTGTAAAGGACAATGAGCTTGCTGAGCTTGCCTTGCGTGACGGAGAAAAGAGCATCACCATAAAGGGGAAGATGTGTCCTCCTCCTCCGCCCCGTCATGACATGAGACCCGTTCCCACTGAGGGGCAGCCCTTTTCCTTTGCGCCCCAGAACACAGCCCCTGCACCGTCGGAGCCTGCTGAGACACCCGCAGGCAAGGTGGTAAAGGCACCTCTTGTGGGCACCTACTATTCATCTCCCGCCCCGGGGAAGGCTCCCTTTGTATCCGTAGGAGACAGGGTGAAGAAGGGCGACACCCTTATGATAATCGAGTCCATGAAGCTGATGAACGAGATAAACAGCGAGTACGACGGCATCGTCAAGGAGATACTCGTAAATGACGGCGACATTGTGGAGTACGATCAGCCCGTAATGATTATAGAATAGCGGGGGCTTTCTCCCGAAGCCGCCAGAGAGGTGATACTTATGACTGCTGCAGGAACAAGGGCAGGGGCTCTGCTCCTTTCCCTGATGATGATACTGCCCCTTTCCGGGTGCGACAGGAAAAAGTATTCCGGGGAAGCCACCCTTGACACGTCAAAGCTTGTGGTGGCAAACGAGAACGCAAAGCAGGTATACAACGCCCTTGTGGGCTACAATGCGGAGCTTGCCATAGATGACAAGCGCATCCCCGACGGCCGCTACAAGGGGGATCTCACCAAGTCATCCGCAAGCCATGACCGCTCTGCCACCGCTGCGGATGTGGAGAACTACCTGTGCCAGATGATAGGCGGGTATGAGACCGCCGGCTGCTATGTGGTGAATGTTTCCGGCGGGGAGATCACCGCATACTGGGCGGAAAGTGACGTATTCGGCAATATAGACCTTATACCCAAGGGTGCGAAGATGACCGTGACAGAGGATGCGGTGGTCGGGCGCTACCCGGATGAAACTACATTCTGATGGAGGATACCATGATACTTGACAAGGAACAGATAAAGGAACTCATCCCTCACAGAGACCCCTTCCTTCTTATCGACGAGATAGAGGAGATGGAGCCGGGTGTGCGTGTAGTGGCATACAAGAACATGACCCCCGATGAATTCTGGTTCAAGGGGCATTTCCCCGATTACCCGGTAGTGCCCGGAGTGCTCATGGTGGAGATGATGGCACAGGCAGGGTGCTGCGCTATGCTGGCTCTCCCCGAAAACAAGGGTAGACTGGGCTTTTTCGGCGGCATAAAGGAAGCGAAGTTCCGCCGTCAGGTAGTGCCCGGGGACAGGCTCAGGATAGAGGTGGAAATAACCAAGGTGCGTGGCCCTGTGGGCTACGGCAAGGGGGTATGCTCCGTTGACGGGGAGAAGGCTGTCACTGCGGAGATACAGTTTGTGCTGAAATAGCGGCAAAAATGGAACGTAAGCATATGAAACCCATCATTTTATTGTTTTCTGCCTGCCTGCTGCTTGCAGGGTGCAGCAAATACAGCAGCGAGACAGCCCAGATACCCGCCGTCAGCGGGACGGGCGGATCCGGGACAGCATTAAGCGGAGCCTATGAAGAGGAAACGGTGTCTGTGGCAGATGAGCTCACCGAGACAGCATTGATGACGGATGAGGATACAGTGACCGAAAACACTCCCGCACCGGAAGAAACTGTTCCGCTGTGGCAGAAGCTATATTACGATTTTCTTGTGAATGAAACATGGCGTGTTTCCGGAGGTTCTGCCAATTACAGGGATATGGAAACATATTTCCAGCTTGTGTATGTTGATAACGACGAGATACCGGAGCTTGCAGTCACGGATGATTATGAAATAGCACTGTACCACATCAGCACAGGCGAGGAGCATATCCCCCATGTATGTCCGTTTATCAGCTTCAGATACGGTGATTTTGCATCCCATGAGATCAAGTACAAGGAGGGTGAAGGCGCCCTTATGTACCTTGAAGCCAGCAGAGCCGCAATGCACGGCTACTGCAGCTATATCGTCTACACTGCGGAAAACGGTCTTATCAACAGTGATTGCTATATTGCCGGACACGGGATCGATGAACGCTCCGTGATACTTCGTCAGCAGCAGGATGCACCTGCCGCAGAAGAATACGAGGAGACATCCGCAGAGGATATTCTTCTGCTGGAACAGCTCGGCATAGAATACAAGGGGGATCCCTATCCTGAGTTTTCAGACGACTGGAAATGCATCTCAGCAGATTCAGGTGATGCATGGGTCATCTCAGAGGAAAATGCGTCCAGGGTGTTATTTAACAACTGATGTTATGCGGCTTTTGGAAAAGGCTCCATGTTCCCCGCTGCTGCCGTACACATCAGGCTGATAAAAGCACATCAAAATCAGAAGGTATTTAGAGGAGATTTGTACTGTGGATATAGTTCCATTTAAGATAGTAGGTCATATAGTTGATAATAATGGATATAAAAAACCATATATGGATAGGGAGCAGGAAGAATGTTTTAGGCGAATATCGCAGTTGATTGATGAGAACACTTTTGTAGATGTTGGAGAAAGCGTTGACTATCTGTATGTATATATTTCCATAATGTTTCAAGAGCTTTTGCCTTATTATTATACTAAAGAAAGCCCTTCATACTCGGCATTTGATAAAGCCCATAGTTTTATAGATCTCTATCAAGTAAAATACCCAGAGGTTACCGATTGGGTTTTTATTGGAATGATCTGTTGGGAAGCAGTGTTTTGTTTTGATAACAAAGTGATAAAAAAGGAACTAAATAGATACTTGGATTTTTGCAACATACACCCCATAGATAGATGGCAACGTGATGGAATAATATCATTAATGTATTTAAGACTTTATGATGTTTCGCCTGAAACAAAAATACCCTATACGCTTTTTGAAACATTATTTGCCAAACGACTACATATGTATATGACAGACATAGGGTTAAATATGCAAAATGAGATTATTGGTGCAGTAGAAGACATATTAAATGAGGACTTCAGGGCAAACCATATTAACTATCTTTTTAGACTCTTTGATTTTAAGCCTGGATCAATTAGCGTTAATAAATCATCACCATATTATTTTGTTTATGCGACAAATGAAATGCTAAATTCACCTTGGAATCCAAAGTTTAGTGGAGATATTACATATAAAGAAATGCAACAACGATCCGGCAGTCTATACTTTGATGGCTTTAATATTCCTGATAATACATGCTCAAACAAAAAGAGAGACGAATATCTGCGCGTTTTAGTAAGAGAAGCGGAAGACGCTGTTAGGATAAAAAAGGATATACCAAAAGTTGGGGAAGGTTGGGCATCCGAAACACTTTTATTCTATAGAATCAAATGCGCATTTAAAGATGATGTGGTTTATCAGCATTATTCACCTGATTTCTTGGGAAGACAACATTATGATGTATATTTGCCCAATCATAAAATCGCTATCGAATATCAAGGTGAGCAGCATTTCATGCCAATTGATATTTTTGGCGGTGATGAAGGCTTAGCGATTAATAAAGAAAGAGATGCAAAAAAGAGAAAAATCTCAAAAGAAAATGGCGTTTTTCTTATCGAAGTGCAACCAGATTATGATTTAAAAGAACTAATCCAAACAATTTGTAATAAAATCTATAGTACAAGTGACAGAGAAGTATTAAATAACAAAATAGTAGAGTGCGTTAATCTTGCAAATGCTGTTAACACTATTAACGCTGATAAAACAAGCAAAAGAGAAACTATAGGAATAAATATTAAGCAAAAACTTAATTCATCAGATAGTGAGAATAAAATCAGGGACACAAGAAATAAAATAGCTGATGAAATCGCATATGAACTTGTAAGCAAACTTATTCCTTCTAAGTATGCAGATGATCATTTATCTATTACTGACAAGCATTTTTTTGATGATGAATATATTTATAAAGAGGCGGATAGAATCAAAAAAGAAGATCCTGATAAGGCATTGGAGCTTTGTTTAGGGTTAATCAGCAACGGTCACTATAAAGCTCCTGTTGTTTTTGAAAGAGCTGCCATAGTTTTACGAAGTCAGAAAAGAACTGATGAAGAATTGCAATTATTGTTACAAATGAAATGCGATTTAGGATATAATAATTATGATGAACGAATAAGGAAATTGATTCTATTAAAGTATAAAAAAGAAATAGATAACCGATTAAATAAGATGATTGAAGGTTTTTAAAGCAGTCACATTTTGGGGAATATGTACCGCATATGGTATGGCAAACGCCTGAATACCCCGGAAGGATACTTTATGTTTAAGAAATTACTTATCGCAAACAGGGGCGAGATCGCCGTAAGAATAATTCGTGCCTGCCGTGAGGCGGGGCTGCACACCGTGACAGTCTACTCCACCGCAGACAAGCATTCCCTCCATGCCCAGATAGCTGATGAATCAGTTTGCATAGGCCCTGCCCCCTCAAAGGACAGCTACCTCAATATGCAGGCTGTCATAGAGGCTGCCCGCCTTACAGGGGCTGATGCCATTCACCCGGGGTTCGGTTTCCTCTCGGAGAATGCGGAATTTGCACAGCTTGCGGAGGACAACGGCATTGCCTTTATAGGTCCCTCCCCCCGTGCCATCCGCCTTATCGGGGACAAGGCCAACGCCAAGAAGACCATGAAGAACGCAGGTGTTCCCGTGGTACCCGGCTCCGACGGAGAGCTTACGGATACCTTTGAGGCAAAGCGCTTAGCGGAGCAGATAGGCTACCCCGTTATGATAAAGGCATCTGCGGGGGGCGGCGGCAGAGGCATACGCCGTGTGGACAGACCGGAGGATCTGGAGCACGCAATGGAACTGTGCAAAAGCGAAGCCAAGAGCTGCTTCGGCAATGACGGCATATACATGGAGAAATTCATCATCGACCCCAAGCACATAGAATTCCAGATACTTGCGGACTCTGCGGGGAATGTGGTGCACTTAGGCGAACGTGACTGCTCCATGCAGAGATACAACCAGAAGGTCATCGAGGAGACACCCTCCCCTGTCATGACCCCCGCCCTGCGTGAGCGCATGGGGCGTGCGGCAGTGGCAGCCGCCCACGCCTGCGGCTACACCAATGCGGGCACGGTGGAATTCCTGCTGGACAAGGATAAGAATTTCTACTTTATGGAGATGAACACCCGCATACAGGTGGAGCACCCCATCACAGAAGAGGTGACGGGGGTGGATCTGGTCAAGGAGCAGATACGCATTGCAGCGGGGGAAAAATTGCCCTTCACCCAGTCCGACATACAGATGAGGGGGCACGCCATAGAGTGCCGCATCAATGCAGAAGATCCCGAAAGGGACTTCCGCCCCTCACCCGGCACTATCACAGCCCTGCACACTCCCGGCGGTCTTGGTGTGCGTGTTGATACAGCCGCATTCCAGGGCTATACCATCCCACCCTTCTACGACAGCATGATAGGCAAGCTCATAGTCCACGCCCCCACAAGGAAGGAAGCCATCGCCCGCATGACATGGGCACTGTCGGAATTCATCGTAGAGGGTGTTGACACCAACGTGGACTTCCAGCTGTCCCTTATCCGTGACAAGGCATTTATCGACGGCAGCTACACCATAGCCTACCTTACCCGCCTGCTTGAAGAGAGAAAGCAGAAAAGATGATACGCCGAAAAAGGATGTCAGCAGCAGGCGGAGCTTTTTACGGACGAAAGAGCCTTATCCCTGTGATGCAAAGGGCAAGGCTCTTTTTTGAACGTCTCCTGTATTCCCGCCTGATACTGCATCTTGCCCCCGATTTCTGCATCTTGCCGGATATTGCTTGAAAAGCACCTTTATTTGAAGTATGATGATATCAGTAAAACACATGAAAGGTCGTGCTGATATGACAATACTTCTTCTTGCGGTGCTTATCATTACGGAGATCGCATTTCTCACCGCAGAGATCTCAAAACAGTCGGAAAAAAGAGAATGGAACAAAGGCCGTCTGCTTGCGGATCTGGCCGAGGCTGCAGCTTTTGGTGTGATGCTGCTGCTCCCCGGTATCGACCTGTCCTTCAGATTCACGGGACTACTGCTCATTCTTCTGGTAAGGCTCGGCTTTGCAGGGATAAGGTATCTCCTTGGCAGAAAAAACACAAAGCAGAAGACGAAAGCCGGCAAAATAACAAGCCTGCTCCTCAGCGCCCTCATGTTCGTGTCTGCGCTGGCACCTGCCTTCCTTTTCAGGGACTACAAGGGCAGACCGCTGACAGGACAGTACACCCCCGCATCCTGTGCAGCGATACTGACAGATGCTTCACGCACAGAGCAGTTCGAGCAGGACGGTTCCTCCCGTGAGATACCCGTGCATCTTTTCTACCCAGCCGAAGCCGATAATATCCCGGATAATTCTCTTCCCCTTGTCATATTCAGCCACGGCGCATTCGGCTGGTACCAGAGCAATATGTCCGCATATCTGGAGCTTGCAAGCAACGGCTATGTGGTGGCAAGCATCGAGCACCCCTATCATTCCCTGTTTACACATGATACGTCCGGCAAACTGATCATGGTTGACGGTCAGTTTATGCAGAATGCTCTGACTCTCGGCAGCAGTGATGTGGAAGAAACTGAACGTGAAGAGGTATTCAAGACGGAATGTGAATGGATAGAGCTTCGCATTGCCGACATGGATTTCGCCATAGATACACTTAAATCGGCGGTATTGACAAATGATCTTTCAGACTGGACATTCACCGAAGGCGACAGGAAACAGTTTGAAACAGCAGTACGGCTTATCGATACGGATAAGATAGGTCTGATGGGACATTCCCTCGGAGGGGCAACTGCGGTGACAGCGGGCAGGCGTGATGATATATCCGCAGTCATAGACATTGACGGCACGATGCTGGGTGAGCAGACAGGATTTGCAGACGGCAGATATATCATCAACGAAGAGCCATATACCACCCCCCTGCTTGAGATTGAAAACGAGAAAAGCCATTTCGATGCCATCGAGGCTGAAAAAGCCGGATATATCTACGCCAACAATGTGGTGCAGAAAAATGCGGAGAATTCATATCAGACCTATTTTGCCGGAGCAGGGCACATGAATTTCACAGATCTTCCCCTGCTCTCGCCTTTCCTTGCAAAAAAGCTGGGCACAGGAGAGATCGACCCCGAACAATGCACGGATACACTGAACAAGCTGATACTTGATTTCTACAACTGCTATCTGAAAGGACAAGGTGTGTTCAGCGTGCAGGAACACTATTGAGGAAACTATGGATATCAGGATCGTCAGGATTGGAGAGGAACAGCAGGAATACATTGAGATCGGCTGCCGCAGGACAGATGAGAACATCAGTGAGATCGTATCCTTCATAAAATCCCGTCAGGGTGCAGTGGAAGGAACAAAGGATGACAGGCAGTATCAGCTCCCTGTGGTGGATATCTTCTACATCGAATCGGTGGACGACAGGACGTTCATCTATCTGGAGAAGGACTGCTACGAATCACGGAAAAAGCTATATGAGTTTGAACAGGTACTTGCATCACGCAGTTTTGCCAGGATATCCAAGGCAGTCATCATAAATCTGATGAAGATAGTTTCCATTGCCCCCGCGCTTAACGGGCGGTTCCTCTGCAAGCTGACAAACGGTGAGGAGGTCATCATTTCCCGCAAATATGTACCTGAGATCAAGGAAAGGCTGAAGGGGTGAGATAATGAAAGAACGTATCAGGGAAATTGCAGGCAGCTACTTTATATCCGTTACTCTCATAAATATTGCCATATGCGTGACAGGGCTCATATTCCGGCCTGAACAGACATTCGGCTATGATGCGTTTCTGTCGCCCCTCATATTCGGCTTGCTCACTGTTATCCCTACTCTGATAATGTACTCAAGCAAAGAGCTGACCGTCCGGCAGCTTATCTTCCGCAAAGCCATACAGCTTCTGCTGGATATAGTCATAGTGACAGCGGTGATATTTGCAGGAAATGAAGTGAACAGGGAGACAGTCACCGCAGCCGTGGGTGTATCGGTAAGCATAGTTGTTGTATTCGCCGCCGTCCATGTTATAGAATGGCTGCTGGAACGGCGTACCGCAAAGCTGCTGACAGAGGAGCTCACGGAATTCCAGAGGCGAATCCGCTAGTTCCCTTGCACAGTACCCCCGGAATACACACAGTTGACATACCATCAGGTGCGATAGCGTATACATCTTTTCGCAGGATCATCACTTTATGTGACGAAAGAAGGCTGCTATGAACAGGATACTTTGCTCAACAGGTGCTCTCTTAGGCAGAGCCAACGGACGTGACTTCACTTTGCTTGCCGATCTTGAGAAAAGGCTCAAATGTGACGGATTTGAACTGATGATGTACGATGACTGGTATGAAAAGGCTGATGCTGCAGCGTCCTTTCTGACAGGGCTGGAGAAGCCGTTCGTGACCTTTCATGTTGAAAAAGGCGTCGGCGACCTGATCAGCAGAAATGCTGACGGCGACTCGGAAAGGGCTCTCATACTTTTTGAGCAAAACTGCAAGCTTGCCCGGACGATAGGTTCTGAGAAGCTGGTCCTGCACCTCTGGAGCGGTCCTGATTCCGACAAGGATATGCCTCATTGTATCGAAATGTACTCACGATGCAGGGATATTGCCCGAAAATATGATATTGTGCTTACAGTCGAGAACGTGGTGTGCAACCGGAATGACCCTATCAGCGATATGCACATGGTACTGAAAGCATATCCCGATGCTGTGTTCACATACGATACAAAAATGGCTGAATTCCACGGACAGCTGATGGATATCGCACTTGATGAGAACCGCAGCCTCTGGGAGAAAGTCGTTCATCTCCACGTCAACGACTACAAAGGCGGTGTTATGGACTGGTCAAGGCTCAAAACACTGCATCTGGGCGAGGGACAGATAGACTTTGAAAGGTTCTTTGAGTTCGTAAGGGGAACAGGATACAAGGGTGATATCACCGTTGAGTCCACATCCTTCGGGAAGACCGACGGCATCATAGATACAGATAAAATGAACCGCAGTCTGATAAGGGCAAGGGAACTGATGAACGGATAGCCCGGTGTTCACTGCGCTTTAGGGCGCAAAAGCAATGGTCACAGCCTGTCAGGTGTGACCATTGCTTTTTTCATTATGTGTCTGCTGTCAAACTGTGCTTGTGCCTGTTCTTCCCGAATCTGCCGAACATCGCAAAGCCCACAGCGGATGTGAGGAGCTCGGTTATGGGATATGTGAGCCAGAAATAATACAGTCCGAACCTTGAAAACAGCCATCCGAGAGGGACAAACAAGAAAACTGTCCGTATCAGGGTAAGTGCTGAGCTTTTGAAGGGCTGCCCCACTGCCTGAAAGAATACGGGGAACAGCAGGGAGCTGACCATGGGGATAAAGCTTAAGCCTATTATATGAAAGGCGTGGACTCCTATACCCATGACTTCACTGTCCGACGAGAAGAACCGTATCATCTGTGACGGTATCAGCAAAAAGCACAGTGTCCCCATCCCCATAAGCACCGCACCTGCTATGAAGGAATCCAGCATTATGGTGCGGCAGCGCTTAGTTTCCTGCTGTGCATAGTTATAGCTTATCATGGGGACGATACAGGTCTGCAGCGCCCCCAGTGGGATAAAGAAAAATGTCTGCCATTTATAGTACAGACCCAGCACTGTGACTGCTTGGTCGGAAAAGGTCGACAGGATAAGATTCAGTCCGAATATGTAGAATGTATATGCAGACTGCATCAGTATATTGGGTGTACCCAGGAAGAAGATGTTTTTCAGATATGCAGGATACTTTTTAGGCTGCGGCGATCTGTAATACCCTTTTCTGAAAACTATGAGCGCTGCGGCTATCTGACCTGTAACGGTGGAAACAGCCGCACCTGCAACTCCGAGAGCAGGCAGACCGAAACAGCCGAAGATAAGGACAGGGTCAAGTATGATATTTACTGCAGCGCCGACGATCTGGGCTGCCATGGGGAGCCTCATATTACCTTCGGACTGGATCACCTTAGTCCATATGCTCTCAAAGAAAAGCCCGAAGCTGAAAACACAGACGATCCTGCCGTAGGTCACCACATGATGCTGCACTGCCGGTGAATCAGTGGATATATTTGCATAGGCAGGCATTATCAGATAGCACGTCAAAGCAAATATCAGCCACATCACAAATGCAAGCGGAGTGCCGACTCCCGCAGCTTCATGAGCGTGTTTTTCCTTTTTCATGCCGAAATGGAATGACATGGCTGTATTTATCCCGACCCCCGTCCCGACTGCAAGGGCTATCATCAGGAGCTGCAGCGGATATACTATGGATAATGCTGTAAGCCCTTCCTCGGAGCATCTGCCGATGAAAAAGCTGTCCACGATGTTGTACAGGGCCTGTATCAGCTGTGCCGCCATGACCGGGGGTGCCAGCTTCAATATCATCCCCCATATACTGTCCCTGGAAAAATCCAGTTCTTTTTTCACTTTCTCCACTTCCTATAAAACAGATCAATGACATGAACAGGCATACGGTCACAGCCGTTCGTTTGTGCCCGTTATCAGTCCCGTATCCCTGAACCGGGGATGACCCACACCTCATCTCACTTTTACCAATATGGCTGGCACAAATGTGGATCGTTCCTTTTCCCTTGCAGATATCCTTGAGATCTGCGGTGTAACTGATCCCGCAGCAGTGACCTACGGCAAGGTGGAAGGCTACAGCGGATGCACCATTTCAAATGTTTTGGTCGCTGCAGTCAGCAACGGTGATGATGATGATGACGATGATGACGACGAAGATATAGAGGGCAAGGTTCCCGAGATAGGACAGATCTTCTACATTGGCGATTCTATTAACATTGAGGATCTTTACGTCTATGATCTGTTTATCGACGGCAAGGGGGAGTTCTTAGAAGATGAACTCTATCGTGTGGACGAGTCAGGCACAGTGGGTTTTGACTCCATCTCCGGAGTATATGATCCTGCCGGCATTGACGGCTGGTACGGCGATGTGGATAAACGGGGTCGAATGGGAGTATCAGAGGGCATGGTGCATATATGTAGGCGGCGATGAAGACGACTTTATCTACTTCCGTCCCTATGACAGCGATGAGGAATCTCCCGAAGTACCCGCAGGTATCATATTTGTAGGCGGCACAGGCACTGAGGAGGATCCCCTGCTCTTTAACCTTTACTACGAAGAAGAGGAACCCGCTGAGCCCGATGTTCCCGAAGAGGCCTTCGCCCCCGCAGTCTCCGCTGTAAAGCAGCCCTCCGGCGCAGCCCCCGCCCTCACCGCAAGCATAAAGGGCGAGGAAAAGGCATACACCTGGGGCGCAAAGGCAGAGGACAACACCCTTACCTGGGAAGCAGCCGAGGGCGCTGACAGCTTTGTGATCTTCGCCAGGGGCTACAAGGAAAAGACCTACAAGAAGATAGGCACCGCCACAGAGAAGAGCTTTGACCTGTCACAGCTCAAGAAGGGCACCTACGACATCATAGTGCGCTATGAAAAGGGCGGCGTTATGGCTAAATGCCGCAACAGCGCATATGTAACAGCCCTTGTCAGATAAAACCCATAAATCATCCCCCATGCTTAGCGGCATGGGGGACTTTCTTATGGCATCAGAACAGTTTCAGGCAGCCCTTTTCAAACATTTCCTGCAGACCGCACAGCACACCCATGCGCCCTGTGGCGTAGGTGAGCCCGCCCTGCACGTAGGCGGCATAGGGTTCACGGATAGGTCCGTCCGCTGAAAGCTCGATAGAAGCACCGTTGTTGAAGGTGCCTGCCGCCATGATGACCTGGTCGTCATAGCCGGGCATATCCCAGGGCTCCGGGGTCACAAAGCTGTCAACAGGCGAGCCTGCCTGTATGCCACGGCAGAATGCGATGAGATTCTCCGGGTTTTTAAGGAGGACGGCAGTGATGATGTCCCCCCGCCTTGTGCCGGCAGCAGGGAAACACTCAAAGCCCAGGCGTGACATTACGGCAGAGGTGAACTCCGCTGTCTTCAGTGCGTTTGCCACCACCTCGGGAGCCATAAACAGCCCCTGATACATACTGCGGTTCTCATCAAGGGAGGCACCCGCCTCACGGCCTACTCCCGGGCAGGTAAGGCGGTAGGAGCACAGCTCCACCAGCGCCTTCTTCCCGGCGATATATCCCCCTGTGCGTGCAATGCCGCCACCCGGGTTCTTGATAAGGCTGCCCACGATAAGGTCAGCCCCCGCCTCGGTAGGTTCGCTGGTCTCCACAAATTCGCCGTAGCAGTTGTCCACCATGACGATGATATCCGGGGATGCGTTCTTAGCTGCCTTTATTATCTCCGCAATGTCCGCCACTGTCAGGGAGGGGCGCAGGGAATAGCCCTTGGAGCGCTGTATGTAGGCGAGTTTTGCCCCCTTGACCTTGCGGAACACCTCCGCCACGTCGGGCTTGCCCTCCGGGGAAAGCTCCACCTGATCGTACTCTATGCCGAAATCCGCAAGGGAGCCCCCTGTGGTGCGCCGCAGGCCTATGACCTCCTCTAAGGTGTCATAGGGGCGGCCCGTAAGGGATACCATCTTGTCTCCGGGGCGCAGTATGCCGAAGAGCGCCGTGGTCAGCGCCGCCGTGCCGGAGGCTATGCTGTGCCTTACCAGTGCATCCTCTGCCCCAACCGCCGCGGCAAATACCTTGTCAAGGGTGTCACGTCCCACGTCGTCATAGCCGTAGCCGCTGCTGCCGTTCATACAGGCGGCGGAAACGTGGTTGTTCACAAAGGCATAGAGCACCTTTTCCCCGTTCCTGCGGGCTATCCTGTCTATCTCCTTGAAGGCAGCCTCACAGTCCTCATCGGCACGGGCAGCCGCCTTCAGTATGCGTTCCTCTATTACAAAGCCCTTCTTCACAGGGGGCTTCGGATCAAATATTTCAGCCATTGTCATTCTCCTAAATGTTTTTCCTGTTGTGAAAGAGTGTCTGCAAGGTCATCATATACCCACATCCTCCCTGTCACCCTGAGTCCCATGGGCTCATAGAAGGGGATAAGCTCCCTTTCGCAGCACAGCATGACCTGCCTGCCGCCAAGGGCGGACATAAGTCCTGATGCCACACCCTGCCTGCGGTATTCGGGCAAAGTGGCAACTGCGGACACGTACACAGACGTGTCTGTCAGCCTGTCTGCCGCAAGGGCACCACGGCCGTCGGTGTACACATCCGTCACCCAGTGCCGCACCCTGTGGGAAAGATCCGTGTACACAGCGGAAAAATCCTCCCCGAAGACCTGTGCGGTTATCTCCGCCGCCCGATACACGTTCTCATTTGCGGGTATGCACATTGGGGCATTTGTGATGCATCCCGAAAGCACAGACATTTCCCTCTGCCTGTAGCCCTCAAAGGGCACAGGCTCATGTGTTTCAATGGTGGCAGGCCGCAGCATACGGATAAAGCCACAAAGCTCCTCGTCAACAGCCCCCAACACCGTAACGGAGGAGTTGAAGTGCATGAACAGCCCGCTGTCCGTGCGGTAGAAGCGGCAGAAGCCGTAGCCTGTGCCGTAGCCCCTGTAACAGGTGACTATCCTTGCGGACAGGGGGTCTGCGGGGGCTATGTCAACACTGTCACACAGCCTTATCATTGCAGCGAGTTCACTATCTCCTTGAAATGCCGCCCTCTGTCCTCGAACATACGGTACATATCAAAGGAGGCGCAGGCAGGGGAAAGGGATACTATATCGCCGCTTTTTGCCTTGTCATGTGCGGTGTGTACCGCCTCCTCCATGCCGTCCACTATGTATATCTCAGGGGCGCCCTCACGGTAGTTTGATGCTCTCATGACCGCATCCCGTATCTTCTCACGGGTCTGCCCCATGAGGATGAGTATCTTTACCTTCTCGCAGACAAGCTCCGCCATTGGGTCAAAGGAGATGCCCTTGTCCGAACCGCCCATGATCATTATCTGCTTTTCGGGGAAGGTGTTGAGGCAGGCGATGACCCTTGTGGGGCTTGATGCGATGGAGTTGTTGTAGTATCTTACCCCGTCAAGCTCCCTTACAAGCTCTATGCGGTGCTCCACACCCGCAAATTCCCGTGCTACTTTCTGAATGTTCTCTATGCTCACATGACCCCATGTAAGGGCTATGGCTGTAAGGTAATTCTCCACGTTGTGCATTCCGGGTATGCGTATATCACGCATATCAAGCACCCTGTGGACAGTGCCGTAGTCGTTGTAGCACAGGTATCCGTCCTCATCCAGGAATGCGCCGTTTTCCACTCTCTCACGGCGGGAGAAGTAGGCAAGTTTTCCCCTTACAAGGGGGGAAAGCTGCCTTGCGGTGTCGTTGTCGAAGCTCAGCACCGCCTTTGAAAAGGCATTCTGATGCAGGAGGATATTCGCCTTTGCGTCGATGTATTCCTGCATATCCTTGTGGACGTTCAGGTGATTGGGGGTGATGTTAGTGATGGCTGCATAGTCGGGTGATGACCGCATTGATATGAGCTGGAAGCTGGAAAGCTCCACAACAGCCGCATCACAGGGCTTTACATCCTCTATTATCGGCAGAAGCGCCCTGCCGATATTGCCCCCCTTGTGTACGGTTATGCCCTGGGCGGATAGCAGCTCCGCAATTATGGTGGTGGTGGTGGTCTTGCCGTCGGAGCCGGTTATGGCATATATGGGGCAGGGACACAGGTCGAAGAACACCTCCATCTCCGATGTTACCGCAGTCCCCTTTGCCCGTGCCTTGTCAAGGGCATCGGAGTAGTAGTACATCCCCGGTGTGCGGAATACCACGTCATAGCCTCCGGCAGCTATGGTGTCAAGGTAGCCTTCCCCCAGTTCAAACTTGGCTCCCGCTGCGGAAAGCTCCCCATACTCAGCCATTTTGTCGGCGGTCTTTTTGTCGCATACGGTGACATTGAGCCCCTTTGCGCACAAAAGCTTTATCAGGTCTGTGTGGCTCACCCCCACGCCTATGAGGGCGATCCTTTTACCTTTAAGGCTGTCAAAAAATTCCTTTGCGTTCATATCCATTCCTCATCTTCTGTATCTTTCCGTATCCCGCCACGGGCTATTCCATAAAGAACCACCTGGGCAGAGCATCTATAAAGGACTGATCCAGTACGTATCTCTCCCCCTCATACACCCCGGAGGGGATGACAAGCTGTGTGGGGGATGTGGTGTTTGCCAGTATGTATTCAATGGAGGGCTTGTCGTCGTTGAAGTCGTAGGCGGACACATTGGTGTCCGTGCCGCTGTTCACAAGGGTGTTGTACACCGAGGAAAGATCCGAGCGGAACGCCCCTGCGCAGCCGTTGTCCAGCATCTTCTGGGTTATCTCCCCCACCACCTTGGCACGGTATTCCTCTCCCCCGTTGTATACAGGGAAGGTGAGTATCTTCTTCATAGTGGCAAACTCCAGTATCTGATTGCCCTTGCGCAGCACCACGTTTTCCTCCGGATCATCGCTTTCGTTGATAAGGTTGTAGGGTATCTCGAAGGAAACATTGCCGCACATATCGGAAAAGGCTTTCAGGCTGTCATCGTTTACCTTGATGTACTTTTCCACAGGCATGAGAGTGGCGCTTTCCACCGCCCTCACCGCAGAGGCTGTGCCCCCGGTGCGGTAGAAGTTGTACAGTGTGTCCGCCTGACCGTTGACCACTGCCTGTATATCCGTCTGCAAGGGGACTATTACCAGCTTGTTCTGGGCAGGTGCCAGCCGGAACAGCACAAAGCATATGCGGCTTGCTGAGTCCGTGTGTCCGGGGGTGCTGCCGTCATAGATGGCAAGCACCGTGCGGGCATCAATGTCCGTGGGGACAAACTCCTCGCTGTCGGTCTGCGCCGCCGTGGTGCCGTTTACCTTCATGGTCTTTGAATTGTCCGCATTCAGGTAGGAATTGAGGAAGTAGAACCCCACGCCCCCTATGAGCACCAGTGCCACGATTATGGTGATAAAATAGGTAGCGGCTATCTTAACGCTTTTCTTAGCCATAATATCCTTCTTTCCACGATCATCAATTGATGAGCATACAAAGTTATTATAGCACATTCTCTCCCGTTTTTCAAGCGTTCATCGCTGCCCCCGCCCCCTCATCACGACGATTTTTCCCCCTGTCGCCGCTGATTTTTTAGGCATAGTGCTACTAGGGGCTAGGGGTCAGGGGGCTAGGAGCTAGAAAAGCCGATTGTGTGTTTTCCTCTTTGACAGCCATAGTCCGAGTGCACAGTGTACGATGTACAGTGTACAGTTAGACGGAGATTGGGCGGCTTGAACAGCTAATAGCTTATAGTGAATAGCTGTTAGTGACGGAGAATTTCGTGCTGTCCTTCTCTTTCTCCGCTTCCCCTCATACAAAAGCTATGCTTTTGCATAGATAATGATATGCAGCCTTCATTCCTCCGTCACCAACTTATTACTTATTACCTATTACCTATTTTAGCGGAAGGCAAGCTGCCGATTCCCCGTCAGCTTGTCTAACTTCTAGCCTCTAACCTCTAACTTCTATTTATGGTATTTTGTTCCGTGGGATATGCTCATGGCACGGTATAGCTGTTCGCATATCATGACCCTGGCAAGGCGGTGGGGGAAGGTCATGCGGGACATGGAGAGCCTGAGATCCGCACGCTTTTTCACCGTGTCCGAAAGGCCGTAGGAGGAGCCGATGATAACATATATGGTGCTCTTTCCGTGCTGCATGAAGCTGTCAAGCTTTCCCGAAAGTTCCTCCGAGGAGAGCATATCCCCCTCGATGCAAAGGGCAATGACCGCACTGTCCCCCTTTATGCGGGAGAGGATATCCCGCCCCTCCTTTTCAAGGGCTGCATCTATCTGTGCCTGTGAGGGGTCATCGGGCAGGCGCTGCTCGACGCACTCCGTCACGGTCAGCCCTCCCCATGAGCCCAGGCGCTTTGCATACTCGGCGCAGCCCTCCTTTATCCATTTGTCCTTGAGGTTCCCTACGGCGATAATGTTTATCATAGCAAAAAACGAAGAGTGAGTATCCCTCACTCTTCTCTCCTTCTTGTAATGATTCCTCTTTATTTGGTGACGGTGTTCTCCCTCCGCCACTGCGTGGCACCTCCCTCAGGGAGGGAGGCTGTGAACAGAGAATGGCTTGTTTTCCCGCTCTGTAAACGATAGAACAGAGGCAAGTATAGCCACATTGTCCGTCCAGGTCCCTGCTTTTCACTTTATGGACTGCTCCGCAAGACGTATCTTCTGGCCGAAGATTCGCTCCAGCACACCGTGAAGGCTGCCCTCCATGTCCCCTATGTCCACAAAGCATACACGCCCCAGTATGCCGTCCTCGTTGCGGAAGGCTATCTCACGGGAATCCTCACGCATCTCACGGGTCAGGGGGTAGATGTAGCATACACTGTCTGCCTTGTACTTTTCCAGCAGAGTGTACAGGTCGTATATGTCCTGTTCCTTTATGCCGTAGTTCTCCTCGTTGCCCGTAAGGCCCTGCCACTTGGCATCGAAGGCGACTCTCATTCCCGTTTCACGCAGTGTGATGATGACATCGGCTGTTACCGTGTCCCGGGGCATAGTGTGGTTGAGCATGGGATACTGCTTGTGCTGTATCTCCGCCCTGAAACGCTGGTTGTCAAGCATACGCCCCAGGCTGTATACCATGTAGCTGTCAAAGAGCCTTCTTGTGGCAAAGATCACCGCATAGGACACGTTGCGCCCGCGGGTAAGGTTCACGTAGCGGTTGAGGAGGAATATCTCCACCCAGCGCAGGGCGTTCCCGTAGCCTGCCATGCTTCTGTCCGTCACGGAGGCAGCAAAGTCCTGCATATAGTTGGTGGAATAGTCCACATCGTCGAAGTTTGCAATAAGGGAGTCTATCCTGTTCTTTGTACGGGCTGAGGAGGTGATGTTCCTCAGAAATTTCAGGGTGGATTTTATCAGCCTGTTTTCCGGGCGGTTGATGGTGAACACGTCGTATTCAACGTAGAATTTGTCCTTGTGGGCAAAGTTCTTTGTGGCGTGCTTGGCATATATTACCTTCCCCTTGAGGAAGTTCTCGTTGTTCTCATAGGGCCTGTATGCCTGCTTTATGCCGTTGAGGATAATGCCGTGCACCTCGTTTACAAAGGCAAGGATGAAGGTCTCGAATATGTTCAGGTTCTCCGCCGCCCTTGTGTTGAGGGATTTCTCGGTAAGAGGCACCTCCTTGATGGAGCCAAGCATGGTAAGGAACACCCTCTTGTTGGAAAGTTCCTTCCCCTCCTTGTCCCTTGCACGCAGCATGGGCAGCAGCTCTATCTGTGTGCCGTCCTTGAATACGATGGCACCTACATATCCCCCAGCACGCAGCACACGGGTGTCCCCCTCCCCCTCGCTTTCAAGTATGAAGCTGTTCATACCTCTGGGGTCGGGCATTTTCTTCTCGTAGGAAAAGTCCTCCAGCATCTCGAAAGTGTCACGGGGCAGGGCTATGCCGTTAGCATCCTCCTCGGACTCGGCACGGCTTCCCTTGATATAGAAATACTGCGTCTCATATATCCTGTATCGGTCACGTTTTGCCATCGTAGGATTCCTTTACTCTTAACGTTCCCCTGCAAAGCCCGGGATCACAGCAGCTTCCTGTATGACTCGGGATTCCAGAATGCGTCGTCGTTTATCTCGAATGTGTCGTCAATATCAAGGAACAGCTCCACATTCTCGCCGAAGGTCTTCTTGTAGTCGATGGCAGTGGCTTTTACAAACTGCTCCTCAGGCTCCTTGTTGTAGTCCCCCAGCACCCAGCGCATCTTCTGATAGTCGCCGTAGAAATACTCCTGCAGCAGGGGCACGATGTTGTTCTTGAATATGGAGCCCAGCCTTACGATGGAAGGATCCTGCTTTAAGGGCATAAAGTAGGCGTGGCCTATGGTATGCTCACGGTCAAGGAGTATCTCAATGCGCTTGTTGATGGTGGAAAGGAGCTTCTCGATGCTCACGCCCTCAACGGTGGTGTCACCGAAGAGCTCGGGGCGGGGCAGCATCTCGATAAACTCGAAACGTCTGCGTATAGCCGTGTCAAGCAGGGCTATGGAACGGTCGGCAGTGTTCATGGTGCCCACGATGTACACATTTGAGGGTACGCCGAAGGGCTCCTGCGAATAGGCAAGGCGCACCTTTACCTCCTCACGCTCTCCCAGGCGCTTTGTGGGCTCGATAACGGTAATGAGCTCACCGAAGATCTTGGAGATGTTGCCGCGGTTTATTTCGTCGATGATGAACACATAGGGCTCATCCGGGTGCTCAGTGGCCTTCGTGCAGAATTCCCTGAATATGCCCTTGTCAACAACGTACACCATTTCCTTCTTGCGGGTACGCTCGCCGCGCTCGTTCATGGTCTCAAGGAACACGGGCTTGATGCCCTCGATGAATTCCTCATATCCCATGGACTGGTGGAAGGTGGTGAACTCGATCTGACCGAAGGAATTCTTCAGCTCGTTGTATCTGTCGAACATGGCATCGTAATCCTTGGTCATGACCTGTTCCACAGGCACGCCGTAGATGATCGACAATGCATAGTTTACTGTATTGTAAGTTTTACCGGTACCGGGAGGCCCGTAAAGTATGATATTCTTGCCCATAATTACCGTCCCTTCTTGAACGCTATCCGGGGCGGGGTTACCCCATACCCACATAAACAGCTAAGTAAATTATATCATGTATGTGGAAATAATGCAATATTACTTTGGGCGATTACGCAAACTTTTTACACTTTGCACAATTTGACCGTCGATTTTTTTCTAATGTAATTATTATGTTCATATTTACTGAGAGCCAGGGTCGGGCAGTAACGCAGAGTCCAAAGCTGATCCCCTCAATTTCTGCAAAATCGAAACTTTCGCAGAAATTGAGGGGATCAATAAACGCAAAGCTACTCATAGCCCGTCCAAGTGCACACTATCATCACAAAGCAACGCAAGCACAGCAGGGAAAGAGAAAGTCAAGTCACCAATAGCTATTCACTATTCGCTATTATCTATTAGCTATGCCGGCGCAGCGGGAAAAGAGGAGATCAAGCCGTCAACGTCCCGTCAACAGCTGTGCACTGTACATTCTGCATTATTCCCATTCCCCAGATTTTACCCAACGCTAAACACATTTGTTTATGTGATTTGCTTTGTGGTATCTCAGTTATACATTTTGTTCTGTACTATACTGCCCACTGATGCCAAGTTATCATTTTATTAGCGCCATGATAACAAAAGTAAGCGACTTATAGGAGAATATGTGCCCGGTGGCTTGCTCCTTAGTTGGTATTATAGCGCAGATAACAGAAAAAGTCAATAGGTTTTTTCATACCGTTACTAATTCTGCTATCTTAGCCACAATACTTTCCATTGACTCCTCACTTGTGCTTAAACCACTGCGTGAACCAAGTAGTGGACTGGCATCGCGTAAGTTTTCAAAAGTCGTGTTGTGTACAATAGGTACGAGCAAATCACGAGCAAGCAAAGCTGAAAGTTCCTTTTCAGCTATCCCTTCCCCATTAATACGCTCAATAAATGACGGCGTGACTAACACAATACCTATGCGCGATTTTGCAAGTCCTTTATCAATTTCACGAAGAAGTGTTGATCCTAACGGGACATCTTTTTCACTAAACCAAACAGTCACGCCCTTTGATTCGAGCAAGTCATTTAACTCTTTAGCTGCGCTTTTGCGATCATCCCAAGCATGACATAGAAACACATCTCGCAAATCTGGATTTTTTGAGCGTCTTTCAACATTTTCACGCACGGGAGTCAGCGTTCTTATTTCTGAGTCAGTGTATAGGAGGGTAGAATTGCTCGAAGACCAACGTGCCTTACTCTTAGTTTGTTTTACACCTCGACTACTTGACGAGGAACTGCCTACTGCGTTGTTGGAGGGAAAAACATAAGGATATCTCGGGTAGGAAACAAAAGACCTACCACCACATACCGGACAGTTTGCTCTTCCACTCGCAGTACGATGACCCTGAACTGGAGCTGTACATCTCATTATTTAATATTCCTCACTTTCCATGCTTAGTCTTATCAACGAGTACGAATGTAGTCGCACCCTTGGGTGTCGGCGGAACGGTTTTGCCCTTAACAAGCGTAACCTCCGTCTTG
>OCTW013425570.1_pt1 | contig 37985 bp, 30 predicted proteins | sample 1539671 | NCBI WGS metagenome assembly OCTW01 (sample SAMN02144230, study PRJEB22623) | gut metagenome | biome: sheep rumen | host: Ovis aries | place: New Zealand
TCACCTGGTCCAGCCAGAACGCAGATATTGCCGAGGTGGACCAGAACGGAAAGGTGACCGCAAAGAAGGCCGGACAGACGACCGTCACCGTCACCACCAACGACGGAGCCAAGACGGCCTCCTGTACCATCACTGTCATCGCCAGGGTGGCGTCTATCGCGCTGGATGCCACGGAAAAACAGTTGGAGGAAGGAGAGTCCTTCACCCTCAAGGCCACAATTAAACCGAACAATGCCAGTGACAAAACCGTCACCTGGACCAGCCAGAACGCAGAAATTGCCGAGGTGGACCAGAACGGAAAGGTGACTGCAAAGAAGGCCGGACAGACGACCGTCACCGTCACCACCAACGACGGAGCCAAGACGGCCTCCTGCGTCATCACTGTCATCGCCAGGGTAGCGTCTATCGCTGTAACGCCTGTGGAACTGACGCTTTATATCGGCCAGTCGAGCAACCTGACGGCTACAATTACGCCGGACAATGCCAGTGACAAAACTGTCGTCTGGTCCAGCCAGAATGCAGAAATTGCCGAAGTGGACCAGAATGGAAAGGTAACCGCAAAGAAGACCGGACAGACAACCATTACCGTCACCACCAATGACGGAGCCAAGACGGCCTCCTGCGCTGTTACTGTCCGTGCCGACGGCGGCACCGAAGACTTCGGAGACGGCGGCGGATATGGGGAAGGTGACTTTTAACAGACGGAGGACAGCAATATGAAAAAACTGATAATCATCACTTTGATCGGCCTTGCGGGCCTCACTTCCTGCCTCCGGGAATCGGATTTCCAGCAGAGGGAAAACGTCTTCACGGCCTGTATCGAAACGTCGGCCACCAAAACCACGCTCGAAGAAAGCGGAGACGGCTATAAGGTGCTCTGGACCAAGGGAGACCGCATCACCATTACGGACGGAAATTCCCACGTAGGCGAATATACCACCGAGTCCGTCACGCAGCAGGGCGTCTTCACCTTTGCGGGCGGCGAAGAGGCCGTTACACCCTCCTTCGAGGCCTGGTATCCTTCCACCGTCTACAACGGCGGCAGCCCCACGCTCCCGAGCGTGCTCAGCTATGTTCCCGGCAATCTTGCCGGAGTGCCCATGAAAGCCACGGGAAGCACAAGCAACCTGACTTTCAAGAACCTCACGGGCATCATCCGCCTGAACATCAGTTCTTCCCAGGAAGGCAAAAAGGTCCGGAAGATCGTGCTGAAGGCCGACAAGCCCCTCAGCGGCCCGTTCACCGTTACCGATGACGCCGCCGTCGTATCCGGCAGCGAAGGCCTGACCCTGGACTGCGGCGAAGAAGGCGTGGCGATAGGGACATCGGCCACAGCGTTTTTCATGGCCGTGCCGGCCGGGACCTACAATCCCCTCAAGATCACCGTCGTCACGACGGACGGAGACGTGCAGACCCGCGCTTCCTCCAAAGATATCGTCATCGCGCGGAGCAAGGTGGTTTCCATTACGCTGGGATTCGGCCAGCTGAAGGCCATTTCCGGCAGTTCCCCTGTCTTGGGCGGCAGCACGCAGCCTTGGGTGCAACTCTGGCCGGACGGTCCCCGCTGGGCCAAGTTCAACGTAGGCTCCACCGTCACTACCTATGCCGACATTACCGAATACACCCATCCGGACGTCACCGGCGGCTACTATTCCTATAAAGGCCGACTGGACTCCACGGCCGACTCAAACCAGACCGAAGACACTGCCTACACGCTTTGGGGGCCCAACTGGGCAACGCCTACATACGAACAGGAGCAGGAACTTCTGGACAACTGCGTATGGACCTTCTGCGACGGCACCGAGACCCAGTACGAACCCGGCTGCACGCTCAAAGGTTGGAAAGTCTCCGGAAAAGAGCCCGGATATACCGAGGTCTCCATCTTCCTCCCTTATGCCGGCATCAGGGACCAGAACATCTGGGAGCGCAGTGCCGTCGGAGGCCGGGGGGTATACTGGTCTTCAGCTGACGGAGGATCAGGAGCTTACTATCTGAACGGAAACAGCATCAATTCTTGCAACCAGCCTCATGGCCTCTCCGTCCGCGCCATCTGTGTGGCCGACGAGCCTGTCGTAGAAGGGGTTTACATCCTGGACGACACCTACCCGAAAGCAACGCTCTACCAGTTTGAAACCTACACGGGAGACAATCCCAGACTGATCCTGAAAACTCCTCAGCCCCAGAATCTTACCCTCACCCGGGCCGACGGAGAGCTGGACATGAACGGGCAGACGCTGAAGAAACTGTACCTGCAGAACAACGACCCTGAAAAGGTGATCACCGTCAGAAACGGCATCGTTTCCGACGGAATCGACGGCAAGGACGGTCAGTCCGACTATTTCTCCGGGCAGGTTGTCCTGGAGGCTGTCTCTACGAAACAGATCTGGACCGACGGCCACGCCTACACCGTCAACGGCGGCGTGATTGACATCATCGAGCACAAGAAAAACGCTTCCACCCCGGGTACCGTCACCATCCTGGACGGCAGTTTCGGCGACATCTACCGCTATGTAGACCGCTACGGCGGAACCGACGACGGATGCCGTTTCATTCTCTACGGCGGCCATTACACATCCCGTCCGCCCCTGGCCTGGTGCGCCGAAGGCCACTACACGACTTCCAACACCGACCCTGATGCCGAAACCTATCCGTTCAAGGTCGTGGAGGGAGATCCCTCCGCCAGCTGGTTCACCGGAGCGGCAACCGACCTGAGCGCCTCCGCCACCGCCAACACTTACATTGTCAGCGCCCCCGGCACCTATAAGTTCAAGGCAACGGTCAAAGGCAACGGCGGCCTGGATCCCATCACCGGGGCCACCGCCACGCCCATCAATGCAGCCGATATCAGCGGCGCCACCGTCCTGTGGGAGCTGAAAGAGGCCGGCCGGGCCATCAAATACCAGGATGAATTCTACCAGATTGCCCACAAGGACGGCTATGTCTGGTTCAACACTCCGGACACTTTCACCGCCGGCGATGCCTATGTGGCCGTATTCAAGGACGGTGACGGCGGCAAGGCAGGCGTCTACGACAAGGACGTAGACGAAATTCTCTGGAGCTGGCTCATCTGGACCACGGAACAGCCGTCGGAGACCGTCAAGGGTCCCCTCACCATTATGGACAGGAACATCGGCGCACTGAGCGTCAACGAGGACACCTACGCCGCCGGCTTCCTGTACCAGTGGGGCCGGAAAGATCCTTTCCCGGCCGGAACCCAATATAACAGAGGAACACAATACTCTTTTTATCCGGCCAAGGACCAGGCTTTCAGCTATGAAGCCATTTCCGGCGGGACCACGATGGCCTATTCGGTCGCTCACCCCACAACGGTCATCGGCCCGTGGAATTTCGAAAGCTGGCTCAATGAGGAAGAGTTCAATACCGGAATCTGGTCGGACACGGAAAAAACCATCTACGATCCCTGCCCCGCCGGCTGGAGAATCCCCGGAAGTGCTGAGCTCAATCTCGTTTTCCTGTCCGGAGTCACGCTTCCTGGCGGAGGCGCAGCCGCGCCGGACGGAAAATTCAACGAATACTGCAACGGCGGCAGTGCTTACTACTGGTCCAGCACCGCGGTCAACCGCACATCGGCCTGGTGCTACCATGATGGACTGAGAAACAGCCATTACGACCTGCGGCTCACGACATCGATGTCCGTCCGCCCGGTGAAGGAACAAATGGCCGAACGCACTCCGGCCGTCCTGGTCCAGCACTGGCCCTTTGACGGCAATGCCTTCAATGCACAAGCCAGCCGGATCCGTGCGGTTGTCACCGGCCCGGTCACGGCCGGGGACCGGTTCGGCAATGCGGACGGAGCCTACTCCTTCGACGGGGACGACAAGATGACAGCCGCCGACGCAGCGAACTTCGGCACATCTTCCTTCTCGGCCAACCTGTGGGTGAAGAGCACCCAGACCAGCGACAACGGGAATCTGCTCAGAACTGACGGAGGTTTTTCCGGAAGCGGATGGATGATCCGTTTCAACAACGGGCGTGTCGAAATCTGGGAAGGCCGGACGCAGAGCTACACATACGTATCTCCCGACGTCATTGCGGACGACCAGTGGCACATGATAACCTATGTGCGTGACATGGAAACCCTGTCCGGATACCTGTATATCGACGGCGTCCTGAACGGTAGTTATATAATGACCGGAAAATTGAACGATGTTACCAACGAACTGTGTTTCGGCACTTACGGCAGCGGGGAATACTATATAGGTCTGATGGACGATGTCCGGCTGTACGACGGCGTGCTTTCCGCATCACAGATCCGGCAGCTGTACACCCTCCCCGACACCTATCCGGTTCCTCCTGCAGCCGCCGACATCAGCATTCCCGGATCGGCCAATACGTTCATGATAACGACGGCCGGGACGTTCACCTTCGACGCCACGGTCAAAGGAAACGGCGGTTTGGATCCGAAGACAAACGAGCAGGCCCCGCGCATTGACAAAGCCGGGATCGCCGGTGTGAAAGTGCTGTGGGAGGTCTACGAACAGGGCCGGGCCATCAAACACGACGGCGACAAATATGCCCTCAGTTATGCCGACGGAAAGGTGACGCTTCAGACACCGGACGTCCTGACTCCCGGAGCCGCGTATATCGCCATCTACGACTCCTCCGACACCATCCTGTGGAGCTGGCTCATCTGGACCACGCCCGAGCCGGGCACCAAAGACCACAACGGAGCAGTGTTTATGGACCGCAACCTGGGAGGCATCGATGCGGGTAACTGCATGCGGGGTTTCCTGTATCAATGGGGCCGCAAGGATCCCTTCTCGGCCGCGGACGGAGATTATAAAGCCTATCCTTTCGTCCCTTCTGCCGCCGATGTATTTACCTTTACCAACGGTCCGGTACCTTTCGATACCGCCGTCCAGAACCCCACCTGCACTTACCGCACGGATTCCTCTTCATGGGTCAAGGAGGAGGAGCGGCTGAACAAGGCCTGGCGCAGCTATATCAAAACCATTTACGACCCCTGTCCGGAAGGCTGGCACGTACCTGACAAAGGCCAAATGAGCGGGATCACCGGCATGCCGGCTACGGGTATCGGCGGCGGATATGAGCCGACAAGCACGTACAAAGGGTTCGGCAATCCCGGGAAAGGCTACTACTGGACCACCTCCACGGATAGCGGCGCAGACACCAGGGCCTACGCCTTTGTAAACGACGGCCGCAACATTCAGCACTGGTCGCAGAGCGAAGGCTACGCCATCCGTTGCGTAAAGGAATAAATTGACTATCTTTGCGGTAGATGCGCCAGAAATGGATCATATCCGCAGCCCTTACCGTTATGGCCTGCTCACCGAACAGCATCGGAGAGCAGGCCCTGATGGAAGAGGACGGCATCTCGTTCCAGCCTGTCTCCGCAAAGCCTCTTCCGGACCTGAGCGTTCCGCGGGGCGGACACAAAACCCTCGTCCTCGACGGGGAAATCACTGTTTTCGGAGGCCATACGGACGGCTTCCGGCCCTTGAGGACCGCCGAGTATTTTGCAGACGGAGCCTGGCATACCGTGGAAATGATGTATCTCCATGACGAAAGCGCCACAACGCTGCTGCCGGACGGAAAGGTCATGCTCCTCGGCGGTTGTCCGGAACCCTTCGGAATCGGCCAGAGCTGGAGCGTGGAGGTGTATGACCGGGCGACGCACTCATTCTCCTCCTCCTGCATCCTGGACCGGAAACGGACACGGGCATCGGCACTGGCGCTGCCGGACGGGAAGGTGATCGTCAGCGGCAACTGGTATGCCGACGATGCCATAGGAATGTATCAGCCCCCGACGGGATTCGCTCACGTGAAAGAAACCTCGCAGCAGCGGGCCGTCCCCTTCCTGATACCTTCCGCCGACTCTGACGTCCTTGTTTTCGGCTCGGAGGGAACGCGGGGAGAAGTACTTGACGGCCAGGTGGACCGGCTGAAGGGAGCATCCTTCCACGTTCCCCTGCTGGACCAGTGGCGCATCCTCGTCAGCGACATGAACTGCTCCGCTCAGGAAAGACAGATTGCCTCATACACCTATCTCTTTGTCGCACAAAACCAGGCCGACAGCACCTATGCTCTCCTGAAACTGGACAACGACACCTTCTCCCTCCTGGAGACAGACCATCCCCTTCCGCCGAATGGAATAGACGCAAGCCCCATCATCTATTCGGGATTCTTACAGGTAAACCGTCCGGAAAGGACCGCCTGGATACAAGGTTTTGATGCAGCAGGACGCCTGTACCTTGTCGAGATTGATTATGATGCCGCCCTGGAGGGGAATGCCGCCGCATTGAAATTCTATTACCTGAATCCTACGGAAGACAAGCCTATCCCGCTCACGATTGCGCGCCTGACATCCAACGGTGAGTTTATCCTGGCAGGAGGAATGGGCTATACCCTCTCGGAGGAAGGCCTCTCTTGCACCAACTTCAAAGTCTGCTCCTCCGTTTATCGGCTCAGCACCCATGGCCCTGAGAAAAAGGCGCTGTCGTGGTGGTGGGCTGCCCTTTTCATTCTTCTTGCAGGCATTCCTCTGATCCTTCGCCTGCTCAGGCGCCCTCCCGTGGAAACGGAAGAGGCCGAAAAGACTCCCGAAAAGCCCTCCACCGACCTCATGTCCCGGATTGACGCCCTCATGCAGGAGCAGCAGCTTTTCCGCAACAGCAGGCTGAAACTTTCCGACGTTGCCGCTGCACTCGGGACTAATATCACCTATATATCGGCATGTATCAACGGCCAGGCGGGCATGTCGTTCAACGACTATGTGATGACCTATCGGATCCGTTATGCCCAGCGCCTCATGCGGGAGAACCCCGGCATAAAACTCCAGCAGGTGGGCGAAGACGCCGGCTTCACCAATGAAAGAACCTTCTACCGCAGCTTCAAAAAAATAACCGGACTTACGCCCGGCCAGTGGAAGGAATCCCTTTGAACAAGGACTACAGCAGCTCGAAGAATTTGGTCATGAAGATAAGGACGGCCACAATCAGCACCAAGGTTACGATGGTAATGATGGTGTGGGCCGCTTTCATGTCCGAGCGGGTTTTCTGGTAGTTTCCGTTGCGGAAGGCGCCGCGCAGACTGCTGCCGGGCACGTACGAACCGTCCTGCCGGGCTTTTTCGTTGGTGCCGTCCACGTCGCCGAACATTTGGCGCCGTTTTTCTTCCTCAGGGTCATAATACCGGGGTTTGTAATTGAAAACGCGGTGCTCCTGGTTACCAAAGAAGCCGAAATTGAACAAGTTGGCCATAACGCAATTGTTTAACTCACAAAGATACCAAAATTTCCGTATATTTGTCTAGGAAAGATTTGGGATTATGGCAACTGCTCTGAAGAAAACAAAGTCCGTGTGGGTATGCAGCCACTGCGGCAACGAATACTCCAAATGGTTGGGCCGATGCCCTTCCTGCGGCGAATGGAACTCAATGGTGGAACAGGAAGTGGTGACCGGGAAAGCCCCTGTCGCCGGCATGGTCGTCGGCCCGGAACGGAAACCGCTTCCGCTGAAGGATGTCGCCACCACACAGGAAGACCGGGTGTCCCTGGGCAGCGCGGAAGTGGACCGGCTGCTGGGCGGAGGCATCGTAAAGGGCTCCCTGGTGCTGATGGGCGGCGAGCCGGGTATCGGCAAGAGTACCCTGTCGCTGCAATTACCTTTACACACCCCCTCCCTGAAAACCCTCTATGTCACCGGCGAGGAAAGCGTCAAGCAGGTCAAAATGCGGGCCGACCGCCTGGGCGGAGACGCCTCAGGCTGCCTCATTCTCAGCGAGACGGACATGTCCTCCATCCTGAAGGAGGCCCAGGAAACCGCTCCGGACCTGATGATCGTGGACTCCGTGCAGACCATGTACTGCCAGCACATCGACTCCACCGCCGGCTCCGTGAGCCAGATCAAGGAAGTAGCCGCGCAGCTGCTCCGCTTCGCCAAATCCACCGGCATCCCGGTCATTCTGATCGGCCACATTACCAAAGAGGGCACCATAGCGGGGCCGAAGATCCTGGAGCACATCGTAGACGTCGTGCTGCAGTTCGAAGGGGAAAACCGCGGGGCGTACCGGGTCCTCCGGAGCATCAAGAACCGTTTCGGCTCCACGGCGGAACTGGCCGTTTTCGAGATGACGGGGCAGGGCCTCCGCGAAGTGGCCAACCCATCGGAAATGCTCATCCCCATGCATGAGGAGGGACTGAGCGGCACGGCCATATCGGCCATGCTGGACGGGAACCGGCCTTTCCTGTTCGAGGTGCAGGCACTGGTGTCGTCGGCCGTATACGGAACGGCCCAGCGCAGTGCCACAGGATTCGACGTGCGGCGCCTGAACATGCTCCTGGCCGTGCTGGAACGGCGCGCCGGCTTCAAACTGGGACAGAAGGATGTGTTCCTGAACATGGCCGGCGGCCTCCGGATTACCGACCCCGCCTGCGACCTTGCCGTCATCGTCGCCGTCCTCTCCTCCAACTTCGACTACGCCATCCCTTCAGACATCTGCTTTGCCGGAGAAGTGGGCCTGAGCGGAGAAATCCGCCCCGTCTCCCAGGCCGCCCGCCGCGCCGTGGAAGCTGCCCGCGTGGGCTTCAAACGCATTTTCGTCAGTTCCTACACCCACCTGGACCAAAAACCTCAAGGTATAGAAGTCGTCAAAGTGGCCGACATCCCGGCCCTCGTCCGCGCGCTGTTTAAATAGACTTGGAAGCAAGCCTCAGCGTTCCCACAGCAAGAAGGGTCTGGGCGGCGAGGTAGGTGAGCATAATGACGAATTCGCGGAGGGCGAAGGTGGCGACGCCGAAGGTGCCTGCCGCGATGAGAGCGTCGGAGAAGGTGAACAGCAGCGCACCGCAAAGAAGGATGCCCCAGGTGCACTTGTCCTCAAAGCGGACAAGACCGCATAAGGTGCTGAAAATAAGCAGCATCAGCACGCTCCCGTAAACAGCCATGGGCGGCAGCAGGGCGCCCTGTACCTTCAGTAGCGCCAGCAGGCCTGCCACCAGGGTCGCCATGCCCAGGACGCTCGGAATCCAGACTTTCCAGCCCAGCCCCTTCCAGGACCGTCCGCCAAAAATGCACAGATAGAAAATGTGGCCGATGAGGAACATCGCAATCCCCCCTGCAAACATGGGGAAGGCGCTGCTCAGGAGGAACGTGTCACCGGCGCAGCCGAACAGTTCCGCGGCCACCAGGAGCCCCAGCGTGCGGGAATCGACTTTGTGGGAAAGCGCATAGGTGAGCACACAGACAGAGAGCAGCGGCAGCAGGGCGGGCTTGACGGCGGCGGCAAGTGCCGGCTCCCAGAGGCGCCCGGCCAGGTTACACAGGCAGGCGACGGCAAAAAACAGGAAGGGAAGGCGTTTCATATTACATAAAATGGAAATAGACAGCTTCAGCGGCCGTGACGGCGGCCGTTTCCGTACGAAGGCGCGACGTCCCCAGATGCACCGGAATGTACCCGTTTTCCAGTGCGAGCGCCGCCTCCTCAGGTGAAAAATCCCCTTCCGGGCCGATGAGCACCGTCACTTCCCTCCCCTTGAACCCTTCCAGAACTTCCTTGATGCTCCGGCGGGGATGGGAGGCGTCTTCGAAGCAGTAGGCGATGAGGTGGAGAGATTCTTCGCTTCGCTCAGAATGACAGGGAACGGACGGAGGACTGGAGAGGAATGACTGGACGGAGACGGGGTCGGTTATTTCAGGAATGAGGGCTTTGAGCGACTGCTTGGTGGCAGACAGGGCAATGCGACGGGCCCGCTCCGGCTTGTAGACCTTGCGTTCCGACCGGTCTCCGATGAGGGGGACGATCCGGTCTACACCCACTTCGGTGGCCTTTTCCACGAACCACTCGAAACGGTCGTTGTTCTTGGTGGGGCAGCACCCGAGGGTGAGCCGGTACGGCCGCTCATTCCACCCCGGTTCAGCCGACAGGATGCGGGTCTCGGAGCCTTTGGCGTCGGCCACGGAGAGTTCGCAGTGGTAAAGGGTCCCTTCCCCGTCGATGACGTCCAAAAGGTCGCCGGGACGGTGACGGAGCACCCGGACGCAGTGGGTGCTTTCCTCCGCGTCCAAAAAGCAGGTGCTGCCGCTTACCTCGTATGCGTAAAAGAGTTCCATTATCCGCGGGCGGCGGCCATGGCGGCCTCAACATCGTCCGGAGAGACCGGGAGCCGGTTGTGTCCCAGCCGGCGGGCACCGTTTTCGGTGACCAGAACGTCGTCTTCCAGGCGGATGCCGCCGAAGTCGTAGTAAGCTTCGAGTTTGGAGTAGTTCACGAAATCGTATCCCAGGCCCTCTTTCTTGAACTTTTCGATGAGGGCGGGGATGAAGTAGATGCCGGGTTCGTCGGTGATGACGTGGCCGGGACGGAGCCGGCGGGCCATGCGCAAGGAGCCCAGGCCCAGCTGCTTGGCACGGGTCTGGTCCGGATCGTAGCCGACGAGGTTTTCACCGAGGTCTTCCATGTCGTGGACATCCAGGCCCATGTTGTGGCCCAGGCCATGCGGCTGGAACAAACCGGCGATACCCTTGGCCACCATCTCGTCCAGGTCTCCTTTCACAAGACCCACGGCCGACAGGCCTTCCAGCATCTTCCGCGCGGTGGCCAGATGCACTTCCCGGTAGGTGATGCCGGGACGGGTAAGGCTGAAAGCCAGTTCATTACACTCGTACACGATCTGGTAAATCTCGCGCTGTTTGGGCGTAAACTTACCGGACGTGGGATAGGTGCGGGTGAAATCCGACGCATAGTGGAGATTGCTTTCCACGCCGGCGTCGATGACCATGAGTTTGCCCGCCTCCACCACTTTGTCGTGCAGGTGGTTGTGGAGGGTCTCGCCATGCTGGGTGAGGATGGTGGGGAACGAAACGCCCCAGCCTTTGGCAAGGGCTACGCCTTCCATCTTGCCCACGATATCCTGCTCCACGATGCCCGGGACAATGGCGTCGCGGGCCACGGAATGCATTTGGAAACCCAGGTCGCAGGCGGCGTCAATAGCCTCGATCTCAATGTCTTCCTTAATGAGGCGCATGGAGATGACGGCCTTGGTGAGCGGCTCGGAAACCTTCTTTTCAATGCGCTGGCAACCCAGCAGCTCCATGAGTCTGAGGGTGTTGTAGTAACGGGAAGGGGCCAGGAAGTGAACCGTGCGGCCTGCCTTGCGGGCAGCGGCCACAACGGCGTCCAGGGCGCCGTAGGGTGCGGTTTCCGTAATGCCGACGGCAGCGGCCCGTGAGGCCACGGTGGGCTGGGGGCCCATCCAGATGATGTCGTCGATGTCTACGTCGTCGGCAAAGATGGTCTGGGAGCCGGATTCAAGGTCCAGGACGGCGGCGTACAGCGGCTCGTCCAGGCCGAAGAAATACAGCCAGGAGCTGTCCTGACGCCATTTGTAGCAGTTGTCTTTGTACTGGGCCGGGGCTTCCGCGTTGCCCACGAAAAGGATGATGCCGGACTGCCCGGCTTCCTGCATTTTCCGGATAAGTTCCGCCCTGCGGCGGATATAGACTTTCGTTTCGAACATTTGGGTACGAGTTTTGTTTGTTCAAATATAATCAATATTTTTGTGATATGGAAACATTCGTAGCCATTGCAGCCATTGTGCTGGGTATCCTGGGCCTGGTGGGCAGCGTAGCCCCCGGCCTCCCCGGTCCCCCCTTGAGCTGGGTGGGCCTGCTGGTCCTTTACATCTGGGGCACCGGCACTTCGTCGGCCGGAGATCCCATGACCACCACCGTCCTGCTGGTTTGGCTGGGCATTGTCATCGTCGTCAGCGTCCTGGACTATGTGGTTCCCGCCTATTTCACCAAAGTCACGGGCGGCAGCAAGTTTGGCAGCTGGGGCGCCATCATCGGCCTTTTCGTTGGCCTCATCTATCCCCCTGTGGGGATGATCTTCGGGTCCCTTCTCGGCGCCTTCATCGGGGAGCTGGTCTTCGGACAGAATCCGCCCATGAAGTCCGTCAAATCGGCCCTGGGGGCGTTTATCGGCTTCATCTTCGGCACCGGCCTCAAGCTCATCTGCGCCGCTGTCATGATGTTTTACATTGTCTCCTACGCCTTCTAAAAGGAAAGGCCCCGGAAATAGGAAAAGCGCAAGGTTTTTAGTAACTTTGCGCTTTCATTATATACCTGTATGGCCAGTCATATCCGAGACATCAACCTGTGGGAAAGCGGCGAACTGAAACTCAGCTGGGTCCGCGCCCATATGCCCCTTCTGGACGGCATCCAGAAAGACTTTGAGAAAGAAAAGCCCTTCGAAGGCCTGAAGATTGCCCTCAGCGTTCACCTGGAGGCCAAGACCGCCCACCTGTGCGAAGTGCTTGCCGCCGGCGGCGCCACCATGTATATCACGGGCTCCAATCCCCTGAGCACCCAGGACGACATTGCCGCCGCCCTCGTGCACGAAGGCCTCAACGTCTTCGCCATCCACGGAGCCACGCAGGAGGAGTATTTTGCCGACATCCGGCGCGTCCTCGAGGTGGGGCCCAACCTCATCATCGACGACGGCGGCGACCTTGTCACCACCCTGCACAAAACGTTTCCGGAGCTTCTGCCCGGCGTGATCGGCGGCTGTGAGGAAACCACCACCGGCATCCTGCGCCTGAAGGCCATGGCCGCAGCGGGACAGCTCCGCTTCCCCATGATGCTCGTGAATGACGCCGACTGCAAACACCTCTTCGACAACCGCTACGGCACGGGCCAGAGCGTTTGGGACGGCATCAACCGCACCACCAACCTCATCGTGGCCGGCAAAAACGTGGTGGTGGCCGGTTACGGCTGGTGCGGAAAAGGCGTCGCAATGCGCGCCAAAGGCATGGGGGCCGACGTGATTGTCACCGAGGTGGATCCCGTGAAGGCCATGGAGGCCGTCATGGACGGATTCAAGGTGATGCCCATGCTGGACGCCGCGCCGCTCGGGGACATCTTCATCACGGTCACCGGCTGCGAGGATGTCATCGGCGAGGAAGCGTTCCTGAGGATGAAGGACGGCGCCATCTGCTGCAACGCCGGCCACTTCGACGTGGAGGTGGCGGTGGCCCGGCTCCGGGAGATGGCCGTGAGCCATCGGCCCGCACGCAACAATATCGAGGCGTTTACGCTGGAGAACGGCCGCACCGTCTACATCCTGGCACAGGGACGGCTGGTGAACCTGGCCGCCGGCGACGGCCATCCGGCCGAGATTATGGACATGTCCTTCGCCATCCAGGCCCTCAGCGCTCGCCATCTGGCGAAAAACCGCGGCAACATCCCTGCCCTGCTGAACAACGTTCCCCACGAGATTGACCGCGAAGTGGCCCTGCGGAAACTCTCCGACTGGGGCATCCGGATTGACACACTCACCGAAAAACAGCAAAAATATATCTTCGGATAATATGGCACTCATTCCTATCTACTGGTGGAACAAGGAAGTCCGCAACTTCCAGATATCCCAGAAGAAATTTACCAAACAGCCGTGGGCCAACGGCGTCATCCTCCTTGCCTGCGTCGCCGTAGCCATGCTCCTGGCGAACCTGCCGTTCACCAAAGGCCTGTATCACGGTTTCCTGCACACGGAACTCACCATCCACATCGCTTCGCCGAACGGTCTGATAGACTGGTTCTTCCCCCGGGGCATGACCATGGAGAAATTCATCAACGACATCCTGATGGTGATTTTCTTCTTCACGGTGGGCCTTGAAATCAAGCGGGAAGTGGTCTGCGGGGAACTTTCCTCCTTCAAGAAGGCCATCCTGCCGGTCATCGCCGCATTCGGCGGCGTCATCATGCCGGCCCTGATCTACACCATCGTGAACCACGGCACCGCCGCCGCTTCCGGCTGGGGCATTCCCACCGCCACGGACATCGCCTTTGCCGTCGGCATCCTCTCCATCCTGGGAGACCGAGTGCCCATTTCGCTGAAAGTGTTCCTCACCGCCCTGGCCATTGCCGACGACCTCATCGCCATCCTGGTGGTGGCCCTGTTCTACGGCGGCCACATCAACATGCCCCTGCTGGCCATCGCCCTCATGGTAATCCTGTTCGTGGCCCTGATGAAAAAGCTGGGAGAAAAGCGCATCGGCTACTATATCATTCCCGCCATCATCGTGTGGTTCCTGTTCTACTACAGCGGCATCCATGCCACCATGACGGGTGTGGTGATTGCCATGCTCATCCCCATGGACGCCCGCTACAACAAGGCCAAGTTCCACCGGCGCGCCAAAATCCTGTACGACGGCCTGCTGGAGGCCGAATCGGTCCACACCAACGAGTCCTTCCCCAACGGTCCGGAGCGTTATCATCTGCGCCGTCTGAGCAGCCTCACCAAAAAAACCATCCCGCCGTCCTACCGGCTGGAGCACAAGCTGAACCCCATCGTGAATTTTGCCATCATGCCCATCTTCGCCCTCGCGAATGCCGGCGTGGAAATCACGGACCCCTCCTTCTTCAACGTGTTCAAGGCCATCGACCCGGCCCTGGGCAGCGTCGGGCTGGGCATTTTCCTGGGACTTCTCATCGGCAAACCGCTGGGCATCACCCTGGCTTCCTGGCTGGCCATCCGCTTCAAGGTGGGCGCCATGCCTTCCCGGTCCAGCTGGCCCATGCTCTTTGCCGTCGCCTGCCTGGGCGGTATCGGCTTTACGATGAGCATCTTCGTGGACACGCTCTCCTTTGCGGGCCCGTCCATCGACCCGGCCGTCACCCAGCACCTTCGCGATGCGGGCAAGATTGCCGTTTTGATGGGCTCCCTCTGCTCCGGCATCCTGGGATCCCTCCTGATTACGATTGTCGCCAAACTGTCTAAGAAAAGAAAATAATCCGATATGGGACTTTTAAACGGAAAAGTAGCGCTCATCACGGGCGCAGCGCGCGGAATCGGCAAGGCCATTGCCCTCCGCTTTGCCTCGGAAGGGGCCGACATTGCCTTCACTGACCTGGAAATCAATGACCTGGCCCTCGGGACCATCGCGGAGCTGGAAGCCCTCGGTGTCCGCGTAAAAGGCTATGCCTCAGACGCTTCCTCCTTTGACGCCACACAGGAAGTGGTGGCCCTGGTGATGGCCGATTTCGGCCGCATCGACATCCTGGTGAACAATGCCGGCATCACCCGCGACGGTCTGGTGATGCGCATGAGCGAAGCCCAGTGGGACGCCGTGATCAACGTAAATATGAAAAGCGCCTTCAACTTCCTGCACGCCGTGGTGCCCATTATGGCCCGCCAGCGCAGCGGAAGCATCATCAACATGGCCTCCATCGCCGGTCAGATGGGCAATCCCGGGCAGGTGAACTACGCCGCCTCCAAGGCCGGCCTCATCGCCATGGCCAAGTCCGTCGCCAAGGAAATGGGACCCCGCGGCATCCGTGCCAACGCCATCGCCCCCGGCTATGTGATTTCCGAAATGACGGAAGTCCTGCCGCAGGCCGTCAAGGACGAGTACCTCAAGCTCATCCCGCTCAAACGCGGCGCTTCCGTAGACGAGATTGCCTCCGTCGCCCTCTTCCTTGCCTCCGACCTCGCTTCCTATGTCACCGGACAGGTTATCCCGGTGAACGGCGGAATGTACTGCTAAACGCCTTTTTGCAACCCGGTTGCACGCGGATGAGCGTATCTTTGCCACAGTAAAACTGAAATACTATGGAAAAGCATACGCATCATCACGACGAGGAGGAAGGCGGCAGCCGGCTGCTGAAAATCGGCATTGCGGCCGTCCTTCTGGTTGCAGCCATCCTGATTGAGAAAAACACCGCCTGGGAGCGCTGGCAGTACTTGCTGCTCTTCCTGGTGCCTTACCTTGTCGTCGGCTGGGACACATTGAAAGAAGCGGCCGAAGGAATCCTGCACGGCGAAGCCCTCAGCGAAGATTTCCTGATGAGCGTGGCCACCCTGGGCGCGCTGGGCATCGGCTTTCTTCCCGGCGCCCAGACCCAGTTTCCGGAAGCCGTCTTCGTGATGCTGTTCTTCCAGGTGGGAGAATGGTTCGAAGAACTGGCCGAAGGACGCAGCCGCCGCTCCATCTCGCATCTGATGGACATCCGGCCCGATTCGGCCCACGTCGAGCGGGAAGGGAAACTTGAGACCGTCCATCCCGACGAGGTGCAGCCCGGCGAAGTGATTCTCATCCAGCCCGGAGAGAAAGTGCCCATGGACGGCGTCGTGCTGGAAGGGTCCTCGAGCCTGGACACCGTAGCCCTCACCGGGGAAAGCGTGCCCAGAAGCATCCACGAAGGGGAAGAAATCCTCTCCGGCTGCGTGAACGGCAGCGGCGTGCTCCGCGTCCGGGTGAACAAGGCCTTCGGCGAATCCACTGTGGCCCGCATCCTGGACCTGGTGGAAAACGCTGCCGAAAACAAGTCCCAGAGCGAACGATTCATCACCCGCTTCGCCCGCGTCTATACGCCGATCGTCGTGGCCCTGGCCGTCCTGGTGGCCGTCGTGCCGCCCCTGCTGACCGGCGGCGACTGGGTCAGCTGGATCTACCGCGGCCTGCTGTTCCTGGTCGTTTCCTGCCCCTGCGCCCTCGTCATCTCCGTTCCGCTCACCTTCTTCGGCGGACTGGGCGGCGCATCACGGAAAGGTATCCTGATCAAGGGATCGGCCCTCATGGACCGGCTTGCGGGCGTGAAAACCGTGGTCTTCGACAAGACCGGCACCCTTACGGAAGGGGTCTTCGAGGTGACGGCGGTCCATCCGGAAGTCATTGACCAGAACGAGCTTCTGCATCTGTCGGCCCATGTGGAGCGGCATTCTACACATCCCATTGCCATGGCCCTTCGGAACGCCTACCCGCAGGAGCAGGACGACTGCACCGTCGAAGACGTCCGGGAGATTGCCGGACAGGGCGTTTGCGCCCTTGTGAACGGCAGGCACATCGCCGTGGGCAACCACCTCCTCATGGAGGCCGAAGGCGCCGCCTGGCGTCCCTGCCACCATAACGGAACCCTCGTGCACGTCGCCATCGACGGCGTCTATGCCGGACACATCGTCATTTCCGACCGCATCAAGGCCGACTCGGCCCAGGCCGTCAGCCTCCTGAAACAGGCCGGCGTCCTCAAGACCGTCATGCTCACCGGCGACCGGCAGGAAGTGGCCGAAAACGTCGCCAAAGCCCTCTCCGTGGACGAATTCCACGCCCAGCTCCTTCCGGCCGGAAAAGTCGCCCAGGTAGAGCGGCTCCTGCCTGAAGGCACCCTCGCCTTCGTCGGCGACGGCATCAACGACGCCCCCGTCCTCACCCGGGCCGACATCGGCATCGCCATGGGCGCCCTCGGCTCCGACGCCGCCATCGAAGCCGCCGACGTCGTCCTGATGGACGACAAGCCGTCGAAGATCGCATCGGCCATCGACATCGCCCGCCGGACCCTCCGGATCGCCCGCGAGAACATTTGGTTCGCCATCGGCGTGAAAGTGCTCGTGCTGGTGCTGGCCGCGCTGGGCCTCGCCACCATGTGGATAGCCGTCTTTGCCGACGTCGGCGTCACCGTCCTCGCCGTCCTCAACGCCATGCGCGCCCTCCGCAGCTAAGACACGATGAGCCACCTCAGGTGCAAAAACGCCCCTTTTTGCACCTGGAAGCCGATTTTGACCCAACCTCAAGTGCAAAAACACCTCTTTTTGCACCTGAGGTGGTGAGGTTTGACGGAGAAGCGTGCTTTTTGGACGGAATAGGCTGACATCTAAGTAACTGAGAATCAGCGAGATGTTGAAATCGCCTACGGCTTTTTGCCGTAGGCGATTTCAGGAAGTGACTCAGGGTCAATGATTTAAGTGTCACGCAAAAACGGCGAAGGGAGTATCTTTGCAAGCAGTATGGGGGCTTTGCTGGATTTGCTGATGCCGAGGGAGTGCCTGGTGTGCGGGCGACGGTTGGGGGCGCGGGAGCGTCACCTGTGCATCTGGTGTGCGGCCGACTTGCCGCTTACGTACTACTGGGAGCAGCCGCACAACCCGATGGCAGACGAGTTCAACGCCATCCTGGAACGAAAAAGGGTCCGGGAAGAGCTGCCGAAGCGAATGCAGTACGCCCATGCGGCGGCGCTGCTGTTCTACCATCACGAGAACCCTTACAAACAGATCCCGAGGGCACTGAAATATGGTGGAAACGTAGCTGCAGGACAGTTTTTCGCAGCACAACTGGGCCGATACCTCTCCGAATCCGAAGCCTTCCGTGACGTGGACACCGTGATCCCGATCCCGCTCCACTGGCAGCGGAAATGGCAGCGAGGCTACAACCAGGCCGATGTCATTGCAAAAGCGCTCTCCGCCGCCCTGGGCGCCAGGGAAGAAGCCGGCGCCCTGCAGCGCGTCCGCCGCACCCGCAGCCAGACTGCCTTGAAGGCGGAGGACCGTCTGAAGAATGTCCAAGGTGTCTTCCGCCTGAAAAAGCCGATCCCAGGAGCCCGGCACGTACTGTTGGTGGACGACACATTCACCACCGGAGCTACGCTGGCCGCCGGCTATGAGGCTGTCCGGACGGCACTGGGAGAGCAGGTCCGGATCTCCGTCGCCACCCTGGCTGTCGTGCACGCCTGATTTCGGAAACAGAAGCGCTTTCACCCCGTTTTTGCATAATTATCATTTATTTCCTTATCTTTGCATTCTATGAAAGCACTCTTTTCCTTCTTTGCCGCGGCCTTTGTCGCCCTTGGGGCAGCCGCCCAAACCCGCACCTACACCGACAATGCAACGGGGACCTTTATCATCGGCCTGGAGAGTTATTTCTTCGGGGAGTCGGGGTCCATTTCCTTCGAGGCGAACGGCAAAACGGTCCATGCTTCCGTAGAAGGGCCCATGGTGTCTGTGGACGGGGTCTCACTGGAGAAGAACGACGGAGAAACGGTGATCGGCATCCATGACTTTACCGGGAACCGGACGCCGGAGCTAGTGGTGGCCCGCCGTACGCAGGAAGGCGTTGCCGTCACGCTTTACAGCCTGTCTGCCGGAACGTGGTCCCGGCTTGCCTCCGTGGGCATTCCGGGCGTGAAGGAAGTCCGGGTATTCCGCCAGGTGCTTTCCGCCAGGCGCGGCGAGGTGCTGTCGTCCTGGACCTGGCACACCGACCGTTTTGACTACAAAGCTTCTGACGGCAGCCCCGAACCCAGCCTCCCCTGACGGACCGCTTATTAAAAAATTTGCAAATCCGATAAAATAATCCCATTTTTGTATCCCGTATTGCTGGATATCATATGGGAAATCTCAGATTCGACGTCGTGCAGGAAGCCTTCAAGAAGAAGGCCGTCTCTCCGGAAACCCCTGCAGGTAAACCCTCCGATTATTTTGGTTCGCTGGTCTTCGGACGCAGCAACATGCGCAAGTACCTGGACAGCGAGACATACGGGAAACTCACCCGTTGTATCGACGAAGGGTTCCCCCTGGACAGCATCACGGCCGACAAAGTGGCCGAAGGCATGAAAGTCTGGGCCCTGGAACACGGCGCCACCCATGTCACCCACTGGTTCCAGCCCCTCACGGAAGGAACGGCCGAAAAGCACGACTCGTTCATGAATCCCGACGGCAAAGGCGGGGTCATCGAGCAGTTCGACGGCAAATCCCTGGTCCAGCAGGAACCCGACGCCTCGTCCTTCCCCAACGGCGGCATCCGCGCCACTTTCGAAGCCCGCGGATACACCGCCTGGGACCCTTCCTCCCCCGTTTTTATCCAGGACGACACCCTGTGCATCCCCTCGGTCTTCGTCTCCTACACCGGCGAAGCCCTGGATTATAAGACTCCCCTGAAGAAAGCCCTGAAAGCCGTCAACGACGCCGCCGTCCCGGTGTGCCGCCTGTTCGACCCGTCCGTGCAGCGCGTCTACTCGTATCTGGGCTGGGAACAGGAGTATTTCCTGGTGGACGAGGACCTTTTCGCCGCCCGGCCCGACCTGGTTCTCACCGGACGGACCCTAATGGGCCACTCATCCTCCAAGAACCAGCAACTCAACGACCACTACTTCGGCGCCATTCCCTCCCGCGTGACCGCTTTCATGAAAGATGTGGAAACCGCCGGCTACAAACTCGGCATCCCCATCAAGACCCGGCACAATGAGGCCGCGCCCAATCAGTTCGAGATGGCACCCGTCTACGAAGAAGCCAACCTGGCAAACGACCACAACCAGATGCTCATGAACGCGATGAAACGCATCGCACGCAAGCACGGTTTCGTGGTCCTCTTCCACGAGAAGCCTTTCGAAGGGATCAACGGCAGCGGCAAGCACAACAACTGGTCGCTGGGAACCGACACCGGCGTCCAACTGCTGGCTCCCGGAAAAGACGCCCGGGGCAACTTCCAGTTCATGATCTTTTTTGTCAACGTCCTGGCGGCCGTGCAGCGGCACAACGGCCTGTTGAAGGCCAGCATCGCCAGCGCCGGCAACACACACCGGCTGGGCGGACACGAAGCGCCGCCGGCCATAGTATCGGCCTTCCTGGGACAGGCAATGACCGGCGTGCTCCGGAAACTCCTTACCGTCCCCTCGGATACCCCCATCGAGATTGCCGGAAAGAAAGGACGCCGCCTGGGCGTGGAAATCCCCGAAATCTTCGTGGACAATACCGACCGCAACCGCACCTCCCCCTTTGCCTTCACCGGAAACCGTTTTGAACTGCGCGCCGTCGGATCCAGCGCCAACTGCGCCGGCGCACTCATCGTGCTGAGCGCCGCCGTCGCGGAGCAGCTGAAAGAATTCAAGGCAACGGTGGACGCAGCCATCGCCGGAGGAAAATCCCTGGAGACCGCCGTCATGGACAGCCTCAAACCCATGATTGCCAGCGTTCTGGACACCCTCTGCTTTGACGGGAACGGCTACAGCGATCAGTGGAAACAGGAAGCGGCCCGCAGAGGCCTGGACACGGAATCCAGCGTTCCCCGCATGTTCTGCCAGTATACCGCTCCGGCTTCCGTCAAACTCTTTACAGAGCAGGGTATTTTCAGCAAGAAGGAACTGGAAGCCCGCAACGAGGTCAAATGGGACCTATATTCCAAGAAAGAGCTGATCGAGGCCCGCATGGGTTCCCGCATGGCCCTCAATCACATCCTCCCCGCCGGCCTCGAGTACCAGCGCCGTCTGCTGGAAAACCTCAACCTGATGCGGGAGAACTTCCCCGACGAGTACCGGGAACTGGCCGCACCCCAGATTGCCCTGATCCGCGAATGCAGCGCCCTCCTCTCCGACATCAAGACCCGCACGGAAAAAGTGGAGGCCGCCTGGGAAGAAGCCGAAGCCATGGACGAAGCCTATGCCAAGGCCCTCGCCGCCGAAAAAGCGGCCGGCGCCCTGCAGATACTCCGCAAAAGCATCGACCGCCTGGAAGAAGTCACGGACAACGACTTGTGGCCGCTTCCCAAGAATCGGGAAATCCTGTTTATCAATTAGTTATTCCCACTCGATGGTTGCCGGGGGTTTGGACGAAATGTCGTAGACCACCCGGTTCACCCCGCGTACCTTGCGGATAATCTCGTTGGAGACGTCGCGGAGGAAATCGTAGGGGAAGGGGAACCAGTCGGCCGTCATGGCGTCGGTGGAGACGACGGCCCGCAGTGCGACGGGATTCTCGTAAGTGCGCTCGTCTCCCATCACACCCACGCTCTTGACAGGCAGCAGGATCACGCCGGCCTGCCAGATGGCGTCATACAGGTTCGTGGCCATGACGCGGGGATCGGAGGCCGAAGGAAAGCCCATGCCCGTACAGTCATAGCTGCGCAGGCCGCGGATGAAAATGTCGTCGGCCTCGCGGAGGACGTCCAGTTTCTCGCGCGTCACGTCGCCGATGATGCGGATGGCGAGCGACGGCCCCGGGAAGGGATGACGGCTCACGAGTTCTTCCTTGATGCCCAGCGCCCGGCCTACGCGGCGAACCTCGTCCTTGAAGAGCATCCTCAGAGGCTCGACAATCTTGAGGTTCATCTCTTTCGGGAGACCGCCCACATTGTGGTGGCTCTTGATCTTGGAAGCGATGCCGGGGATGCCGGCACTTTCGATGACGTCGGGATAAATGGTCCCCTGGGCCAGCCAGCGGGCGTTTTCAATCTGCTTGGCGTAGGAATCGAAGGTTTCCACAAAGAGCCGGCCGATGATCTTGCGCTTGGCCTCCGGCTCGCTCACGCCCTTCAGCGCTTCGAGGAAAGCGGCGGAAGCGTCGGCCCCGATGACGTTCAGGCCCATGTCGCGGTACGACTCCAGCACGTCCTCGAATTCCCGTTTGCGGAGAAGGCCGTTGTTCACGAAGATGCAGGTGAGCTGGTCGCCGATGGCTTTGTGCAGCAGCACGCCGGCCACCGTGGAGTCCACGCCGCCGGAAAGGCCCAGAATCACCTTTTCCGTGCCGACCTGCCGGCGAAGGTCCGCGACCGTGGTCTCGATGAAGGAGTCCGGCGTCCAGTCCCCTTCGCATCCGCAGATGCCGATGGCGAAATTCTCCAGCATCCGGCTTCCTTCCGTGGTATGGAACACCTCCGGATGGAACTGTACGGCGTAGGTGGGCTCGTCCTTGAACTGGAAGGCGGCGTTCACGACATCGGCCGTGGAAGCGATCACTTCCGCCCCTGCCGGGAGGGCCGATATGCTGTCCCCATGCGACATCCAGACCTGCGTTTCTCGGCTCACGCCCTTCAGGAGCGGAGAGTCCGCCTTCACGGTGAGCATGGCGCGTCCGTATTCCCGGGTGTCGGAGGCTTCCACCCTGCCGCCGCCGATGTGGGCCAGATACTGGGCGCCGTAGCAGATGCCCAGCAGGGGCAGGCGGCCGCGGAAGGCGCCCAGGTCCACCTGAGGGGCATTGGCGTCCCGCACGCTGCAGGGGCTGCCGGAAAGGATGACACCCTTCACGGAGCTGTCCAGGGCCGGAACCTTGTTGTAAGGATATATTTCACAGAAGACATTCAGTTCCCGCAGGCGCCGGCCGATGAGCTGGGTGACCTGGGAACCGAAGTCCAGGATGAGAATCTTATTCACTGCGCGAGTAGTTAGGCGTTTCTTTGGTGATGGTAATGTCGTGCGGGTGGCTCTCGGTCATACCGCTTGCCGTCACGCGGGTGAATTTGGCCTTCTTGAGGGCGGCCAGGTCGCAGGCGCCGCAGTAACCCATGCCGGAGCGCAGGCCGCCCAGCAGCTGGTACACGGTCTCGGCCAGGGTGCCTTTGTAAGGGACCCGGCCCACGATGCCCTCGGGAACCAGTTTATTGAGTTCCACCTTGTCGTCCTGGAAGTAACGGTCCTTGGAGCCGGCCGCCATGGCGTCGATGGAACCCATGCCGCGGTAAGCCTTGAATTTCCGGCCGTTGTAGATGATGGCTTCGCCGGGGGATTCCTCGGTGCCGGCAAACATGGAGCCGCACATGACGCAGTCTCCGCCGGCCGCCAGGGCCTTCACCACGTCGCCGGAGTAGCGCAGGCCGCCGTCGGCAATCAGGGTCACGTCCGTTCCCTTGAGGGCCTGGGAGGCGTTGTAGATGGCGCTGAGCTGGGGCACACCCACGCCCGCCACAATGCGGGTGGTGCAGATGGAACCCGGGCCGATCCCCACTTTCACACCGTCGGCCCCGGCTTTTACGAGGTCGCGGGCGCCTTCTTCGGTAGCCACGTTGCCCACCACGACGTCAAGGGACGGGTAGGCGGCTTTCACTTTCTTCAGCAAGTCAATCACGCCCTTGCTGTGTCCATGTGCCGAATCCAGCACCACGGCGTCCACACCCTCGGCCACCAGGGCGGCGATCCGGTCCAGCGCGTCCGGCGTAATGCCGATACCCGCCGCCACGCGGAGACGGCCCTGCGCGTCTTTGCAGGCTTCCGGATAACGGCGCTCCTGCATGATGTCCTTGTAAGTGATGAGACCGACGATGTTGCCCTGTCCGTCCACGACGGGCAGTTTCTCCACCTTGTGCTCCTGCAGAACCATTTTCACATAATCACGGTCCGTGCGGGTGGCGGGGATGGTCACGAGGCCTTCCGAAGTCATCACCTCGCGAACCGGGACCGACATGTCCTGATGGAAGCGTACGTCACGGTTGGTCACAATGCCCACCAGGCGGCGGGAACCGTCGGTGACGGGGATGCCGCCGATGTGATTCTCCTTCATCAGGCGCAGGGCGTCGCCCACCGTCTGGTCCTGGCTGATGGTCACCGGGTCGGTGATCATGCCGTTCTCGGAACGCTTGACCTTGCGGACCTGGGCGGCCTGGGCGGCGATGGACATGTTCTTGTGGATAACGCCGATTCCGCCTTCGCGGGCCAGGGCGATCGCCATCGGAGCTTCGGTCACCGTATCCATGGCGGCGGACACGATGGGGATGTTCAGAGGGATGTTTCTGGAGAAACGGGTGTGGAGGTCTACCATGCGGGGCAGGACCTCGGAATAGGCCGGGATGAGGAGGACATCGTCAAAGGTGAGGCCTTCCATGGCAATTCTATCTTCAACAAAGGACATATAGGGTGGGATTTAATCGTTCATTCTATCCTTCCGTCACGTGGATGAGGGATTTCACGGGGGCGATGTCTTCCAGGCGGGCGCGGCCGGGGAGGTCGTCAATCTCGACCAGGAAGACGAAATCCTTCACTTTCACTTTGCAGGGTTTTCCGTTCACGGTGACCGTCTGGGCGTTCAGGCCCTGGGCCAGGCCGCGGGCGGTTCCGCCGGTGGCGAGGATGTCATCGAAGAAAGTAATCTCGATGGTGTCGCCGCTGAGCTTGGAAGCGGCCAGGTCCGAACGGCGGAAATACACGTGGTCGGGACCGTATTCCTTCATGATTTCTACCTGGACGAGGTCTCCTTCCGAGAAGGGAAGCTTGCCTTTCTTGCGAAGCGGAATCACATTCTCTATGGGCGTGTCGGCATAGAGCATGGGGGTTGCGAACAGGAATCCGCGGGCCTCAGGGGCGGCGATGTTGGGAGCCTCGCACATGGCGGACAGGTCACGGGTAAGGTTCCTGAGCAGCGCTTTGTCCTGAATGAAAGGGATGATGTCCACGAAGTTGACCCCCTTGATGGGGAAGTCCGGGTAGAATTTGATGAATTGTTTGTAGTCCATAGTTGTTTATTCGACGGTATTCATATCGATCAGGTTGTTCAGGAGGGCATATACGGTAAGACCGGCGACAGTCTTGATGCCGGTCTTGCGGGTAATGTTCTTGCGGTGGGTGATGACCGTGTAGATGGAGATGTTGTACAGGTCCGCGATCTCTTTGTTGAGCATGCCCTTGGCTACGCAGATCAGGATTTCTTTTTCGCGGGCGCTGAGTTCCTCCGTCTCCTCGCGGGGGGTGTCGGTGCGGCCTTCGAGGGCCGAGCGCACCTTCCGGATAATGGTCGTAGGAGAGTCCATCAGGCCGATGGTTCCGTCGAACTGGCGGAGGGTGTCCTCGTCCGTCATCTGCTGCAGGATGCCGATCACGGCAGCTTCGGAAAAGTCGGCCAGATGGGCCTTGATGCCCGGGCGGGAGGCGTAGTCGAAGATGCCGACGTCGACGAGGATGACGTCGGCCCCCATGGAGCGGAGCTGGGATTCACCGATGCCGGAAAGGTCCTGCAGGATGCCGCAGACCTCGAACTCACCCAGGTCGCTGAACACTTGTTCCAGCCCTTTGGTGATGATGGCCGACGGCTCGATGATGAGGATGCGGTTACTCATGGCTTTCCATCCTCCCGACGACGGGGACCAGAATCTGGTCTTCGATGATGGTGTGCTTGCGCAGGTCGTCCTCCAGGGTGTAGAGGTAAAAGAGAGCCTTGTACGCTTCCTGCTGATTGCACTGATGAGGCATGTATTTGATGATGAGGCTCTTCAGGTCGTCCAGCTTTTCCTGGACGTTGGAGTGGTTTTCCTCATATTCGCCGATGGTGAACTGCCGCCCGCCCTGATGCGAAAGGACGGCTTCCACGTAAGGAAGGACGGTGTTCTCCTCGTAGGCGAAGTGCTTGGAGAGTTCCTCTTTGTAGTCCTGGAAGAAGGTCCAGATGACTTTCTGCTGGCGGGGCTCGCAGGGAATGATCATGCTTTCCAGGGCAGAGGCCAGCTCCGGAACAATCACCTCCGTGTAATAACGGTGCGACATCTTGAGGTATTTGACAATGTCGTGCAGATTGGCCCGCTGGAGGGTTTCCGAAGTGGGAAGATAACCTTCGAAGGCGTAGACCTTTGCGATAAGGAGGAAGGTTTCCGGGTTGATGCCGGCCTCACGGCAGACCTCCTCCACGGTAGCTTCGCCGAAACCGAAGTTCAGCCCCATCCGGTTCACGACTCCCAGGACCGAAAAGTCCAGACTCACAAGGTCTGCCATCTTGGTGGCGGTACTTAAGGGGATTGTTCTCATAATGAACACAAAGATAAGAAAAATAATCGTAAATTTGCGTCTGTGAAAACAAGCATTCAGATAGAAGTTCCGGGCGGGGCCGGACGCGTGCTCCTGCACGCCTGCTGCGCGCCCTGTTCCAGCGCCATCGTGGAATGCCTGATGGAGCGGGGCATCCGGCCCGTCATCTTCTACTCCAACTCCAACATCTACCCCTTTGAGGAGTACGGACACCGCCTGAACGAGTGCGTCCGCTATGCCCGGAAATGGGGCATCGAGATTGTGGACGACGACTACGACCACGCCGCCTGGAGCGTCTGCGCCCAAGGCCTGGAGCACGAACCCGAACGGGGAGGCCGGTGCCTCCAGTGCTTTAAATTCAGGCTGCTGAGGGCGGCCCGGTATGCGTCCGAGAACGGCTTCTCCGTCCTTGCAACCACCCTGGCGTCGTCCCGCTGGAAAAGCCTGGAACAGGTGAATGAAGCGGGCCGATGGGCCTGCAGCCAGGTTTCCGGCATCACCTGGTGGGAACAAAATTGGCGTCGCGGTGGTCTTCAAGAACGCCGCAACGCCATCATTAAGGAGGAAAACTTCTACAACCAGCTGTACTGCGGCTGCGAATTCTCCCAGAGGAAATAAAAAAGGGGCCGGTCTCCATTAGACCGGCGCCGTCCCGGGATTTCCCCGGAAAAATGATTAGAAAGCGTAACCAACGCCGATCTTGATCTGAGAACGGCCGGTGGAAACTTTGTCAACCTTGGAGATGTTGGTGAGGCTGTGGTCATAACCAAGGATAACCTGGATACCGGCCACGTCGATGCCGACACCGCCGCCGAGATAGATGTTGAAGGGGTTGCGGGAACCGTCTTCACCATACTCATTATTTTCCTGTTTGCCGGTGGAAACATTGATGCCGAAAAGGCTGCCGCTGATTTCGCCGGAGGTCTTGGAGACCAGACCATACTGGAAGATGGGGCCGCCATAGACGAACATGTCCAGGTCGCGGCTCAGGTTGAACTTGTAGTTCACGTTCACGGGAACGTTGAGGGCAATCTCGGAATAGCCGAACTTACCGCTGGCGGTGATACCGGCGAAGCTGTCAGAACCGTTGGAGCCATAGAACAGACCGGAAGCGTACAGACCGGGGGCTACGCCCAGACCGGCGACGATGGGAATGTTGTAATTGACGCCTACGTAGAAGCCGTTGAGGTTGTCCTTGTCAGGATCGCCACCATTGTAGGCAGTGGATTCTGCGGAATTCAGATAGCCGGCGCCGACGGAGAGCTGGGCGTTGGCCTGGGTTCCCACCAGCAGCAGGGCTGCAGAGAGAACAGTTACAAAAATCTTCTTCATACGTTAAAAGTTTTGTTAAGCGATGCAAATTTACAAATTTTTAAAAAAATACAAGAATACCAACTTTTAGGGATTGACCTGTGGAGCGGTTTTGTCTACCTTTGCAACAGAAAAAACGCCATATAGTTAGAAGTTTTAGATCCTTTTATTGTTGTAAAAAAGACTCCGCGCTGGGAAGCACGGAGTTTTTTCTTATCTTTGCAATCCCCTTAAAACGAACTTGAAATGGCAATTCCTGGCAAAAAAATGAACGGCCTCCTGGCCCTGAGTCCGCTGCTGGTCTTCCTCGCAATCTACCTGACCGGCTCCATCATCGCACACGACTTTTACAAAGTACCCGTAGCCGCAGCATTCATCATCGCATCGGCCTACGCATTCCTGATTACGCGGGATGTGGAGAAAACCGACGAAAAGATTGCCATCTTCTCCCGCGGGGCCGGCAGCGGGAATGTCCTCATGATGATCTGGATTTTCGTGCTGGCAGGGGCGTTTGCGGCAACGGCAAAGGATATCGGCGCCATTGACGCCACGGTGAACGCCACGCTGCAGCTGCTGCCGGGACGGCTCATCTACGCGGGACTGTTCCTGGCCGCCTGCTTCATCTCGATGGCCATCGGCACGTCGGTGGGAACCATCGTGGCGCTGGTACCCATTGCGGCGGGCATTGCCGGCGAAACCGGGATGTCCCTCCCCATGATTACCGCCATCATCGTGGGCGGCGCATTTTTCGGGGACAACCTTTCCTTCATTTCAGACACGACCGTGGCTGCCACCAAGACCCAGGGCTGCTCCATGCGGGACAAGTTCCGCGTGAACCTGTGGATCGCGGCGCCGGCCGCCCTGCTGGTGACCGTCCTCTACGTTTTCCTGGGCCTGTCGGTGGAAGCGGTGCCGGATTCGGGCACCATCCAGTGGGTGGGCCTGGTGCCGTACCTGCTGGTGATCGGCCTGGCGCTCGCCGGGGTGAATGTGGTGACGGTGCTCGCGATCGGCATCGGAGTAAACGGCATTATCGGCTGGATTACAGGAGCTTACGACTTTGTGGGCTGGATGGCTTCCATCGGCGGAGGGATCGGCTCCATGGGTGAACTGATCATCGTGTCGCTGCTGGCCGGGGGCCTGCTGGAGATGATCCGCTACAACGGCGGACTCCAGTTCATCATCGACTCCCTGACACGCCGCATTTCTGGCCGGCGGACCGCCGCCCTCTCCATTGCCGGACTGGTTTCCCTGGTGAATCTCTGCACGGCCAACAACACCATCGCCATCATCACGGTGGGTCCGCTCGCGAAGGATATTTCGGACCGGTTCCACCTGGATCCGCGCAAAACGGCCTCCATCCTGGACACCTTCTCCTGCCTGGTGCAGGGTATAATACCTTACGGGGCCCAGATGCTCATGGCATCGGGCCTCGCAGGAGTGTCGGCCGTTTCAATCATCGGCCATCTGTATTATCCTTTTGCGCTGGGGATTGTCGCCTTCCTCTCCATCCTCCTCCGCTTCCCCAGGAAGTATTCTTAGAAGATGTAGCCTACGCCGATCTTGAGGACGTTGCGGCCGATTCCCAGGTGGCTGGTGGAGCTCATGTTCAGCAGGCCGAAGTCGAAGCCCACGTTCACGTGGATCATCTGGGCCACTTCGATACCGGCGGCAAGGCCGAGGTACATGTTGAAGGGATTGCGGGAGATGCCGGTGTAGTTGTCGCCATACAGACGGTAGGAGTCGTTTCCGTTACGGGCGTGCATGTTCAGGCCATAGGAGAAGGTGGGGCCGACAAGGCCGTAGACGTTGAAATCACCGGTGAGGCCGTAGGTGTAACGGACATGGACGGGAACGTTCAGGGCCAGCTCGCTGACGGTGTAATTGTCAATCACGAGGTCCTCTTTGCCGAAGAGCAGGGACAGGTTGGCGCCGGGTTCCACGGACAGGCCGTCCACCAGGTTGCCCAGGTCGATGTTGTACTTGGCTCCGAGATAGCCGCCGTCCAGGGTATGGCCGTCTTTGGTACCGTTCCAGTTGAAAGTTTCCATGGCGTGCATGAAGCCGCCATCGGCCCGGAGCTGGGCGTTGGCCTGCAGACCCACGAACAGGGCTGCGACGATAAGCAATACTTTTTTCATCTTTTATAGGTTTTAAACAATCTTCAGTATATCCTTGCAAATATAAGTATATTTTCACAATTAGTAAAAAGCAATTCCCCTCCCCATTTATGGGGATTGATTCTGTGGAACCGGCGTTGTACCTTTGCGCTTGCAAAGCGCAAAACAACGACAGACTATGAAACTTTCGGATTTACAGACCGGGGAGAAGGCGGTGATTGTACGTGTGAACGGACACGGCAGTTTCCGTAAACGCCTCATAGAGATGGGTTTCATCCAGGGAAAAGCGGTCAGGGTGGTGCTGAACGCACCGCTCAAGGATCCCATTGAGTACGAGATCATCGGCTACAAGGTGTCCCTGAGGCGGGAGGAAGCCCGTCAGATTGAAGTAGTGACCGAACAGGAGGCCCGCGAGGCCCTGGTCACCGACGAGCACCTCCAGGCCCTTCCCGGCGACCTGGAAGAAAAAGAGCGGCTGGACCGCGCCCTCTCCCATGTGGCCGAGGAACGCCACCACAACATCCGCGTGGCCCTTGTAGGCAATCCCAACTGCGGAAAGACCTCCCTGTTCAACATCGCCTCCGGCAGCCACGAGCATGTGGGCAACTACTCCGGCGTGACGGTGGACGCCAAGGAAGGCAAGTTCCGCTTCAAGGACTACGACATCACCCTGGTGGACCTTCCGGGCACCTATTCCCTGAGCGCCTACTCCCCCGAGGAACTGTATGTGCGGAAAAACCTCCTGGAAACCATGCCCGACGTGGTGGTGAACGTCGTGGACGCCTCGAACATCGAGCGCAACCTGTACCTGACCACCCAGCTTATCGACATGAACCTGAGGACCGTCATGGCCCTGAACATGTACGACGAGCTCCAGCACAAAGGGGACAAACTGGACACAAAGCAGCTGGGGCACCTGCTGGGCATGCCGGTCTGCCCCACGGTGAGCCGTGACGGCACCGGTATCCCGGAGCTGTTCGACACCGTCATCCGCATCTACGAGCAGAGCGACCCTTCCCTCTCCCGTCACATCCACATCAACCACGGCACCGAACTGGAAAAGAGCATCGGCCGCCTGCAGGATGTCCTGAAGGCCGACAAAGACCTCCGCACCCACTACTCCACCCGCTACCTGGCCATCAAATACCTGGAGACCGACAAGGATGTGGAGGGCATCCTGGACAAGACCCCCGAAGCCGCCGCCCTGAAAACCGCCCGGGCCGAGGAAGAAACCCGCATCCGGGAGCTGCTCGGCAACGGCTGCGAAAGCGCCATCGTGGACGCCAAATACGCCTTCATCCAGGGCGCCCTTGCGGAAACCTATGAGAAATACCAGGAGGAGCGGCCCCGCCGCACCCTGACGGACCGCATCGACGCCGTCGTCACCAACCAGTGGATGGCCTTCCCCATCTTCGTGGTGCTGCTGTGGTTTATCTTCTGGGCCACATTCACCATCGGCCAGTATCCCATGGACTGGATTGACTGGTGCGTAGCGAAGTTCGGTGAGTGGGCCGGTTCCCTGATGGCCGACGGCTGGCTCAAGGACCTTGTGGTGGACGGGATCATCGCCGGCGTGGGAAGCGTCCTGGTGTTCCTCCCCAACATCATGATCCTGTACTTCTTCATCTCCATCATGGAAGACAGCGGCTACATGGCGCGCGCGGCCTTCATCGTGGACAAGCTGATGCACAGGATCGGCCTGCACGGGAAGAGCTTCATTCCCATGGTCATGGGTTTCGGCTGCAATGTACCGGCCATCATGGCCACCCGCAGCATCGAAAGCCGGAAAAGCCGGCTGGTGACCATCGCCATCATTCCGTTCATGTCCTGCGCGGGACGCCTCCCCATCTTCGTGCTGTTTTCCGGCGCCTTCTTCCCGCAGAACCCCGCCACGGCGCTGCTGGGCATCTACCTGCTGGGCATCGTGCTGGCCATCCTCAGCGCACTGGTCCTGGGCCGGTTCGTCAAGGACGACGACCTGCCGTTTGTCATGGAACTGCCGCCTTACCGCGTTCCTACGGGCAAGGCCATCTGGCGCCACACCTGGGAGAAAGGCAAGCAGTACCTGGAGAAAATGGCCACCACCATCCTCATCTTCTCGGTGGTGATCTGGGCCCTCGGCTACTTCCCGCGCCACGAAGGCGCTACCCAGGCGTACCAGCAGGAACATTCCTACATCGGCACGCTGGGGAAAGCAATCGAGCCCGTGAACGAGCCGTTGGGATTCAACTGGAAAATGGACGTGGGCCTGCTCGCCGGTGTCGGAGCCAAAGAACTGGTCATCAGCACCATGGGCGTCATGTACGCCCAGGACGGCGAGGAGTACGAAGGGCTGGGGTCGGAGGAAGACACCCAGCTGCAGTCGGCCCTCAAAGCTACGGTTCCCACGGCGGCGGCACTCGCTTTCATGGTCTTCGTGCTGCTGTACTTCCCCTGCATCGCCACCTTCGTAGCCATCAAGAACGAGACCCATTCCTGGTGGTGGGCCATCGGACTCGCTGCCTATACCATACTCGTCGCCTGGATCTGCGCCTTCGCGGCCTTCCGCATCGGCCTGCTGATCTGGCCGGCCTAAGGGACGTCAGCCTGGATTGCGAGCTTGGGATTGCGAGCTTGGGATTGCGAGCTTGGGTTGCGAGCTTGGGTTGCGAGCTTGGGCTAGGCTATAGCACAAGCTACAACAAAATGACTATCAAATAGTTATAAAATACCGCCTAGCCCGTGCCCCCTAAAAAATGACCGCTCGGGCTAGAGGGTATTTTGCAACAAGCTGTATTTCAGTCAATTACAGCTTGTGCCATAGCCTGGCCCAAGCTGGAGGGGGAAAAAAACTTGTTATTTCGGAAGGCCGAAGACGTCGGAGAGTTCCTGCATCTGGGCGTCGGTCATGCCGTCGGGTTCAAAGCCCATGCCGCGGGCCGACAGGTAAATCTGTGCAGCCTTGTTCAGCACATCCACTTGGTCGAAGGCGCTCATGATGTCGGTGTCGACAGCAAAGACGCCGTGCTTCTCCCACATGACGACGTCATAGTCCCCGTCGATGGCCTTGATGGTGGCGTCGGCCAGTTCGACGCTGGAGGGGAGCATGTAGGGAACCATCCCTAAACCTCTGGGACAGAATGCCTTCGTCTCAGGAATCATGGACCATAGCATGCGGGTGGCGGCGTCTTTCTCCAGCCATTTTTTGCTATGGGTAAGGGCGACCAGCTCGATGGGATGGGTGTGAAGGCTGGCCCGGTAGGGAGAGCCTTTGGCCAGCAGGTAATTGTGCACGCTCAGGTGCGAGGGCAGCTCCGAGGTGGGCGCCACGGGGGCGTCGGCCACGATTTCGTAATGGGCGCAGTCCGGGAGAATGCGGATGACGGAGCCGTTGGCCATGGGGTCGCGGGCCAGGTCGCGCATACGCTTCTGGGTGCCTTTGCAATAGAACCAGCAGCCCGCAAGCCGGGGCAGGACCGTGCCGATGGGACGCGGCTCGCTGATTGCCGGCAGGGCACGCATGGCGTCGTCCACCCACTGGGTGATGTTTACGGTGATGTTGCCGCCGTTGCGTTCGGCCCAGCCTTTGGTCCAGAGGTAGCCGGCCACTTCGGCCACTTTGTCAATCTCGGCTTTCAGGGCCGCTCTGTTGTCCAGGATACTCATTGCTGTCTTGTATTGGGGTGTTTTACTTTATTCGAAACGGAACCAGTCTATCTGGGACAGTTCCACCGGGTTTTTCCAGCCGCCGGATTTTCCGGAGAACATGAACCAGAGGGCGTGAGGACCGGTTTTTACATCCTTTACTTCACATTCCAAGGTAATCCATTCTCCCTTTCCGGAAGGAACGTCCACGTCGGCGATCCGGCCGGAGAAGGACTGGTCCTGCGCCATGGCGATGTGTCCTCCGTCCAAGGCACGGACCCGGAGCGTCAGTTTCCGGATTTCCTCGGGGAAGTCAATGTATTTCCAGGCAGCCTTGCTGCCGTTTACGAGACCGGCGAGGATTTCCCGGTCGCTCCTTCCTTCCATCAGCCGCACGTGCGGTCCGCCATTGACAAGGCAGGCCCGGGCGGCGTCGACGCCGCCGATGAAAGGGCCCTGGGGCTGGTCTGAAAAGGCCACGCCCTCGGTCCAGTCGGACAGGTCGTAGTACATATAGTACTTCCCGTCTTTTTCCACAATGTCCGGAGCATAGAGGTCTGCCGTACTGTGGGAAACCGCGTCCCAGGGTCCCTGGGAGGCAAGGACATTGGTGTGAAGGGTCCAGTTGCGGAGATCTCCGGTGGACAGGAGGTGATGGTAAGGCGAGCACCACCGGTCCAGGGTCTCATCCAGCGAACAGGCGATGTACAGTTTTCCGTCAATGACTTTGGCGCTGGGGTCTGCCATGTACACGCCCATGGGGCAGACTGGATTATACATTCCCTCCACCTGGACGGCTTCCCGACTTTCCGGAATCCGGACGACACCAGCCTGCGGCTTGGGGGAACAAGCGGCAACCAGCAGCAGGACGGCCGGAACAATACGGAGAAAGTGCATAGGATCAGTATGGTTTGTAATTGAGTGCCAGGCCGCCGGCCGATGTTTCCTTGTACAGGGAAGGCAGGTCCTTTCCGGTGCGTTTCATCACGTCCACCACATGGTCGAAGGAGATGCGGTGACGTCCGTCGGAGAAAGTGGAATAGATATTCGAGTCCAGGGCGCGGGTGGCGGCGAAAGCGTTTCGCTCGATGCAGGGAATCTGCACCAGGCCGCAGACCGGGTCGCACGTCATGCCCAGATGGTGTTCCAGGCCCATTTCGGCCGCATATTCTATCTGGTACGGGCTTCCGCCGAACAGCTGGCAGGCCGCGGCCGATGCCATGGCGCAGGCAACGCCCACCTCTCCCTGGCAGCCCACTTCGGCCCCGGAGATGGAGGCGTTCTGCTTGACGACGTTCCCCACGATGCCGGCGGTGGCAAGGGCGCGGAGGATGCGCTCGTCGGTAAAATTGTGTCCGTGCGCAAGGTGGTACAGGACAGCGGGCATCACGCCGGAAGAACCGCAAGTGGGGGCCGTCACGATCCGGCCGCCGGAAGCATTCTCCTCACTCACCGCCAGCGCATAGGCAAACACCAGGCCGCGGGAGCGGAGGTTGGGCTGGTAACCCAGCGCCTTCACGTGATAGACGGCAGCCTTGCGCGAGAGGTTCAGCGGGCCCGGAAGCCGGCCTTCGGCATTCAGGCCGCGTTCCACGGATTCCTTCATGGCCTCCCAGACCTCCTGCAGGTAATCCCAGATTTCCGGGCCCTCCACCAGGTCCACATACTCCCAGATGCAGCGGCCGTGCTTGTCACACCAGTCGATGATTTCCGACAGGGTGTTCTTCTCGTAGACGTCGCCCGACTGGGTCAGGTCCTTTCCCGGCCCTTCCGACAGTGCGCCGCCGCCGACGGAAAAGACCGTCCAGTCCTCCAGGAGGGTGCTGTCGGCCTTGAAAGCCTTGAAGCGCATGCCGTTGGAATGATACTCCAGGAACGTCTTGGGTTCCCACAGAAGGGTCACCGGGCCGATAGGCTCCAACACCTCCAGGATAGCGACGTCTGTCATATGTCCCTTGCCGGTGGCGGCGAGGGATCCGTACAGGGTGACTTCGAAGCGGGCGGCGTCGGCATGGCGCTCCGCAAACAGGCGCGCCGCGTTGTTGGGCCCCATGGTATGGGAAGAAGAAGGCCCTTTCCCGATCTTATAGAGTTCTCTGAGTGAATGCATAGTTGCAAAGGTACGACTTTTCCGCCGATTTTGCGTCAGGATTTTTACCCGTGGCACCTAAGTCCATGATTGTCAATTAGATGCAGAAATCGCCTACGACTTTTTGCCGTAGGCGATTTCAGGAAAATGCTGAGTGTCAGCTATTTAGCTGTCACGGGTTTAGAGGTTGGCGTTCATCTGCTTCCAGTCCTTGACGGCGGGAACGATGCCGAGGGAGATGATCTCTTCGCGCATCTTGACAAGGTGCTCGTAGGAAGCGTCCAGAGCGGCCATTTCCTCAGCGGTGCCCTGAGGCATGGTGAAGTGGCAGCCGGTAGCGTCGATGATGGTGGGCATGGCCATCATCACGTTCTTGTACTTGCCTTCGTTCACATAGGTGCCGGCAGGCCAGGTGAACTTGTCGCCGCCCATGGAGGCCTCGATCATCTTCACAGCCTGGTAAGCGGGGCTCTGGAAGGAGCTGCGGCCACGGAGCTTGATAATGTTGGAACCACCCTGGATGGTGTTGTGCTTGATTTCAGCGAAGCGCTCCTCAGAAAGACCCATTTCGGCAAGGGGTTTGCCGTCGATCTTGACCTGGGAGGCGAATACGGCCATGGCCTCACCGTGACCGCCGTAGGTGTGGGCGCCGGTGACTTTGCACTGCTGTACGCCGAATTCCTTGGCCAGGGCTTCCTGCAGACGGGTGCTGTCGAGGGCGGCCAGGGAGGTGAGCTGCTCGGGCTTGAGGCCGGAGTGGATGAGGGCGGTGAGGGCGGTGACGTCGGCCGGGTTGAAGATCACGACCACGTGCTTGACATCCGGGCAGTATTTGCGGATGTTGTCGCCAAAGTCGGCTGCGATCTGGCAGTTGCCCTTCAGCAGGTCTTCGCGGGTCATGCCTTCCTTGCGGGGTGCACCGCCGCTGGAGATGATGTACTTGGCGTCCTTGAAGGCAACGGCCGGGTCTACGGTGGCTGTGAAGTTCATGCCGGGGAATGCGCAGTGATCCATTTCAGCGAGCACGCCATTGTTGCCGGGCTCGAAAATGTCGTACAGGCAGATGTTGGGAGTAAGGCCCAGCATAGCGGCCGTCTGAACCATGTTGGAGCCGATCATGCCGGCTGCACCAACGATAAGGAGCTTTTCGTCTGTTAAGAATTTCATGATAAAATATGTTTAAATCTTACTGGCTTGTAAAAGTGACGCAAAGATACGAATTTTCCGCAAGAGATTTGTTGGATTTGCAAAAAATGAGTTATCTTTGTGACGTAAAATTGTAACGAATCGTATGGAGCCTCCCAGTCAGGTCAAATCCAATCAGTTAACGGGCGTCGGATCAGACGACCCTCTGTCGCGATTATCCACCACTGAAAACTAGGAAAACCGGTCCCCGCCAGGGGTTCCGGCGCTGTGCCGTATTCGTTCAAACACCTTTAGAATGGGACTTTATTTAAAGAAGAAACTTGACAACGAAGCCACCATCGGCGTGTGGCAAATCACAGAAACCGAAGAGGAACTGACCCAGCTCAGCGCCACCCCTTCGGACGAGATGGAAGAAATCTCTTTTATCCGCAGCGAATCCCTGCGGAAGCAGCGCCTTGCAGTCCGCGCCCTGCTGAACACCCTCTTTGACGAAAAAGTATACCTGAGCCACCACGACAACGGCAAACCCTACCTGGAAAACAACCCCGTCAACATCTCCATCACCCACACGGAAAAATACGTCGCCGTCATCCTCCACGAAGAAGAAGACTGCGGCATCGACATTGAATCCCTGGACCGCGACTTCTCCGCCGTCGAGAAAAAAGCCCTCTCCGAAGACGAAATCGACGACCTCGAAGACGAAAAACGCAACGAGCAGCTCGCCATCTACTGGTGCGCCAAAGAAGCCATCTTCAAACTCCTGAGCCGCTACAACGTCGACTTTGCCGAACAAATCGAAATCGAGCGCTTCCGCCCCCGCGGCGAAGGTGAACTCGAAGCCACCTTCATCGACAAAAACGATGACGAAGAAGAGTTCGACCTCGAATACATGACCTTCGACCGCCACGTCCTCGTCTGGGTCGTCGGCGACTAAGGCCGATGGGGGGCCTTTGGTCCCTGTCCCACCCTCAACCAGACTCAGACCAGCCCTGGACCAGCCTCCGGCAGCGCATTTTCCGGCTGTCCGTCCTTTGTATCTGCTTGCCAGCCCTACGCTACTCGGTTAATCTGAGACACCTTCTGGCCGTATGGCATCTTGCCGGCCAGTGACACCCTGTTGGTCCGTGACACACAACTGATTGACTGTCAGTGCTTTTCAGAAATCGCCTACGGCTTTTTTCCGTAGGCGATTTTCGTTATTTACTGAGTATCAACAACTTATGCGCCACGGAATTATAGAACATAATAAGGCATTTAATAAGGGGGAAAGGCGAGACGGAGGAACGTAGCGGATAATAAAAACAGGGGAAAAGCGAGACGGAGGATGGCGCAACGGGGGAAAAATGCAGTAGGGGGTGATCGGCCTGCAAAGTCGTGGCACTTAAGTATCTGGCATTCAGCGAGATACTGAAATCACCTCCGGCAAAATGACTGAGGCGATTT
>OCTW011608313.1_pt1 | contig 37961 bp, 31 predicted proteins | sample 1539671 | NCBI WGS metagenome assembly OCTW01 (sample SAMN02144230, study PRJEB22623) | gut metagenome | biome: sheep rumen | host: Ovis aries | place: New Zealand
GCTTCAGCTTTAGCTTTCTCTTGGGCAGCTTGCTTAGCTTTGATTACAGTAATAGAATCATTTTGCGGATCAATCTTATTATAATCCGGAACTTCTTCTCCTCTACCAAACTTACCATTACCGAACTTGCCACCGTGGGTATCTTTATTCTTATCATTACCCCAGAAACTATCCCATTTCTCGCTAGCCCAGTCTAATCCACGTCTTACAAGAGACTTACCTTGAGGCTTGTCGTTTCCTTGCATCTTATTGACTGCATCTTCGCCAGCCTTCTTAGTAATAGCTACCTGTTCAGAAATGGATTTCTTATGCATTTCCTCATACTTCTTTTTATCGAAGTTAGGATCATCCTTGTGTTTCTCTGCGGTAGTCTTGACTCTCTGGTCAATATCTTTTCTTACACTGTCAGAGATATTCTTATCCCAGTCTCCATCTTTACGATGAGCAGTCTGTTGCTGTTGTAGATAATCATTCTGCTTGGCTACGAGTTTATCGTCAGCCATATCTTTGGTGAGCTTATCATCCTTCTCTTTCTGCTTTCTGAGTTTGCGAAGATCTTCTGCACCAAAGTCGAATGCATCACATACCTTCATAGCAATATCTACCCACGTTTTAGCAGGAACTAATCCAAATATAGGAGCTGCTGTAATTACGCCAAGGATTGCGGCAAATGCCTTCATTCCTAAAGTAGCAGTACCAGGAGGAATACTGAGTATCTCTTCAGTATGAACCAAACCTTCATATACACCAGAAGCTACGAAAGCAGCTGTAAGTACCCAACCAATAACTGGGATGAATCTCGAAGCTTGTTGAGCAACCTTCTTCTTGACAGTTTCAAAGGTTTGTTTAGAAAGAATATGTTTCTCGAATGCATCGCATAATACATTAATACCTTTCTTCCACTTATCACCACCAGGAATATATTTAGCTGCTCCATCTCTAATATATCCTATTACTTCCTTGATCTTAGTTATAAGACCTTTATTCTCCGCCACTTCTTCAGCAGCCTTTGCTGCATCTTTAATGCCGGTTTTAGCAGTAGTTGCAATATTAGATGCTTTAGACGTTATTACATCTTTAGCGTCTTTGAAAGTCTTAGATGTTTTCTCCATGAAAGAAGTACTACTCTTTGCTGCATCTGCTGCAGCCTTCTCGCCAGCTTGTACTGCTTTTGTAGCATCCTTTGCTGTTTCAGCAGCTTTAGTAGCTGTCTTTCCAGCCGCTTTTTCTGCAGCACCAATAATACTCTTAGACTTATTGGTCAATTTAGAGATATCATTATTTAAGGTCTTCATCTCTGCATTTAGCTTCCTGGCCTTAGATTTAGATGTAGCAGGATCCTTGAGCTCTTTCTCTATTTCTGCTTTTCTAACTTCTTTTGCCTTTATCTGCTCGGTAGCTTTATCTAGTTTATCAAGTTGCTCTGGAGAAATCTTGGCTCTAACGTCATCTGGTATTGATGAAGGAGCGGCTCCTTTCTTTCTCCAATCCATGTAAGTAGATACACCAGCAATACCAGTGTCAATAACCATGTCGGATACTGAGAAGTCTCCTCCCATGGCCATACCACCAGCTTGACCACCGATAACTGCACCTAGGATTCTGCTCTTCCAACCTCCTCCTAATCTAGCACCTAGCATTTCGCCTGCTTTAGCACCAACGATGTTACCACCGAGTTGCTTAATAGAATTCTTAGCTTCGTCCTCAGCACCCTCATCAGTGTTCATAATATAACTTCCACCGATGACACCAGTTCCTACAGCTGCTGCTTTGCCCCAAGTACCAAGGTGGCTAGCAGCCTCTCCTACTTTACGAATACCTTTAGCTATACCTTGCTTGGAGAATACTTTAATGCCTTCTTTTTCAGCAAAGTCTTGAGCTAGTTTACGTTGAGCAGCTTCAGGAGTCATACCTTTCTTAACTAGGTCCTTCACTCCCTTTTGGAATTCAGGTTTGGAATTATATTTATTTACTAAGTCTTGAACTGCATTATCTGCATATCTATTTGCTTTGTCTATACCCCAGTTAAAGGCTTTATTAGAAGCATACGTCAAACCTACGTTCTTGGCAAACCCAAGACCAGCATCTGCTGCTCCTTCATAGTCTCCATCAGCGAATTTATATGCTGTAGCTAAACCGCCAGATACCAATGAATGTTTAAATGAACCCTCTGGAGCTTTTGTCCACAATCTAGCAGCCTTATCAGAAGCTACGCTGATAGCTAATGATCTTCCACCAGACTTGAGAGTATCCCCAGCTGACGACAGAGTTTCGTCATTCTTAGTCCTAGCATTACTATTACCCTTTTCGTCTTCTCCAAGACGTTTGCCATGATTGAGTCGACGTACTCGTTCCAACCAATTGAGAATTTCTTCAGGTTTCTTACCAGCTGCCATATAGGCATCACACTGTGCTTGTTCCTTATATGATAACTCACCGAACTTATCATATGCTTCAGGATATGCTCTAATATTAAATAGAGTATCTCCTTTAATATGCTGAGCTCTCTCGCTATTATCATATACTGCCTTGGCAGCAGAACCGATACCTAATGCACCAGCTCCGATTGCTAAAGCTTTACCTAACTTACCAAACTTTGGTAATCCTTTAACAATGGCATTACCTACACCAGTAGTACTACCTTTTCTCCAGCCATTAAGTCCAGCCAAAGCTGCACCACCAGCAGTAACACCAAGGGTGGAGAGAATGGGATGATCTTTGAATGTCTCCCAAGCTTTTCCAAATGGAGTTAAGAAGTTATCTACTGTTTTACCGATAAAGCCTTTATTTTCGTAGTCTTTACCAGTAATATCGTCATAAATACCAGATGCAGATACAGAATCATCTTTTCTCTTACCTGGTTTGGCTTTTTGAGCTTCCTTCTTATCCTCATTATCTTTGTCTGAGCTAGAAGATGCGCTTGCCTCTGCTTTAGCATCATCATAGAGATTATACCCTAAGAATGCAGCTGCTAATGCGAGTACCTTACCAACTTTAGAACCAAATATGGTTTTGATCACGCCCTTAACAAGACCACCAGATTTGGCTCCAGCCTTAGCACCTGCTTTTGCACCAGCTTTAGCAGTATCTTCAGCCGCTTCTGCTCCAAGCTTTCCAGCTAACTTACCAAATGTATTTTTAATCGGACCTAGAACTGCTAAGAACAATGGACCAATAAATGGAAGAGCTCCTAACGAATCTACAAGTCCTCCTAACACTTTAAAAGGCAATCCGGCTAATCCAAGTAGGCTGTCTAATAAACCGCCTCCAGCAGCTTTTGCTGCTCCTTTAACCTTCTTACCTGCATTACCCAACTTATTGGAGATCTTTTCTAGAGCGGTTAGAGATCTTTCTTTTCTATCTATATCCGCCTGCTCCTTGGCATCTACCTCAGAGTTGTCTTTGGTATGTGCCGCCATCATCCCACCATCTGTAGAGGATGTTGTGAAAGTCTTCGGTCCATATGCTGTTGGGATAATCATGGTTTCACCACGTTTGAGTGGTGCACTCATAGCCGAACCCATGACAGTATTGCCACTATGTATAGCTCCTATGGCAGCTCCTGCAGCCGTCGCTGCGTCTGAGGAAATACCACCAGCGGTGTCCTGTTCAGCATCTGCGCTGTTGGACTCGTCTTTCTTTTCTTTCTCTTTTTCTTCTTCGTCGTCATCTCCACCAAAGAGAGACCCTAATAATGTGCCACCAAATAGACCTTTGGCTACACCTTTCCAACCACCTTTTTCAAATGCTTTTGCACCTGTAGATATAGCTTTACCCCAAGCATGTTGAGGCATACCCTTAGCTTTTCTAAGCTCTTTACGTAGACTCCTCTTTTCTTTCTTAGAAAGATTAGGATCCTTTAATTTCTCTTCTAGCTCTGATATCTTTCCAGATACATCGTTTTCTTCTAGTTCCTTGGCTCGTTTTTGAGCACTTGTCATCGAGTCTTCAGCAAGCATTTCTCTGCTGCTGCCTATCAGTTCTTTGAATTTGCTTAATCCATCTTCTACATTTAATTCTTTATTATAGATAGCCTCAGCAATTTCATATGTTTCTTCAGGGTGATACATAGCTGCTATAATCATAGACTCTACATTATCACCGAGCATAGTTGATACTTTCTCGATTATTTTATCACCGACGGTAGCATTCCATGCTTTTCTACCGTACAATGCACCAAGATCTTGGCTAAATTGAGGAGATGTAGCAATAGCATAACCAGTTCTACCAGCTGCTGCTAGATTAGAACCTAGTTTCATTCTACCAGTAGCTTTATCTGCTCCCCAGATACCTATATCAAGAGCCTTATTAGCAGCCCACTTAGATAATCCAAGAGCTTTCTTTCCTACGGTTTGAGCAGCACCAACAACTCCATTATATTTACCAGTAAGAGCACCAATCTCAGCATTAGTAGTACCATTAGTAATAGCATCGAATTCTAAACCACTCATACCACCTTGTTTATACTGGTTCTTAATAGAATTACGATCTTCAGTACTCTTAGTAATACTATTCTGGAATACATGGTAGTTTGGATTTTTAGGATTGCTATATTCATCAACCCAACTGAAAGAGCTATCCAATCCTGCCTTATAAGCAAGACCTTCTCTATGCTCTCCTTCAGTCCACAGTTTCTGAATCTCATCAGCTATCATCTGCTGACCAATAGTGGTTACACTACCATCTTCAAGAGTAACTTGAGCAGCAGCGAACTTGATCATGTTCTGAGCAACAGCAGGTTCTAGATCTTTAAAGATGGAGAAATCTTTTACTGGAATTTGCATCTTGACAAATTCAACAGCAGTCTTGAATCCATCATCATTCAGCTCAGCGATATCCTTATACTGATCTGGATCTATCTGCAAACCAAGAATAGTAAGATCAGCTATTCTGCTGAATGCCTGACCTGTCGGGTCTAACTTAAATAGTTTATCGAAGTCTTCAACAATAGCAGTATTTCCTCTCTCCAAGGCTTTATTGAGCTGAATAAATGATTCACCGAATTTATTACGATGCTTACTATTAAGCACATAATCTCCAGCTTCTTCTGTAAGTCCTTGGACTGTTTGGAAGGCATTTACTCCATGTAACTTGTCAATATTGGCATTATATTCTGCATTGGTTGATTCCTGACCTCTTCTTAGACCTTCATTCAAATATGCTGAACTCTTCTGTTTAGCATAAGAAATGCCTCTCATATCTTTTACTAAATCTAGAGACTTAGCAAACTTAGTAGGATTCTCTCCTCTAAGAGTAGCAGTAAGATAATTAAGAGCATCAGTGTTCTCGGCAGTAGCCTGCATTTCCTTAACCTTCAATTCCAAATCTTTTTCAGGATCGAACATTGAAGCATCCATTACTCCGCCAGCCTTGGCTATATCTTCGGCATATCTACCTTTTACTTTGTCTCTATTAGCATTCTCATTCTCTAATAGTTCAGCAAGGTTTGGAAGCATCTTGATGAGATCATCTTCATCAATACTATTATTGAAGTATTTCTCTCTTATTCTTTTAAGAGATTTTTTAACTACTTCAGAGTCGCCGTCTTCTCTCCATTTTCTTCCTTCTCTGATTCCAGCAAAGGATTCATTCGAAGATTTGAAAAGCTCCTCTAATTCTTTTCTATCCTGAATACTAAAGTTGGAATTCCTCATGATACGTTCGAGTTCATCACCAACATTTATTTTCTCACTGTCATCTCCACTTCTCAGTTTCTCAGCGAGATCCATAAGGTCAGAATGAACTAGAGTAGCATTTTCAGTATATTCAGGATTTTCCGTTATCTTACTAATAGTGCTTTGGAGATTAGAGAAGATCTCTCCCTCTTTTCTCTTACTAGCATTACCAGTTCCTTTATCATAAAACTCGGCTAAAGCTCTAAGATTCTTGGCTTCATTAGTAACTTCATCACGTCCAAGATGCGAAATTACATCATAGCCAACTCCCATCTTATTATCTTTTATACCGCGTTCTTTTAACTCAGCAGATAGTTCGGCAGCTGATTTATCAGTGATTTCAGCATTTCCTAATTGAGCACTTCTTAGTCTATTACCAAATCCTTCAACTAAGCTAGCAACTCCACCTACAGCTCTACCTACTGTATTTTGTGCTACCCACTTACCAAATCCACCTGCTTTTCTTACACCACCAAAAGTGAAGTCTAAGATCTTCTCCATAGTAGATCCACCGGAGCCTCTTAGTACTCCTTCAATAGTGTCTAGTACGGATTTAGATCCCTTCTTAAGAATATTCTTCACTTCATCGGCTACTGGTTTGAGACCTCTCCCTAATGGTTTAGTAACGTCATCTCTAAACCACTTACCGAAATCCTTCTTCATCTTATCCATATTTTTCTTGAGAGGATTAGTAATATGACGTCTAATAGCACCAGCGAGGCCACCATGACGAACACCATTCTTATCCTTAGCACCAAGAAGGGTCTTCTTGAAGAGTTCAGTAGTAGATAGTAATCCTAGACCTGCTCCAAATACAGCATTTCCTAACAGACCGAATGGGCCTAAGAAGAATGTGGATAATACGCCAGCAGCGATATTCGGGAAGGCTTTCTTGATAGCTTGCTTTCTATCCTTGTTCAGCAATCCACCCTTATCACCAAAGATGAATTTATTAGCTGATTCATTATTCTTGATATAGGAGCCAGCTATACCCATCATTAACCCACCAAGTGGACCAAATCCAGTTACAGCTCCTAGTAATGTACCAGCTATACCATATTTCTTAGCGTCAGGAACATACTTCTCTAGAGACTTAACAAACTTGGCAGAGATTAGACCATTCTCTTTTCTCTCACCAGTCTTATTACCATTAGCATCTACAATCTCTTCACCAAACATATAATCCATAAAGGATTTATTGTTAGATAAGAGAGACACTGCAGCACCAGCAGCTGCACCAAATAAAGGACCTCCCAATGGGAATACAGTCCCTAAGAGAGCACCAGCCATACCACCCTTCATCAGCTCAGGAGTATTATGAATAATATACTTCTTAGTCTCCTCTAAAGCTTTAGCAGGGTCGGTACCTGTAGCTTGAAGAGCAAACTGCTGCATACCATTAGCAATACCAGTCTGACGTGAGTAGTCTTGGTTAAGCATCTCTTCATTAGAATCAAGTTTACCTTCATATCCTCCAGCTCTTATTGCTTTTTCAGCAAATCTCTGAAGATTTGGATTGTTTCTTATAGCAGGAGAATGCCATACGTATTGAAGAGCATTATTAAGCATCTCCTTATCATCAGGAGTGAGGTCTAGCTTATTTATAAACCCTCCAGCTTTGCCTCCAGCATAATCTGCTACAAGATCGATAGCTAGATTAGGATCTAATCCATATTTCTGCAATAGACTTTGAACAGGACTAATAGCACCAGCCAATTCATCTGGGGAGATCTTCTTGAATAAATACGATACAAGATTCTCTTTACCTTCTGCAAATCCAGGGAGGTTCTTACTATATCCATCTCCATTAGATCCACTTATTCTACTAGTGATTCTATTCCGTATTCTATTCTCATTCTGATAATCAGCCATAGGATTAGCACTCATTCGGCTAGGATTCCAAGGATTCTGATCAGATGGAATAACTACAGAATCATCATCAATAGTGGTAACACCACTCTTAGTGACATTAGTGGTTCCACTACCATCAGAATTGAAGACAGCTTCTCCCTTAGATACTATTGCCGGAAATTGGCCAAATGCTCTACCAGGGATATTGGATTCTCCTTCAGTTTCAGGAGCTTCTTCCTTATTCTGCTGATTGAATTTACCTTCTTTGATATCAGTATAGGTACCCTTTATTGAGTTCTTTACATCATCAAGTATAGACTTAGCTGAATTTTTTGCATTGTTTCCAAAGAAGGATAGCTTATCTTTAGCCTTAGCAGTGAAGTCATCAATATCTAAGTTAAAGTTGTCTTTAACAAAGCCTTTAGCTTGTCCCCACCACTTACCTTTATTATCATTAATCTTATTAGCAACGTCTGATATAGCATCGCTCAGAGTGATACCAGCTTTATCCATTTCGTGTATCATCTTACCAAAGAAGCCTTTGATTGGTTTGCCATCGGAACCAATTTCATCGGTATCTTTGCCAAAGAGCAGTTCATACATCATTTGGTCTGCACTAGTGAGAACTGATGTGAACATTGCTCTAGGAGATGCTAATAACTTATTTATATTAGCTGAGATTACTCCCATCTTATCTCCTAATGTACCTGCAGCTGCTAATTGTTTGAAGAATGGATCTTTAGCATTGACTCCTTTAATCTTATTGAGCTTTTTATTAATCTCATCAACGCTAACGTCAGAACCTAGAATAGAATCAGTAATACTAGTATCGTATTCCATCTGGTAGTCTCTAGGACCTTTTTGGGCTTTTTCCCAATTTCTATTCATTTCGGTTCTAAAAGTATTGAACTCATCAGATCCTTGTTTGTGTAGTACGTTATCAATATTACCGACATTCATGCTAGTACGAGCATTATTTTTAATGCCATATTCTCTAGCATTTAATACGTCATAGGTAGCATTACGTACTATTGCCCCTTCTCTGGTAAGAGTGTATTTATCTAAAGCACCGACGCTATCTAATAGATGAAGCATCCTAGAATATTCGTCGTCTCCATTACCTCCGCCGTCACCATCTCCGCCATCATCGTCCCCTCCTGATGAGGATCCTCCACCCCCACCATTTGGTCTATTATTTCTCTTCCCTTTCTTACGTTTACCTTTACCAGGTTTGCCAAGACTTCTAGTATCTCTGATTTGGCATAGTACATCATATATCCTAGATTGCCAATCTAACAAACTCATTTCATTTCTATTACGAGAATTAACGATATTATCAGTTTGCCTAATTCCACCAATAACTCTGGTATTATTAGTTTCACTAGTTTTGGTAGTAGATGTACCACCAATATTCTTCATAGCCTCTCTAATAAGTATGGCCCTATCACTATCGCCTTGAGCTTCTGCAATTTTGGCTTGGGTTGCCATACTATCATACAACCCCAACTCTCTACCATTAAGGTCGCTATTAGTTGCAATCCAATTTTCTACATCTGTAAGATTACCACTAGTACGTCTCTCATACTCAGCGTGTTTAGAATTGATAACGTTGCTATTAGTACCTAAAACAATACTACGAACTTTTTGATCAGTTTCAGCTCTTTTCACTAAGTCAAAGATCAGCTTCAATACATTCTCATTATTTCCATAAACATTGTTTGGATTATTAAGAATATCTTTGTATTGTGCATTATCTCCGACACCTACCCCTAATCCACCTTGTTTCTGAACTCCTAATGCGAAGTCTTTAATAAGAGCATTTAACTCTTCTACATTCTTCTTAGAATTAGGATCTTTCAAGTCTATATTAAGAGTAGAATAGAGAGATTGTTTTAAATAGTTCTGAAGCTCTGCTGTATTTGCATCTGCTAATTCTTGTTCATGTTGACGATATTTTTGACTCATCATACTAGCAGTAGTCCACTTACCAGTATCGGTAGAGAAATGTCTAGCTTCATTACCATTAAGAGCTGATTCGATATTTGCTAAGTAACTTGGAATAACTTTAGTCAGAAAATGGTGATCTTCAGCATCCCACTGTCTAGGCCCCTTTAGAGCGTTACTCATGTCAACAGTTCTTACATCAACACTTTTAGTCTGGATACCAAAGATTTTACCAATCTCTCCTAACAGACCTGACTCAGAACTGTTACCCCAATTAGCTAACTTAGCCAAACCAGTCTGCAGCATCCCTGTAATATTCTTATCGAATCCCTTCATTGCACCTCTAAGAGCAGGTCCAAGGAATCCCTTAAACAGTTCTTTGGTTGCAAAATGAACTGGATTAGCAACGATTCCGGCAATCATAGCAGGGATACCTGCTAGCATCATACCAGCTAATCCAAAAATGCTATCATCAAAATTAGATTTGATTACATTCAGATATTCTTTTAAATCAAAGGCTCCACCATTACCGAATGGATTCTTCGGTCTACCTTCAGTATCTGCACCAGTCTCATTCTTAAATTGAGCTCTCTTCATTTCAATGAACTCTTTTAAGATAGCATTGTTCTCTGTAGCTAGCCTATGCATCTCAGTATAATACTGCTGACTATTCTTTGCGTGCTGTAAGATGACTTCTTGATTAAACTGCATTATATTGTTAAACCCTTCGGTCATCTTTCCAAAACCTTGAACCATAGTATGGGTTTGACGTTCCATCATCCGATTCTGTATATTGGAAATAGTACGCTGAGTAGCCATTTGAGCTTCGGCTATTCTAGTCTGAGCATCTACAGAAGCATGAGTTGCTCTTCTCTGTTCTCTAGCCATAGTAGTAGCTACTACAGCATCTCCTGTAGTTATAGTAGTCTCAGGCTTGACCGGCATATCCTCCATCTCTTCTGGAGTTAATTCATCATCCCCATTAAGAAGATCCATCAAATCTTCCATGCCCTCTTCTGCTAAGAGAGCTTTCATCATATCCTGAGCGCCTTGTTCTTCTGCTTTTGAAGCTCTGTCAGGATGATAGAAATTACCAGATCTAAGATCAGCCTTTAGATTCTTCATCAGCTGATTAGCAGGTTTGAAGAGATAAGTATCTTGCATATTTTTCAGCTTCTGCATCTGGGTCTTAGATTGAGTAATATCCTTAAATAAATCTTTGGCTGTCTGTGCATTATTTTCTATAAGAGAACTAGTAATGGGCATAGTCTCTTTAATAGCATCAAAGGCACCGAATGCCATAGACTTACCAACTCTTTTAGTATACTCTAAAATGGATGGCATTTTAGCCATATCTAATCACCCTCCTTTCGTCTCAATTATAGCTATGTCGAGGCAGTAAAATCTCCCTAGGACCTTAAATCCTAGGGAGAAAAGGAGTGTATATTTAATGAATTACAAACCAGCAAAAAACAATACCAGTACCAACGCCTCCACAGAAATAAATAAGTCTATGATATTCTACAGCAAAATCTAAATCCTTTTTGCTATAAATAGGCTTATCAGGATCTGCATCTAAGATCTCATCTAACTCATCATCAATCTGATTGTTGCTCTCTTTCGTTTTCTTCTCGTTCTCCATCTCTTGAGCCCCTAGAGATTCTGACTTCTTCGATTCTCCAGGGGCATTCAGATTTGGGTTATCGGCCTCTAGTTCTAAGGTTATATGAGTATCATTGGTACCTTCACCGATCTCCTTAATAGCGTTAGATAGATTCTGTAATCGTACAGCAGTCCAACCAGAATGGTCTAAAATATATTTGATTCTCTGATAATAAGCATCAGTTTCCTCGTGTATGTTTTGGGCCTGACATACTGCATTGGTGATAGCCTCATTAGCTTGGTTGATCTGCATTATAGCTTGAGCTATTCGTGCTTCTATTACTGGTACGTTTAATCTCTTTAACTTCTTATCAAAGTCCATGACTTTCTTAATCAGCATAAGAGATATTACTGACAGAAATATCACCATTATCCATACAGAATCAATGGTTATTTCCATAATAAATCACCTCACAGATTAGGATCGCCAACATTGTTACCATGATCATCTGGTTTCCAGGAACTGGGGATGTGCTCTACAGGAACGTTTGGATGTTTTATTTTCTTATTGAAATTATACACCTGTTTTGCTAATAGCATAACTATTCCGAATAGAACCATTATTACAGCCCAAAGAGGATCAATAATTATTTCCATAATAAATCACCTCACAGATTAGGACCGCCAACATTGTTTACCCTAATCATCTGCTCTCCAGGAGCTGGAGTATACTTAGCTGGTTGGACTTTAGGAGTCTTGTCAAGAACCAATGTCTTCTTAGCCTTAGGAGTGTTCTTACCAGCTATGATAACTTCTGAGCTAGAGTTCATACCTCTCTCTTCCAAGAACTTACGTTTAGCTGCATCCCCTACGAAAGCAGTATCTGGGAGGGTTATATTTACATGGTCAGATCTGCATCCCAAATTGGTAGCAGATTCTGGTTGATACGGTTCGTCTAGAACCGTGACTTCGAATGTCTTGTAGTTATATACTACATTCTCGATCATAAGAGTATAAGCAGCACGATTAAGAAGAATATCGTCGTGGTGATCATTTATATTGATATAACGATGTACTCCTTTGTGAGTGATATTAAATTGAGCTTCAGTATCGCCTTTAGAGATAGAGCAATTAGCTCTAGTCCGTAATTTCTCCATCTCAATATTCTTCTCAATCTCACCTGAGCTGAGGGATACAGCTTGAGTAGGTTTAGCAACCTTCTTCTCAACTACTTTAGCCGATTCTGTCTTTTCATTAAGAAACCTAGGCTCTATCCTTGATTTAGGATCAAATTTAGGAAGTTCCGCTACTTCAGGCTTGGTCGATTCAAAGTACTCCTCTCTAGTTATCGGTTTAACAGTCTCATTATTTTCAGCAGACTTGGTACTCTCTAGAATCTCCTCTTTAGTCATCTTTCTAATATAATCATCAGGATCGTATTTGATTGCGACTAGTTTTGGTTCTTCTTGAACTTGATCGAACTTATATTCAGGATTGTGTCTTTCCGTAGAGATAATAGGAGGAAGTTTCGATTTCTCTTTTACTTCCTCGACTTTTTCCTTCTCCGGTTTAACCACCAGTTTACTAGTCTCGTTGGAATTATCTTGTCTAGAATCGACGCAGTTATTATGTGTCGTAGCTCGATCCCTTCCATCTTCAACCAATATATCATGATTGTTGTCATTTGTCTTGGAGACACTATTCTGTACTCTTCCGTAAGGGCTCCCATTTTTGATAGTTGCGCTTTGGCTATTAGTGGCTTCATGCCAAAATCTGCTTTGCTTTTCAACTAGATCCCTCGCTTTCCACTTGTTTGAGATCAATCTCTCAATATATTTTCTCTTACTCATCGAGAGGGAAATAAAGGTTACTCTGAATTGGTAACTAAGTGTACCATCTTTACGGTTGATAAATATCTTCCAACCAAAAGCCAGAGAATCATCTGTGAGGAATCCTACTTCTTTAGCAGATATAGAGAAGGAGAGAGTATTTGGATATAACTCATTATGCGGAGAAGGAATATTCTCATTGATAACTTTAGTCATGTGAGTAACTACATTATCATATGCTGGTACTATACCTCCATATACCTCTAATTCAGGAATTATCTTGATTAATTCCTCATATCCTCTAGGAAAGTTATCGAACTCCTTTATATAAGTAAAGGTAGGATTTTTATCTCTTTTATTACCCATTACAGATCTGTCTCCTTTCAGCCTGTTTATTTTAAATTTTCGTTCTGTTGAATTAGCTTTCCAGCATCTTCAAGATTATCTACTTTGATAGGTTCTGGGTTGACAACAACCTCTTCATCTACATTGTCTATATCTACTTCAAACATCAACGGGTCTGTATCTTTTTTCGGAATATCACCGCGCCGGGCATCTGCTGCATAATTGATGAACTTCTCTCTGTCCTCATCATTATGTATAACCAGGTCCATAGTCTCATTAGCTGCTAAACGAATCTCTTTTTGAGCTGATGAATGACAACGGAGCTGTAAGAACTTAGCCCAGTTAGTATAGGTCATAGTCATAAGCAGTTGAGTAGTTACATTGCTAGGCAACCATGCTCTAGCATCTTCTTTGGTTATCTTATTACTGATTAGATATTTATACATAATGAAGGGATCATTCTCTTTAATCTTCTCACGTACGTATCCAAAGTAAGGATGATCTTTATAACGTTCACTATAGTTCATGATTATAGGATCTACAAAGTCTACCTTCTTATTATAATCATGAGTTACATAGCGTTGACTCTCTTGAGAAATACCATTACGATGACGAACCAACTGATGAGAACATGTACGGCTGATATCATGGAAGCGGAAAGTAAGAGTAGCTACCTTGTAGGTATCATTTAAACCAAATCCATATTCATATAGAATATCTCTAATCTTCTTAAGAGGAGATTGATAAACGAGATCAACTCGTTCTCCTTCTATCTCTTCTGGATCAGTATATTCACATTCAGCAGTATAGTTATCAGTACTATCCTTGGATTCTCTAGGATTCTTAACCTGAGTAATTTCATCCTTAGTGAGTTTGATATCCCCATCACCAAGATAAGTACACTTATCTTCTGCTAAGTAACAGTGTTCAATAGCACTAATGAGGAAGCACTTCTCATAAGTATGATACATTGCCTCTTCAATCCAAGGGAGGAATCGATTATCATATTTTACTTCTCTTAAGAGATGCAGCCAAGCTCGTGCACTACCACCAATAAGGAGTGCTGTTGCATCCACACTCTCTCTAACAGATACATTGCAGTATTTAGCCTGAGCAAGGATATCAGCGAAGTCTGCAGGATACAGAGAGATATTATGATTAGGAATAGAGAGGATAACAATAGCATTGGTGTGTTCCATTACCGATTCGTGTCCTCTACGAGCTACCTTCTCAATATATTTCATTCTAGCTTCATTATCACCTTCTATTGGAAGTTTACCAATGCAAATTCTAGCCCCTCTATTGGCTAGATATACATTTGGGTTTACATGCACCACTCTTAGCATATCGTCATGATATGGAATAAAAGTATCTTCCACAGGCTTAATAGTAGTAGTATTAGAACTACCAAAAATTTTGTTCATTAGATCTTTTAAGATACCCATTGTCAACACTCCTTTGAGTATTATATAGAACCGTTTATATCTATTATCTTGTCAATTATAATAGAAAAAATAACAAGGGAGTCAAAAAAAATTTGGCCCACTAGGGGCCAAAATTATTATAAACTGTTTTTCATATATATGTAGTAGTATCAGTGTTTTACAATCTGATCAGCTACGAACTGGTACCCTTTGTATAACCCGTATAATCCTACAATTGTAAAGGTGGCTATAATACCTCCTCTGGTCTCAGCATCTCTAATTTGCTGATGCATAGCTTCCTTGAGTTCCTGAGCATTCTGGATTCCGTTATAAGTTTTCTGGCACATAAGTCATACCCCTTTCTTATTTGCTTTCTACGCTTTTCTTATTCTGGCTTTCAACGAATTCATCAACCATCTGGTCAACTTCTTTTGCTGCTTCAGCGTACAACTCATTTTTGGCTTCGTCCACTGCAGCACCAAATCGACCCATTGCCCAAATAGTAGCGACACCAGTAGCGATAATCAAACCAACTTTTACTATAATTTCTTTCCCAGAAGGTTCCGGAGCTACCTTGACAATTGGATTCTGAACTTTGTAATTGAACTTTAACATGATTAATTACCCCTTTCTAATTATGCATTATTTTCTTTTGCTGGGAGAACTTTTGCCATTAAAAAGCTTCCTAACGCAGTACCAACGGCGCAGGCCATACCTGCAATGAAATTGTCTTTAGCAATAATGAACTCGGCTTTGGATTTCTTTCCACCAGGAAGATTTGCTTTGAACTTTTCCCACTTGGTTTCTTTTTTCCAGAACATGGTATTTACCTCCTTTAAGGTACCATTATAAGAGGATCATACTTATTTGACTAACATATGTGCTAATCTTATCCTCTTTTCACCTTAATAATATACAACCATAAAAACGCACTTTTACAAAATTTAACGTAGGTAGACTCTACGTCTACCTACACTTATTTTTATGCTTCTCTATTTAGCCATTCTTCTATAGTATTCCAGTCTACTTTCCTATCTATATGATTCTTCTCATCAATATATAGGTCAGCATATACTTTTCGTCCATTATCTCCCCATCTAGCGATAGTAGATTTATGATCATAATTTACATAATCTGGATAGAACCCAATTCCTGCTAGTTCATTAACAGCTCTAGATAATGAGTCTCCTGATCTACAAGTCCATAGGATTACGGAGCCTCCTCTTTTTTGGAAGTTCTTTAGAATACGTATAGCATTCATATCAAAGGTATAAGTTGTTTTAGAAGGATCGTCCTCGTTATTACCAAAGCATATGGTATCATCGAAATCCACTGCAATAAGATTTAGTTTATACTTCTTTCTAGGCATAGTAGTTCCCTCCTCTTATTATACTCTTTGATATGATGTCAATAATTAATATCCATCTTTGGCATTGTATCCATATATTTCTTGCTTCTTAAAGTATAGGTCTAATGATAATCTAATATCATCATCCGTTGGTCCAAGAACATTCCCATATTCAAGTAGATTTTGGATTTTTTTCATTTTGTAATACACATATTGCTCTAACTCTTCTTTGGTCATTTTCTTTCTATTCATATCATATACTCCTTTATACACAAGATTCATGGTATGATGCCAACAATCTATTTGGTTGGAGCAAACAATGATCTTCAGAAAAGAAACTGTAGTTATATCTATTATGGAAGCTATATTCTCCATTAGAGATATAATGGAATCTATTAATGCCACAATATAGATCTAGTATAACTAGTTTCTTTACCGTATTATTATCTAAATAGAACTTTATCTTCTCATTAGTCGTACGTTTAACAGCCAGAGCGTAAGTATGACCTGTATAAGTACGTATACGCGTATTCTGTATTAGTCTTTTTCTATTATTCATATCTATTCCTCATAATAAAAAAAATAAAGAAGGTTATTCGCCCTCTTATTTAGAATTGATCTATTTTATTATTAACGTCAAGATATGTCGATTATACTATATCGAAATTTTTTGTTCATCTTTACCCATATAAATTCTAATTTATCTATTTCATCATTATATATTAATTTTTGTTTAGCATTAATCAAGTATTCACCATCACCTGTACTTTCATATGGAGTCCAATATTTACTTTCTCTTAGTATTAGATCCAATATACCCTTTCTTTCATCTCTCAATGGTCTTCTATATACAACTACATGTTTATATGGGACTATCATAGCCTTAATTATATTACGTCCTCTATTATTCATATCTATTCTCCTAAATAAAAATAAAGAGGGTAATTAACCCTCTTTATCTTATAATCTTATTCTTGGTCCATTACTAGTATCAATGAGACCAATAACATCATCTAATGGATAATTTATGTCTTTAAAACTACTATATAGAAATGCTGCAAACATAGAATAGAGTTCAAGTACTCGTCTAGTTTCTTGAATAGTTATATCTGAATTATACACATAGTGTTTAAAAAGACTATCATAATAGAATGGAGCTACATATCTATCAGATAGCGAAGCAGTATAAGATATACTCATTATGTTTCGATTATCCATTTTCTTATCTCTATTGATATATACATTACCCATATATGTATCTAACATAGCCTTATATCTTGTTCTTTGTCTATTATTCATATTAATCCCTCTTATCAAGCAGTTATTGCTCAATCATATGCCCCATAGAATGAGTTCTCTCGGATTAATCTCATATGACGTTCAAATGGAGTTTCTCCTTTTGAGAATGGTCTATCATCATATTCATTGGTAACCTTATCCAAGTTCTCTTTCATCCTAAAGGACATTTTTTCCATTTCTATACGGTGTTGTTTTTCTCTATTCCAAAGATTCATTATTTGAATATAGCTTCCTCTAGCAGCATTATAATAAAATGGAACAGGAGTTAAACTATCATTTCTAACCGCTAATCTAATACATTGATTGATTTGATCTTTCTCCATAGGAACCAGTACTCCAGTTATCAGATCTGTAGTCCATACCTTACCTTCTACATATGTAGATAACATAGCCTTTCTTAGATTTCTTTGTCTATTATTCATATTAACTCCTCTTATCAAGCAGTTCTTGCTCAGTAACACCATCTACTCCATACAGTGAGTTCTCTCTGATTAATCTAAGTCTTCGTTGCAATGGGGTTTCTCCTGTTGCTGGTGTTCCGGCCGTTTTATGGGCATACCAAGATATTTGTTCTAACGTAATTCTATTGCTTTTATTACATGCATCCATTTCGAATATATATTGTTTTCTTCCACTATTGTAATAAAATGGTGCACTTTCGTAATTCGTGAGACATAGGTTTATGTGATAAAGAATATAACATCTCTTCATAGGAACCAGGTTAGTAAATAGGGATTCTTTTCTAAGTACTTTCCCTTCTACATATGTAGATAGCATAGCCTTTCTTAGAGTTCTTTTTCTATTATTCATATTATCACCTACTCAATATTGCTTTATAGTTATTTAGTAAGAATACCTCTAAATAATCACATGACGTATTTACCATACGAGTATCTACTGTTTGGTTGCAATACTTTTTAATTAGCTTGTTATATTCTATATAGATATTTCTATTAGTATAGATACTATCAAACACATTTTCAAAAGATATAATATCTTGATGTAAGAAGTAATCATAATGAGCCGCTTCCTGAGATTCATATAATAAGTGTCTTTTTATGCTCTTCTTAATCTGTTCTTCCTTATACTGAGCTATTTCTTTATACTGTACCATAAATGGTACTAGATTGATTATTATCTCTCCATGTCTACCGTATATACTTCTAGCTTCTTCAGACATGTATAGTTTGGTCATACTATATTGAGTATCTGGCATGACTCCATGACAATCATATACACATGTGATTATCCAATTCTCATTGTTTAATTTCAACTCCTTAATACAATCACTCACCCATGTCTTAATAATATTTTTGATTTGATAGTCGGTCATAACTATCTACCTCCTTCTTCATCTATATAATATATTATTCAAATGATAATTGGGGTAGTCTATTTGACTACCCCCTATATATTCTTTTTAGAACGTTATTAGTCTTGGATCATACTTAGGAAGTCTCATATTAATATATTCAACTCTTCTCCCTTGATGACGTTGATACTTATCCATCTCTATTGCTTTTATCATCTCATCTCGTATTTTGTCTTGAGGGAGATATTCACAATAGGCTCCACTACTACTAATCCCTACGCATGATACATTATGAGCAATACACCAATCAATTACTTTACTAATAGGCTCATTCATATAATAAGTTGGATTGTTTAGATATATGAATACTCTATTAAGAGGATATCCATTCTTTCTCTCACTCATATGATATATAAATCTATTTAGTGATTGATAAGTAATAGCCATATTACGATAATCATATCTTATAGGGACCTGGAATAGATTATTATCTTTGATCTTATAATTCTTAGCTAGATTATAGATATCAAAGTCACTTCTATATTGACCACCATATACAATATCTAAATCTATTTTTCTATAATATCTATCCAATAGAGTTACTAAGCTACTCTTTAATACGAATGGTTCATACATCCATATCGGTGATACTAGTATAGCAACTCTAGCCTTTGGTAATGGATGTGGATTAGGAACTGTTTTCTCTTCCTCTTTCTCTCCTTGTACGTTTATGGTACTATCCACAAATACACTCTTAGGAGTTCCTACTATAATACTAGCTCGTAGTATCTCACTCCAAAACCATTGTAATGGATTCTCTTTAACTTTAATAGTAGCATCAAAATCATGATTAGTACTAGTAGCTACATTTACACAAGCATTGAACTCTCTTCTAGTATATACACTCTCCATATTAGTAGTACAATCAATATCCGCATGGATTGTAGGTAATAGTACACAACTACCATTTAGTACATCAAAATCTACATTATCCTTCTCTATTGTGATAGTACCTTCCATTTTAATCTCACCAAAGTAGTTATGGTCATCAACCATAATTGTACATGGTATATTTACCTTAGAAGATGGCGGTACCTCTATTCTAGCCGTTAAACATTGGCATAGACATCTTCTCTTTACTAATAATCTACACGGTACATCCTTTGCTCTATATTGATTATATATCTTACACTTACCTTCTAGCAAAGTAATCTCTTCATCATCCTTCTCATAAGTGAGATTACCCATTATATTTTCATAAGCTTCTTCCTTATTTATATTAAGCTTACCAAATATATCATACTTTCCTTCTTCTTTTTCATATAATAGATTACCATCTAAATAGTGTTCTAGTATTCCCGGTCCTTCATAAGTCAATTTACCTTTTATTGATTTAGATACATCTATACCATCTATGGATACATGTCCATCAATATCTACTTGTCTTATTCCCTGTTCATAAGATATCTTTCCTCGAATAGCTTTATCTAATCTTTCTTCATCAATCCATAAACTACCATTGATATCTTTCTCTAAACATGGAATATAGTATATATGGCCACTAATAAGATCATTATTAGATTCACTTTTAACGTATTCTACTTTACCTTTTAGAATATCATTCTTATAGAAACTATATTCTATATTTGTTCTACCATCTACTTCTATTCTACAATCATCATCTATCCATATCTTATCTATCTCTATTGTGCATGGAAATCCATAATCTACTATCCCTGTTTTCTTTAACTCTACTTTACCATCTATATCCTCTTTTACCTCTATGGGATCTATTGTCATACTACCCCATATATAACTAATTATTTTAATACCATAATTAGTTTTTACACTAATGCTTGATGGTATTGAATAACTATATCTTCTAGTGATTTCTTCTTCACCATTCATAGAATACTCACTCCTTTATGTTATATTAATAATATGTGAAAGAATGGTAATTTTGGTTATTATAGTCGTTTACTGGAAGATTCTGGAACGTAGTGACAGAATATCAAAAACGACTATATGCTTCGAAGAAGCATAATACCGAACGAAGTGAGGTGTCTGAGCGAAGCGAAGTGACCGAGTGAAACGAGGTCTATAGATAGGTCATAATTTATCTTTAATGACCTATCACACTAAATACCCGATTTAGAGGGTAAAAAAGTGATAGCTGTATAGTAACGATGTCGATTGATATGAACGATAACCTGACTTGACCTGAGTTACTATATAACTTTATTTTCTTTATTATTATATTACCTGACTAACCTAACTTGAACTATCTTACTTACTAAGTGACTACCGAATGGATTTCTACTAGGCTATGAGGATTCCGTAGCGGAATGATCTGACTATACTCAGTCTATTTTTCTATTACTAAGCTTTTACAGATTATTATACATTACTATTGGTAGACTGAGAGACAGATCCTGACATGATGAAACTCATAGCAGGAATGAGGTAGGAACTAAACAGTGAAATATCAATCTTTTTTACTATACTATATAATTGACAGTTTCAAGTTTGTTCAAAAAATAAAAATGGGCCCGAGAGCCCATTTTTATTCCTCACCATCCCTCCCAGCCTAAAGTTTTCATGTCTATACTAGACAATCCATATTTATGTTTGTATTCTACCTCGCATCTTCTAGAACAGAAATGTACCTTTCTATCATTCCGTTCAACTACTTTATCACTATCTATGTATTTCCCATTAAGCTTTCTTCTCTTAGCATGAAGAATATGAAGCTTCCCACAGTTAGAACACCATCCAGTAGTAGTAGAATATGGACTCAACTCCACATGAGCATGGATACCATCAGGTCCGAATATAATCATATATGGACACAATCTGGCCAACTGAATCAGTAACCCTATTTCTGGATTTATATTAACCTGATTCTCTGCCCATATTTTGTAATCCTTTTCAGATAGAACAACTAATCTCTCGTACCCGTCTGGTCCAACAAATAAAGGTATCTCGTTTGCCAATGGATCTCTATTGAACGCTCTTCTAAACGCTCTAATAACATCGTCATTTTTATAACTGTACTCATCATCCATTTTTACAGAGAGGTAGGAGTCTCTAGGACAATCGTTTAATATCCTATAGTTTTCATCTTGAACCATAGGTTCTGCTATACATCCTATAGCTCTAGTATAAGGGTCTAATATATATTGACCATCAAAATTTATGCACTCTCTCATTACGTCAAGAGAGTACTTCTCTTTAAGATATCTTACTGGAACTCTGGTTACTATTTGCATCATTATTATCTTCTCCTTATTCTACGTTCAAACTCTTCTTTGCATATATGATTACAGAAATGAAGATTTCCTAATCTATATACGTAATATAATCCTGATCCTACAATTATGGGAGTATTACATATAGGACAGTTTACTGTTTTCTTCTCATCTATGGTTATTACATGAGCATGGATATTATCATCATTGAATACAATATCGAATGGAGTTGTCCTATAAAACTCCGTAATATCAATGGTATAATCGAATAGTACATACAACTTGTTTATTTGATATACGTCGTGTACTGATAATATAGCTAGTCTATTCTCGACTCCATTCACAATCAATATAGGAACTTCCCCGTTTTCTACAATGGGAGGATATCCAACTAATCTAGTATATTTAGAAACAAGAGCGTTTAGGCTTACTAGTTTCATATCGTTTGATAAATCTGTACTAGGATTAGTGATAATAATAGGATCTCCCCGATTTTCTACAATCATTAATCTTCATCTCCTGATTAAAAAAGTTTATTGATTTGATATAGCTTTAAGATGATGGACTACTCCTAAATGGAGTAGTCCTATTCACCCTATTCATTATTATAGTATATATTCATTTTTGATATTGTCTAAGACAGTCCTATAATTATTATAGGGTATAAGGAGGAATTAGAATGAAATCTATCAATCTTATATGGGTACCAAATATAAAGGAGATCACTAGTGATAATATTCCTATATATAGAGGTAATGGAGATCACATAGTAAAGATTATAGAGAAGATAAAAGAGAATTGTCAAAAAGATGAATTAGATATACCTCTCTATATGGATGAGTATTCTAAAGAGAATAATCGTGTATCTCTTCTTCTTACAATATCAGATTATCTGAATGAAGAAGATAATGATGCTGAGGTGACTCAATACTTTGTTCTTCCTTATGGTCAGATTACCAAGATAAAAGACTTTGATAAGTTATCTAAATCTGTACAAACACTATGTGATAACTATTTGGAATCACTTACTAAGGATATTGATTCTACTAAGTCGATACTTTCTAAGGATGAGGCTAAGCTTAGTACATTAGACCCCAATCCTGATATTGATCTAGATAAGAAGCTTTGCTTACTTACAGAGATTGGATTCTGCTATGCTGCTATACAATCATATATGAATGATCATGAAGAAGAGATCCAGGATAGTTTTAATGATGCTATTAAAGAGTCTAGAGAAGAGGCTATTGAGGAAGAAGAAATTAAAACTGAGCTAGATATGATCAACTCTTCTATTAAGAGTATTCTAAAGGATAAAAAGGAATTTGAAAATGAAGAGTTTGTTCGTTGTATTTATAATCAACACGAAATCTCTCAGATTGATATGATAGAAGAACTCTCTTCTCATTACGTTCCTGAATATATGCCTAAGATTAAGAATATCAATGATACTCTAAATGATGAATATGAGATAGAAACTACTCATCTTATTATCACCAGAGATATTGGTGGTGGATTACGGTTAAAACGAAAGTGATAATCACTATTAGCTATTAACCAATATAGCGGATAAAGTGGACTGTTCAGATTTATATCTATAAAAAATACAATGGACTAAAGGACTGAAATTCTATATCAAAGGACAAATGTAACTATCAAAAAGTAGTTCAATGAAAAAGTGGAATGAAACTGCCAAGGAGTATACCAATACATTTTGTCTAATGCAGAATAATTAAACGAATCCAATTTAGTGAGTGAATGCATTATTATAGGTTTTATCCAATTATGCATATTAATGAAAATGATGCTTTAGAAACCAATTACAAGATGAAATGAACTACCACCATATATGATCAATGCGAGAACAGAGTGAGCTTAAGCCTATTAAACCAATAGTGCGTTGAAAAACGGATTATATTTTGTAATATCAATAATTCGATATAATGGACTGATATTCTATACTATCAATGAGTCGATAAAATGAATTATAATGAATAATTATCAATAGGAGCAAAAATGTAATAAAAAAGTATATGGTCAATAATATAGTTTATTGGACTAATGCTGCAAAACCAATAAGCATGAAAATGATTATTTATTTTTTACCACATAGCAATATCCCAATTAGTGAGAAAAGTGAACTAATGTAATTGAACAAAATTGAAGGAGAGAAATGTAATAAAATCCTACAAACCAATATAACCATGCAATGAAATGCAAATTAGTATAACCAATGATGAAAGTGATTGAATGGAATATAATAGAATTCAATAAAAAGGATAACTGGATTAGTATATTTATTTACAATACATGACCAAACTGAACTGAATATAATGAAATCAATAGACACACTCAATGAAATAGAATTATGTAAGACCAATATATAAAATAACTGAATATTAGGAGGTAATCGATTTGTTTGACAAATCTTCAAAATACTGGTTCTGGAAATTTCGTAAACGTATTAGAGATAGAGAAAAAGTAGATCCTAACTTTAAATCTCCGTTAATTAAAGAACCAGATGGGCCTAAAGCCATATGTCCGAAATGTGGACGTATTTTCGCTACTAGAGAGATACATGGTCAAAGAACTAAATTCTGCTCCAAAGAATGCTATTACCAATACCTACGTGACCTCTCTTCTAATAATCCATTAGAGAGACAAGCTAATGGTAGGAATAAACTACATCCAGACAGAATACGTATGCAGAAGTTATTAGGAAGACTCTTAAATCAAGATGAGATGGTATATCGCATTGGAGATATGCCGAATGATATACGAGTCATGACTAGACAAGATATCGGTAAGCTAACTAATAATAAGAACAATCGGTTTAAACTTGTAGAAGATGGAAACTATATGGCTCATGTAGTAGATAATGAAGCTAGTAAGATGAAACGAATCTGTCCTTGTTGTGGATGTGAGTTTACTAAGAAAAGTCCTACCCAAGTTTTCTGTTCTAAAAGTTGTGCTTCTCATGTTAAGGTACATAAGAAGAAGGAAGATGTAGTTCAGCTCAAGCAAGTAGCTTACTATGTTGATAGAGATAAACGATAGGATAGTTATATACTATAGAGTTGAGAAACAAGGAAGTTTCTTAAGACCTCTCGACGTAGTCATATCCCTTGCTAAACCCTTGACTACGCAGCATAACTATAAAAAAGATAGGGCTTCTTCCTCCCTATCTTTTTTATTTTTTATCATATAAATAACTAGATGATAACAAGTAATAGTCCCACTTCACTATTATTTGTTCAATCATTGGTCTATTTCATTTATATTGGGTAGGCTATTATCTAGCCTACCCCTCTCTTTTTGACATCTTAGTACTAAATAAATATAGTATAAAAGGAGGAATAGAAATGAGCTGGAAAGTTAACTTAAAAGAAGTATACCAGATGGCTAGAGATGCCTACTGGCCACTCTGGAATCTCGCCAAACAATATGGTAGGGACGTTAAGATTTATCTGCATTGGTCGAGTGGTCACTATACTACTGTATTTGATGATTATCACATTAATATCACTGGTGATGGTACATTGTACTGTACTGGTGATTTTGATGAAATTAAAAATGGGACATGGAGGCGTAATAGCGGTGCTATAAATATCTCTTTGTGCTGTGCTTATCGTGGTACTAGCAATGATCTAGGACCAGAACCACCTACTACCATTCAGATCGATCAAATGGCTAGAGTAGTCGCTGTTCTCTGTGATGCTTTGGATCTTACTATCGATATGAAACGAGTAATGACTCATGGTGAGGCTGCTGATAATATGGACGATTATACAGGAGCGTATCCGGACTCTGAAGTTTACGGACCTGTCTACGGTGGTTGTGAACGATGGGACTTGCAGTATCTTGGTACAAATGAGTCTCCTAAATTCTTGAAGAATTATGATGATCCTCGTACTGGTGGTAATGTATTACGAGGGAAAGCAAATTGGTTCCGTAACTATTGGAAGGAGCACCCGGAAGAAAGACCATACTAATAGTCATTAACTACTAGACAATGAGGTAGGTGCAGAGCCTACCTCATTGATTTAAATAGGAGATGATTTGTATGCTAAGTATCTTTATGGACAACTTTGCTCTTTTACTATTAGATCTGTTTAATATAAATCTAATAATAGGTTTAATAGGGCTAGTTATATCTCTTTTAGCAAATCTAGTAACTAAAGGAAAAAATAGTTTACTTAGATATTCTTTTGAATTTTTTATAGCATATATAATTGCATTTGGTATAATGAGGATATTTCTAAATGCGATAGTATATGCATATAATTTAATATAGGATGTGAATACGTGGTGAGGATTTTTCTTTATACATTGATGGTATTGATATCACTTTGTTTAGGTTTTATTACTGAGTTATGTCTTAGTGATGCTGTTATGGGTCCAATTGCATTACGATATATCAATATAATGATTAATGGAATAGTAGTGCTATGCTTACTTGGCATGATGCTTCTAATGTCTTATAATATCTATTATAAAGATAGATTAGATTATATGATTCTAACCATAATAGTATTCTTTTCATATATAGGATTTGGGTTCTATATCAATAGATGAAAAAGAGGTAGACCATCATGGTCTACCTCCTCTATATTATTTTTTATCTTCGTCTTCTATACCATCCATGAGGATATCTTGTATGGGACGCCACTTTATCCCTAGCTCAGTCTGACAGGACCTGGCCAATTCGATCAGCCCCTTATTAATCAGACCATTAGTCATACAACTAGACACCATACGACCAAAGACACCTGTAGAAGTAAGGAATGCACTGACGTACTCATTTGGGCGATACTCAGAGGTGGCTTCTTCCCCTTTAGGGATAAGTGTAGATACTACACCTTTCAGACCAGATAGGTATACTATCTTATCTCCTGATGCTAGCTTATCCACAGTCTTCAAATAAAATTCTATGCGACAGCCGTCGAGATTTTTGAGCTTGCCCTCTTGAGGAAGTTTATAAGATGGTTCGAGTTCATACTCTTTATCTATCTTATAATCTCTCATTACCTTTTTGAGTTTATTAACCTTAGACTCATATTTCTTACAGATATGCTGTAAGGTATCACTCAATTTATTCATCTCTACTGTACGGTATACTTTGATATCTTGTACAATACCACTTACTTTAGCATGAACTTTCTTACGTCCAATATCAGATAATATTTCATTACCTTTAGTAAGACTCTTAAGAATAGCTGCTGCATCTTCTTCTTCAGCAGTATCAGAGAAGATAATGAGAGGTTCACCCTCTTGTACTTCTTGTCCTACTTCTACCATATGGAAAACGTTAGCATAAGATGCTAATGATACATCTTTTTGTACTACCAACTCAAAAGCCAATGCTTCAGAAATAGTATGATCCACTACACAAGAGTCTTCGAAGCCCATTGCTGTATTAAGTATACCTACTTTAGCAAGAGTACCGATATTATAACTAATATCGTTAGGATCTTTTCCATTATTTCCTACTGATGGTGAATAGGATGATTTGTTGTAGGCGACGATATCGTTGTATTTGATCTTACTACCTTTTTTAATGCCAACATTAGGATCAAGCTTAGTAGTAATATAGAAGCCGCCGTCACTATTCTTTTGAATAGTCTCACGAAGATCAATATAATCACACTCCTTAGTATCATCATCTTGTAATACTATGTATTGATCCGTGACTTCTTTAACAGTTCCTCTCTTTCCTTTAAACTTATAAGAGAATTTATTAGAGGTAAGATATGGCAAAGCCTGATCAGCACCAGTAGTAATAAGATTCGGCATACTCTTTTTGATCATCATTTGATGTTGTACTGTCTGAGTGAAACCCATTGCTGTACGCATTGGGTCATCTCGATTTACTGCAAGAGGGGTCATAGCCTCCATGATAGAGAATGTAGATAGATTATCTAGATCCTTATTCTTAGAAGGAGTAATGAATCCACGCTTATTACGTACACCAGCATCTATTGTAGTCTGACGATTGATACCTACAGTACCAGCGAAACCTGTCGATAGAGATAATACACCAAGCATAGACTCATCATATGTTCTCTTTTCCATACTGAAGGCTCGTTCAGAGTTCATACCAGATAAACCCTTGAATGTTACCTTAGCTGCAGATTCTGCTTCTAGTAATGGAGATAGAGTAGATAGGTCTGAAGAAGTCTGGTCATGAGTCAGGATACTATCTATAACTGCTGACTTCTTGCAAGTGAAGGATACACTACCCTTGTTACGTTTAACACCATTGCGATAAGCACCATACTCTTTAGCCAATACACTATATAGATGGGCAACAATAACTTCATTTACACGAAGTCTATTACCAGTGATATCTGAATGACGGTTAAACTTAGTGTCTGTTAGCAAGCTACTAGCATATAGCAGAGCATCAATATACTCATGAGGAATATGCAGTATCTTACAGATCTCTACAGTAATAGGATCCATCATTAGATCTGCAAAGTTATCCAGACCATCAGCTTTTATCCTACCACCATAGTCATCTAATACTCCTAACCACATATCTTTGCTATTGATCTCACCAATACTATATTCAGTGGTATCAAATTGCATCATGCCATTCATGAGCATATTATCAGCATCAGATCTAGGATAATAGATCATATAACCATCATTAAACTTAATATAGTTTTGACCCTTTGCTGGTCTCTTTTCAGAGAATTCGTATTTGATACCAACCTTACTCAGTACTTTCTGTAATCCAATAGTATATGCAGCTACTACAATAACAGGAATCGTCATATTTAGTATGGACGCTTCTGAGAACATTAGCCTATTAGCTACAGCTGAAGCAGCATATAATTCCTTGAACCTATCTGACTTCTCTCCAAGAAGTTCTTTGATATATTCATCTGCTGGCATATCAGCAGGGATAGGAATCCTCTTACCATCCTTTACATAGATAGCTAGATATTTCTTAGCAAGATCTTCTTCCTTGAGTTTCTGATCTTCTTTAGGAAGACCAGTTCTATCAATAGGAATCTTAGATAGATTATCCATATTGAAAGAAATATAGCTATGATCCTTAAAGGAAATGGTACTAAATAGAGATGCCAAATCAATGAAGGATACTGGCAAGACGTAGTTGTTAGATACCTTACTATTGTCACCAGGGATTACTTTGAAATCATTACCATCCCACTTAGATAATACCTTCATTATCTTATTAACTACTGGAGTGGATTTACCAAACCCAGAAGGAGATTTCCGTCTAATGAAGATTTTATTGTAGTTAGATACTATCTGTACAGTATCTCTATCAGTCTTTTCTATAGGAAGAAGCATCAACTGACCAATGAGTACTTTCTCATTACCACGGAGTTTCATAAAGCGACTACCAATCATACGAGGGATATCTACTTTAACAGTAGATCTCTTACCATTCTCTGCATCCTCATATTGTACAGTCCATGTATCTACATAATCTTCACTAGTAGATGTATTCTCTACGTCAATGGAGATAATATTCATAGGATGTGTAGTAGTGGTAAAGTGCTTAAACATAGCCACGATATCAGCTTGCATATCCTCTTTCGTATATATCTCATTAAAGTTAGGGAACTTAACGTGTTTCCAATGATCATCAATAGAATCTATTGGTAATGCAGTTTCAGGGATATCATCATTGGATTCAAACTGCTTAATTATATCAGGTACTTTCTTTCCTCTAATCTGCTTTTTAAGTAGCTCTTTTTGCATGGCATCATATCTATCTGCTCTAGCCTTATCCATTTTGATACCATCTTCTGCTTGAAGAGAAAGCAATAGTTCTTTAAACTTCTCCTCTTCTTCAGCATCATTACTAGTATCTAATTCCTTTTCTGCGTCGTCCATAGTAGTAGCCTTATCTGCTATAGCATCAAGCTTATCTACTAACTCATCTCTCTTCAACTCTATATCAGTCTTGGAGTCATCATCTTCACTATCAATATCTTTCTTAACCAAATTAGTTATATTGATACCTCCATTTGCTAATTTAAGAGCAAGATGATTCATTATAACTAGTTTACTGTCCTTATCTATGAATTCTGCTTTAGAGAAATCATTTCTAGCCATTTTAGTAATAAGGTTAATGAATTTTGGTACATCGGTATTGTAGTTGAAGTTTTCACCAAGTCTAAAAGTGAAGAAACCACCATTAGAGATAATACAGATAAGACTCTTCTTCCAATCAGTGAATCTATCTATTCTCATTTTAAGAGATCTGTATAAGAGACTGATAGGATTAGTATTCTCTTCATGATTGAGTATATTAGTAGACCCCTTAGCCCAATCATCGAAAGGAATAATAATAGTTCTCTTAGTATAATCATCGAATCTATTATCACTTAGGAATCTAGATATGAATGCACCAAAGAGATCTAATGCTCTATCACCTTTATACATTCCTTTATTCTGGAAGAATAATTCAGTATAGTAACTCAGGTCATAGAATAAGTTTCTATTCTTATATAGAGATGGATTAACAAACGTATATTTCAGTTGAGGGACTTGTTCCTTAACCTTCTCATATAGTTTCATTACTTCTTGCTGATTCTTCAATCTACCAGAGTATAGCATCTTTTTAAAGACGGAGGTTAGGTTATATTGACCATATTTAGTTTTAAGATTCTCTTCTTGTAACACATCTTCATTTAGTACTTCATCTACAAAGTCATTGAAGAATACTCTATTATGGGTTTCATTTGTAGAGTAATTCATACTAGCCTTGAAAAGTGATACATCATTATCTCCTAAAGAAAGAGACTCTTGAAGAGTAGAGAGAGCATCATAGTTCTCTCCATTAATAATTAATTGATTATCTTCATTAAGTTTTTTATTTATAATTATATCTACGTTCTTTTCCAAGAAATAAGACTGGAAGTTATAAGAGTTATTACCAGCATTCTTCGAATTCATCACTGAAATAGAAGATTGCATATTAGGAGTCATCAAATAAACCAAACTACCATTCATTCTATTAGTGGGGTCTATAGGAAATCTATATTGACCCTTGTACATTGTGAGAGTTTTAGTCTCATCAAGATATACAGCCATAAGATATACCTCCTCAAATGATTACGATATTATGACAATGTCACCCATACCATTATTAACTTGAGGCATATATTATAATAGTGAGGAGGTGAAATGGATGAAATCTAATGCTTGTTCGCACTGCATATGCTCAATCTGCGAGGATAAGGGATGCGTTGAATGTGCATTATGTAAAGGGCGATACAAGACAGACAGCTGCTCGGAAGCGTTTATAACTCCGAGAAAAAGGAAGAAGACAAATGATCGAAAGACTACCAATCGAAGACAGTAATCGTGGGTAGAGAATTGTCAATCTCTACCAAAGGAAGGAGAAATTAGTAATGAGTAACAAAGGACATGTGTCAATCGGTGACGAACTTTTATTCGAATTCAAATTGCCAGCAAATTGGACTAAGGAAGCACTATACAATAGACTCAGAGATGAGATAGGAGCTGCAGATGGAGGAGCAGCTGCGTTGTCTAAGAATAGAATCAGATTCTATATGAAGATAAAGGGTTATGTAGATCCAAACATTGTTCCTGAAGAACTGGCTTGCTTAGCTTGCCCTAAGAGATCTAGTTATCGTCGTTATGATGATTATAATGGACTTAGAGGTGTTAAACAACCAGTATTGGTATTGGATTCTGATTACGTTGATTTCCGTGATTATAATATAATGTGCTCTTACTATACTGACTTAGGAGATGGAACTGAGTTTGATAACAATATCGAAGTCTGGGCAGATAGATCTAGCATCTGGAGATGGATTGGAAGAAAAACTGGGTTCTGCGCTTAAAAATTAAATACCCCCCAACACCAAAATAACCAATTAAGAGAGGAGAATAGTAATGGAGAAAACAGAATTTCTTAAACTAATCTCTAACCTATCTAGGGATCAAATTCAGCAAGTAATCAAAGAAAAAGAAAAATGCAGAAAGATGATTTACCCAGCAGTGTATATCTGTAGGGATAAGAAAAAGGAGGATAAGAAATGAGTTTATTGTATGATTACTTCTTACCTGTATTATACAATATCTTATTCATTTATATTCTCTTAAATGGATTAAGCGATAAGAAGTGGATAGACGTTCCTATACGTCTATTCGTTATTTGTCCGTTAGTTTGGTCCATCTTACACTTTGGGATTATCGTCGTTATAGTCACAGTAATATTATCAATACTAATCATATATTCGAAGTTCTTTGGTGAGAATACAGGGGGTAATTAAAATGCCGATGACAGTAGAACAAGTAATAGCTCAAATTCAGCAATCTAGACGGATGGCTGATGAAGCTGGTAAGAGAACGTATGACACTAAAAGCCAAAAGAATGAGCTAGCAGTAATGACTGCTATGCTTAATGACTGTTCATATCAGGTAGGAGTATATAACAACTCAGGATATCAGGGGTTGTATTGTCCTGCTCAGTCATTCCGCAGACTAGTATCTAACTCAATGGCAGCAATGACTGGTATGAGCAGAATGGAAACTGATGGCTTAGTATCTAAGTATGAATTTGGTCCAAATGATTCTAAGGAGATGATTAACTTCTCTAAAGAATTCATTCATACTTATCTTAAGACTGGTAGAAAGCTACCATTAGGTGGACGAGAGGCTAGTAATATTAGCCTAATGCTAAAACAAGTTCCTGGAGGTACAGTCTCTTATCCAGTAAAGGTAGGAGAAGATTCTCAAGGTCATGCTATCTGTGAGTCCAAGACTGCCTATGTGGGAGCATATGAAACGGTCAAGGTATACGGTCCTTGTCCAGCATGGAAAAAAGAAGAGGTTAAAAACGGTAATAAATGAGGAAGTAATATAATGGATGTCGTAATATTCCCAAATGCAAGAAATGTAGGGGTAATGCCTCCTACCAATATCCTCACTAGTAATCTTATTCAGATGACTACTAAGGATATGGACAACATACTCAAGTTCCATAAAAAACAAAAGATAACCAATATCATTTTCAGATATGGGGATCCTATGGATATTGGAATAGAGTTCTTCATGCATCTATTAGATAAGCTAGATTCTGATCCTAAGTATGAGAAGACTAGAGTGACTATTGAGAGTCCTCTTATCTCATTCTTAAAAAGGTATGGGGCATGGAAGAATGTAATAGACCACGATCGTGTTCTAGTAAAAGCTACATTCAATTATGGAGAAAAGGAGAGTAGTGGTAGATTCTTCTCTGATTCGAATCTAATGGATGCCTATTCTAGATTTTGGTACAGCTTTCATTATCGTCCTGTGTTAATCTACTATAAGAGTTTTGATAATACTAGATATGCATCTCATATGGAAAGGTTAGCTCTGATGCTAAAAACTACATTAGAGGTTAGAGACACTACAACTTCAAAAGATGATTGGTGCAAAAATGAGGCCTTCTACTTGAATGATTCATATCGGTATACGACATCTTGTGTATGGTTTGATCAAAATCCATCTAAGTATGAATCAAACTCTGATACAGAGATCCATAACATCGAAAAGAAGAGGGATGAAGTTGCAACTAAACTCAAAGAGAGATCAGAGAAAGCAGAACGGCAAGCAGAAGCTCGTAGAAAAGAAGAAGAACGAGAGAATGCTATACTTAAGTCTATAAAAGTCTCTAAAGAAATCCAAGAGCTCAATAAACCAAAAGCAGTCACTAAAAAGAAGCGTACTACTACTAAACCCAATTCAGGATTTACTAAGGAACAAAAGGAACAGCTTCATATTATTAGAGACAAGACTGTTAGTAAGCTGAATAGCGAGGTTTCTACTAAGAAACATGTAAAGCATCATATTGATCTCTACGAAGCAATAGAGAAGTTCAGGGCTACTAATAACTTAGGTTAAGAAGGTATTGTAATGGGAAAGTATCATAATGTGATTCACAATATTCAAGAATTGGTTGATAATATTAGTTCTGATTCTGGTATAAATAAGATATTATCACGAGGAGTAGAAGAATACATATCATCCATTCTTGATGAGATACTAGATTCCAACCCAGATATATTTGGTGAGACAAATCACATGTCTTACTTCTATGAGAATCATTTGGGGTACGAGGTTATATTTGAAAATATTGGCAAGGTTCAAATATATACCTTTAGATGTGGGAAGATCGATATCAATTTAGAAAAAGAATTGGTACGATCTTTGTGGGAAGTCTATACTTGTAGTGCTGATGCTGAAGATAAATCCATCAGCCAAAATGATGCTAACCATTTCGCTAACATTATGAAGTCATACTTCGATGTATCTGAAGTTCCTGTATTGACTAATTAAAAAGCGAAATGAGCATATATTATATTATTGAGATGGATTGGTCACCATCTCGCGACTATAATTGTATAAGCTACATAGTAGCTGAAAGGGGTATTAGAAATGAAATTAATTAACCATGTTGAGCCAATCATGCAGCTCTTGAACTCTCCTCATGTAGGTCAGTTCTTAGAGTTCGAAGAAGGAGGTAATATCTCTAAGAGTGATATTGAACACTTCGTATTGGTTCATCTCTCCCATCCTGGAGAACTTGATAATCTCCTTGATGTGAAAAAGAAGGCTAAGAAGAAGGCAGTTGTCGAAGAGGAAGAAGATGTGTCTGAAGAAGATGTGGTAAACATGTCTGAAGCGGAGACTCTTCAGTTGATTCGTCGTATCCGTAAAATCAACTGCCCGTCAATCAATGTGCTTAAAGACAATGGTTGGTTCCTTTGTCCGATCTATGCTGGTGTAACTGAACTGCGTCCTTTGATTTGCAAGAAGCTCCCTGCAAAGAAAGGATACAAACTGATTATCTTAGATGCATCTATTGGTAATATTGAGGGTCTCTTCACTAAAGACAATCTTAAGGAATGGGAACTCAATTCCATGCGTAAGCTGGATATGCACTTTGATAATAGTGGTCTTGGCTTCAAGTCCATGAGTGTGTTCATTCATAAGAAGGATGATATCTTCACCAAACGTATGCGTAATGCAGTAAATCGTTTAGAAACCACTCAGCGTACTCGTATTAAGTTGGGTAATATACTGGTAGATGAGGTTATCAGTATCGTTGGTCAGGAAGCTTATATTAACAATAAGCAGAATCTGGCTAAGAGCAACAAGTCCAAGTCTTCTGTTACTGAATACGATACCAATGACGTAAAGATCATCAAATATATTGAGAAGGCATATAAGCGTATCAATAAGACAGCTGAGAAGATGGACGTGAAGACTCCTATTCGTCGTCATAAATCTTTTGACGCTGTTATAGAACAGATTATAGCCGAAGAGAAACTTGAGCATCAGGATCGTGCAAACGCTTGGCTCAAGTCTATCAATGATGGAGTTGCTAATTTAGAGGCTTGGAAGAATGCTTCCAATGGTAATACTGGTATGCCTACCTTAGAGTATGCTATGAGCGTTGTCCGCAATGAGATTGATGAATCTCAGAAAGGTGATGAACCGATCGATATCCAGAAGCTTGCTCAGGAATGGATCGATAATGTCAAAGTTGGTATTAATAAGCTCAAGGACTGGAAGGAATCCTATAAGCAGAATCTCATTGATGAAGGAGAAGATGAGGAAACTATCAGTGTGCCGGATATGCCGACAATGGAAGATGCTCTAGCTGAAACTAAGCAGCTTGGCGTTCATGACTACATTGAATCGTTCCTCACCTATGTAAACGTACAGAACTACATGCAGTATGTGAAATCTGAAAAGGATGCTGAACTGGTAGTAAATGAATTGGTTCATGAATCCTATCTCTGGGAATATATTGAAGGTATTAAGGGCTGTGGTGAGATCACTGCAGCATATATCCTTTCTGATATTGATTTCCGCAGCACTGTTCATGCATCTTCAGTAGTTAGATATCTCGGTCTTGATAATATCACTACTGTTCCTGATCGTGAAGGCAAACCTGTTAGTGAAGAGCAGTTGCCGTTGATTATTCGTTTCCTGTTCCATAACTATAATCTCATCCGTACTAGAGAAGATAATTCTGATCAGGATGATATCGGTGTTCTGCCTCCGATTAGTGAAGATACATTCTATCGTTATGCTTCTGAAATGGTCGAGGATTGGAGCGAGTATAAGGCTATCGAAAAGGTTATTAAGACTAAGGGAGTCAATAAGATGGATCCCCATAAGATCTTAGAACTGGATACCAACTTTGCTGAACTCGTACAGAAAGTATGGGAGCATTGTGATATTATTGAATATCGCAATCAGCGTGGTGAGATGATTCCTACCATTAAGAAGCATGCTCGTTCCAAGAAAGATAGTGTTGTTACTACGTTCTTGGATAAGAACGGTAATATCTCCACTAAGAAGAGCCTTGGCTATAATACCAAACTCAAGGCTAGAATCATTGAGATCATGTTTGGTTCTATGATGAAGGCTAAGAATGAGTTCTATTATGGTGAACTCTATCTCGGATTCAGAGAACGTAAAGTTAATGAATATCTTGCTCAAGGCAAAGATCCTGAGATTCATAAGAATCATATCCATATGCAGGCTCGTCGTTATGCAGTGCAGATATTCATTGAGAATCTGTGGATGTGGGTTCGTCAGAAGAAGGGCTGGCCAACGAATGGTGGTACCTATTATGAGGCTAAACTCAAAGGTACTCATGGTCATGGCTTAGCTATGAATAGCCCACTTAATTAAGTTAGCTGTTGTTTAACATAAATTAGTGAGGAGAGTCGTAATGACTCTCCTCATATTTTTTTTTGATTTACTTTTAAATTAAACATACCTAGGTGAAGTAAACGAATAATTTATGGACGTTCTTAATCAAAGGAGCATTTATCTTCAAACACGGACCCCATGAGGCAGGAAACTGCACAGTGTTTTACCTAGGTATGTACTATATTGTTATATTTGTAAAAAATTAAGGGGAGTGCCCATAAGAGCACTCCCCTATTATTATGAGTTTTTACCAGATTTAATACATTCGTATTTCCATCTAGTATCAATATCGACCACATCACCAATCTGATACTTATGACCAGTCTTCATAAATCCAGATCTACGAAGTGCTGAATCATGAGCATCTTGATTAATATTATGAGAATCGATACTTCCTCTTAGACGATTAGTATAATCTACAACAAGGTCTTCAGCAGCACCTATAACAGTATTAGCTATACTATGCCCTATTTCGCTAGGAGCTACATTAGCAGTCTTACCTTTGGTTATGCAGTGTAACTTCCAACGATTAGTCGGACTATTCGGGAAGTATACCTCATCACCAACGTTGTATGTACGGTTAGTTCCATGAGTTCCACCATATACTTTGAAATGAGAAGCATCCGCAGAATTATGGTCGGAAATGGATTGAGCAACTTCTGTAGCAAGAAGTGCCAATTCAGAATCCGAAGGAGTCATAGTCTTGAACTGATTCATACGATTGGTAAGTTTTTGTACATCCAAGTCTGAATCAATAGTTCTACCAGCAGTAAATGCTGCAGGTCTAGTAGTAGAAGTGGTACCGCTAGTTGTAGCAACTAACACCATACCATTAGGAGCTCCAGGCACATAGACTTCTTGACCTTTGGTGAAGGCCATATTAGTCTTGTGCAAGAAACGTCCCATAGAAGAAGTAGCATGGTTATCATTGCTAGATGCATGGATAATCAAATCTTTCTGGATATCAATTAATCCACCAAGTCTAGCTTTAGCCTCGAGATTGAGTCTACGACTACCAGTTCTACCACCAGTATTATTGCACTTAGCTTTATATACATGGTTGTAGATAGCTACGTCTCCATTCTTATAGTTAGTATTCGGTAAAAGAAGTTCATCTCTACCAAACTCATGACCATGAGTACTTTCAGTCTGATCATGATTTACTAACTTATTCTCGAGGTTAGTGATATATACATGTATATCTCTTTCATTAGCTCTAGTAACGGCTATAGAAGTTCTATTAGCCTCATCAATAGATTCTGGAGCTATATTAGCGGTAGTACCTGCTTTGATACATTCTAACTTATAGTCTCTATTCATATTAGGTGCTATTACTACATCACCTACTTTGTATGATTGAGAAGTC